>PJEL010003598.1_pt1 | contig 13152 bp, 23 predicted proteins | sample 1853271 | NCBI WGS metagenome assembly PJEL01 (sample SAMN08108733, study PRJNA415343) | Invertebrate metagenome, whole genome shotgun sequencing project. | host: Globobulimina | place: Sweden: Gullmar Fjord | collected 2015-08 | reverse complement strand
CTTAAACATCGTTGCACGGTTACCCATGTAATCTTTTACTTGTATTTCTTTATAAAAATATCCTCTATATTCCATTATTCATATTTATAGTTACTTCAACCCAGCCTTTCTCGCTGTGACCTGCATATACTCTTAGACCATCTTTTACTAGGATATTCACTAATTTTTGTGCCGCATACCAAAGACTTGGTTCTGGCATTTCATCGTGCTCGTCGTCGTACATTACTTCGCCTCTACATTGATAGAACACATCGTCTACGTCATTCTCTACTAGTTCAAAATCCCAACCGTTTACGGTTATATTTTCGCATAATTCCATATTACTTAAATTTAGCCGCGACTTCGCGTATTTCTTTTTTATCATTTTCATCCAAGTTCGCTGTTTGACTAGCGTACATTCTTAGTACATAGTGTACAAAAGTACAATCTCCGTCGGTAAGTTTAATAGTTCTCATATTATATAGTATTTGTAGATTTATAAAATTCAATTCTTTCGTTGACTTCGTCTCGAGTTACCTCACCCGTGAGTTGCTTTAGTACGTCGGTAGACATATCGATCCGTTTTCCGTTAGGACATTTTAGTATAAATTGCATAGTTAATTTCTTATTGCCCAAGATGCAGCGGCACCTAGATCAGTTAATACTTTGTTTACTTTTTTTAGTACAAATAGTACTTTGTGTGTAAATTTTCTCATTATATTTATTATTTTATTACATTTATATTATCGATAGGTAATCGTATTTAGTTTGTATACTTTTTATCGTAGTACATAGTGTGGATTCTCTCCGATCTATTCTGACTTTCCCATAGTTTCGTATGCGAATACGATCTACCCTTACTACCCGCGCCTTTAGCTTTCACTTGGTACTTTTTATACTCTTTTGCAGTTAAACCACTACAATAATCACCCTTAGTTACGGTTGTACGGTGTATTCTCGCATTTTCACTTTGTTTCGCTTTTACATACGAACATACTTCTTTCATCGTCATATTAGTTATATATTTGGTTTATTAAGTCATTTATTAGTTCATCTTCAGTTTCGTTATCTTCTAAAGTACAGTCGTTTTCGACGAACAAAGTTATATCTTGTAATACTTTGTCTCTACTATCGTAAGAACTTTGGAACTCGAAGTGATTTAGAGTGTCTTCACTCCAATGGAATTTTTTATTTGTTTTCATTATTGTTATTTTGTTATTCGTATATATTATCGAATTAGTTTCGTATTAGTTTTGTAAAGGTGTAAATTAATTATTAGGTAAAAAATGTATTGAAAGTGTTAAGCTATGTCAAGGTGTCACTGACATTGCGTCATATATTTAACACTATTGTAGGGCGGAGTCTACTCTTCCGACTCGTATTACCGATCAGGCCAAGACTCAGGGCAACGGAACCGTAATTCCCTGGATAAAAAAGTGTGACGTTAGCTTATTATATTAATATAATAGTAGGCTATTGTCACTATTCCACAAAGTAGAGCTCACGCAGTCAAAATGCAATGTGGAAGGGTGATTGAAAGATCTTACTGTACTTCAGATCTTTCAGATAAATGTCTTACATTCGCTGGCATATCAGTCGATTGCGACCAGTATCCACGTTTGATCCAACATGGCATAATGTTTAGTTTAGGTAACATTACTTCAAGTACTTCGTCATGATTGTACGTTACTTGTACAGACGGTTTAGTTTTAGTTGCTTTCGTATTGAAAGTTATAACTTGATTTCGGCCTAGCCAGTTCTTTCTCACAACAAAGTTGGCTCTGTTGATCGGTGGAAAGATTAAAGATTTTTCTTCATTAGACATGTTCGCAATTGCGTTTGTAATTAATTCTTGATTACTCATAATTTATTTATTTATTTAATTTATATTTATTTTAGTTTGTTACATTTATATTATCGAATACTATTCGTATTTAGTTTGTAAGTTTATATGGAATTCCAGTATAATTCTTTTTGTTGTTCAGTTAAACCGTAGAGGTTGTCTTGACCGAACATTTCTTGACAGATTACAGTTCTTCTTTCTGATTCTTTGAATGAGTTCATTACTTCATTCCATGCTTGGTTATTTGTTTTATACATAATTTATTATTTTATTTAGTTATTAATTTATTTGTTATTCACTTATATTATCGAGAGTTAGTCGTATTAGTTTTGTATATTAGTTTGTGGTATTCCAGATCCTGAGCTGGTCAGCCGTGAGCTCGTGCTCGGATGTAAAGGTCCAGTCCTCAGACCCGGTCCATACACATTGCATGTATGTGGATCCATCTGGTCGTGTTATGATCTCTGATGTATACATAAGCCTAGTGCTTGATCGCGTTTGAGAGTATAGCCATCATATGATCCAGGTAGTCCGTGTCAAATCGTGTCCAGTAAGTTCTCTCTGGTACTTGCATCGATAAGGCCTGATGCTGGGCGCTTAGCACGTCGATGACTAGGTTTCTGTAGCTAGTTGGCTCGTAGTATTTGATTGCGTATAACATAGTTTGTTTATTTAAGATTCATATATATTATCGTGTGGTAGTCGTGTTGATGTTGTAGGTATGAGAAGTGAAACGTGAGGATCCAAACGGAGTAGCTTGGTCCGGTTAGTAGTGCCCGCGATAGAAAGCCTGAACCTGTGCTGTAAACTGCATGGAAAAGCTGAAACCGTACAGGAAAGCCGAAAAAAGGACAGGGGGCTGGGCAAAATGAAACGCGTTTCTGTATAGGATTAGCAAGGTGAATTGAGTATGCAACCCCATCTCTCTCTATTAGTAACAACTTTTAAAAACAGTGACGTTAGCCTAGTATAATATAATAATAGCAGGCTATTGTCGCACTTCTACAATGTAAAATAGGGTGTTTACACGTAAGTATATAGGTATATAAAATGATTATGGCAAAACCAAAGAAAAAAGGCGGACCGAAGCAGCAATTAAGTCCCTTGGCAGCTAGAAAAAAGGCTAGAAGAGACTATTTGTATGCAATGACACCTAGACGTAGGAGAATGAAGGCTGAGAGTCAAAGAAAAAACTGTCCTGATGGCTATGATTATGATCATAACAAGAAAGCTTGTGTAAAATCGTCTATAAACAGAGGTGGTACTCAGAGTAGTAATAAGAAAGATGGTACAAAAGCGGAATATAAACAAAATAGGAAATAAAACATGGCAATAATATATTCATACCCTGAGATACCTGATGTACAAGGAGGAGATTTACTACTTATAAGTGACACAGGGGCTCCTAACAAGCCAACTAGGAGTGTGGACATAGATGATCTAGCGGCTTATATAGGTACGGTTATTGGTATAGGGTTTTGGAACTTAGGTACAGCTCCGGATTCTATATTCACCACTAAAATGGCTAGTATAGGTCAAGATGCTAATATTGCTAGTTCCAAGCTTAATGTATATAAAACTGATGACATGACAGCATCGGTTCCTCACATAGCTACATTTAATGAAAGCTCTTCAAACCACTCCTTAAATCTTTGGCCCAGTCCAGGAAATAACGCGGCTGATATATATGGTAGTGTCTCTAGAGGTACTTTTACTGGCTCTGGTACTGTTGATCAAATCATAGGTATAAATCCAATAAGTAGGCATAGCGGATCTGGATCTGTAAACTTTATACAAGGTACTCAAGCTACGGCTAGTTTAACTGGATCGGGAAGTGTTAAGACAATAGTTGCATCGTACGCTAAAACATTTATAGAAGGCACGGGTAGTAATAATATAGAAAACGCATTTGGTGCATGGAACGTGGTAGAGCTCGACGGATTAAATGATGTAGACACTATATATGGTACTTACTCTAATATAGTGTTAACAAATGGAGAAGTAAATGATGATGCTATTGGTCACTTTATAGACTTTGATCAAGTAGGAGTAAATACTGATATAAACAATGCATATTACATACATGCTAAAAATGATTCATTAAGTGTAACTGGTGAGAAGTTCTTTATAAAAGACGAAACTGGTATACCATCTCAGTTCAGTAATAAACTTGTTTTAAATGCATATGGCTCTGGTACATTTACAGGTACCGCTACACAGAGACTAGCTGTTGATACTAATGGTAATGTAATAGAAATACCTATAGGTTCAGGGCCTGTTGATGGCTCTGGTACTGCAAACTACTCCGCTCGCTGGATAGATACAGATACTTTAGGTATTGGTGCATTATATGATAATGGTACTAACGTCGGTATCGGAACGACTAGTCCTGGTGCTAAGTTAGAGGTTAGTTCTACGCCTTTAATTTCAGGTGCCGCTAGGTATGAATTATTAATTACAGAAGACAACACAGCTTCAGCGGGTCGAGGTGGTGGATTAGCATTTTCTAGACAAGGAACTATATTTGGAGGAATTAAAACAATTCAAAATACTTCTAATAACGACAATACAACAATGTATTTTCAAACAAGAGGTGCAGGAACTGTTGCAAATAGAATGGTTATTGATGAGTTAGGCAACGTTGGGATCGGAACAACTTCGCCTGCTAGAAAACTGCACGTGCATGCGGATAGTGGTAGCGCGTATTTACAATTAACACAAGCAGCCACGGGTACAACATCTAATGACGGATTTCAAATATCTATGGGTGCGGCTCAGGTTAACTTTATTAATAGGGAGAACGGTAACATGGTTTTTGAAACCAACAATGCCGAAAGAATGCGTATTACCTCAGCAGGCAACGTCGGCATCGGGACGACTAGTCCAGGGGTTAAGCTGGATATAGACGATGGAGCAGTTACAGATGTTAGGATTAGAGGTAATCAAACTTCTGACGCTAGGATTGGTGCTTATAATTTTTACAATACAGCAGCTTCTGACGTGGTAGCGGCTATTTCAGCTGATAGAGACGGCGCAAATGATGCGGCCGCTTTAGCTTTTGATACTCAAATAGCTGGAGGCGGTATGACAGAAAGAATGCGTATTACCTCAGCGGGTAACGTCGGGATCGGAAATGGTAACCCACAAAACAAGTTAGACATTGAGCAGTCTGCTGCTGTTTCTGCAAGGATTTTAGCTACAGGTGCAACATCATCCTCCTTAAAATTAGAAGTTAAAGGAGGTGCTACTCAATTAACCACAACCGAAATACTTGCTAACTCAAGCGGGGCATTGACGTTTGCTACAGGCACTACTGCAGGTTCAGAAAGAATGCGCATTAACTCCTCAGGAAACGTCGGTATCGGGACGACTAGTCCTAGTGCAAAACTTGAAATATCTAGAAATCAAGGAAATCATTTTGACACAGCTTTTAATGATGCTTTTTTAAAATTATCTGCTCCTAGTACATACAATAATACTGGGGTTACAGGTATATCAATGGCTACATCAACTGTAAACAATTATGGGGTTTCAATGAACGCATGGAGATTTGGAACGAGTGGTGCTCCTAAGTTTATTATAAAAATGCATGAAGGAAGCGCGAGCGGTGTAGATGCGTTAACTATAGATAAAGACGGCAACGTCGGGATTGGGACGACTAGTCCTAGCCAAAAACTTCACGTAGCTGGTAACTTAAGAGTTACAGGTGCATACTACGATTCAAATAATTTACCAGGTACAGCAGGTCAAGTGTTAAGTTCTACAGGAACTGCAACCTCATGGGTTGAACCGTCTTCAGTAATTACTAGACTAATACCTTACTTTCAAACAGCTACTCCAGGAGGAAGTGATACTTATACACAATCAAACAACGTAGTTGATTTTAACTGGTCAGGTGGTAGTGGTACATATGAGTATATTCTTCCAAGTGCTACTGCTATTCCGTACAGAACAATAAGATTTGTTAATGACAGTACTATTACGGCTTCAGATAAGATTCACATAACAGCGCCTAGCGGCGAGACTATAGATGGTGGGGCTTTTTATGAAATTAACAAACCATACAATGGTTGTGCAGTTTGGTCAGACGGAGTTCAATGGATAGTAATACAAGCAAAAGCTTAAATATAAGTAGAACGGTGTATAATTTTACACCATTAAAATAAACAAAAATTATGACAAATTACAATTGGAATTGCAAAACAGTAGATTGCTACCCAGAACAAAATAGCGAAGCGGATGTAGTGTACAATGTGCACTGGATTGTAACAGGAGTATCGGATCAATTAGATCCACAAGGTAATCCTTATTCAGCTACTAATATAGGTACTCAAGTATTAGACACTAGCGGTATAACAAACTTTATACCGTTTGATCAATTAACAAACGACGAGGTTGTTGCTTGGACTAAAGGAGCTATGGGTGACGAGCAAGTTGCCAGTATCGAAGCTAGTATTGAAAAACAAATACAAGATTTAATAACACCTACGAGTATCACGTTGGTAATTGGTGAACCTGTACCGCCTGTTGAAGAATAAATAGGTAAAAAAACCATAAACCAGGTAATAATACAATTGTATCAGAAGATATAAATCAAATCTAATTAAATAAAATAAACATGGATGCAATTGTTAAAAACCTAAACTTCGGAGAAGAAGCCAGGGTTAATGTATTTAAAGGTATAGAAAAACTTACAAATGCTGTTAGCTCCACCTTAGGAGCTAGTGGTAAATGTGTAATGTTAGAAGACCACGCTGGAAACCCTATTATAACAAAAGATGGCGTTACAGTGGCTGATTCTATAATATTGAGAGACCCTGTAGAAAATATGGGTGCTACTCTTTTAAAAGAAGCTGCAAGAAAGACTGTCCGAGAAGCAGGTGATGGTACCACCACGGCTACAGTACTTGCTCATGCAATTTTACAGGAGGCATATAAAGTTTCAGATAAAAAGAACTCAAGGGAATTAAAAGACGGTATAAATTCAGCTACGCAGAAAGTAGTTAAATACTTACAGTCTATAGCAGTGGGCGTTAAAGGTGATATGATAGATCAAATAGCTACGATATCAACAAACAACGACCCAGAGCTCGGTAAGATAATAGCTGATGCTTTTAGAGCGGTAGATAACACGGGTGTTGTAATGATGGAAACATCAGCAGATGGTAAAACATCGGTAGAAATTGTTGACGGTGTACAATACAACAAGGGATTAACAAATTCTCATTTCATAACAAACCAGCAAACAAAAACAGCTGAATTAGAAAACCCGTTGATTTTACTTATAGAATCCCCGGTTGACACAATAAGACAGATACAATCTGTACTAGAGTATGTAATAAAAAACAATAAACCTTTGCTTATTATAGGCGATTTAGAACAAGGTGTTTTATCTGCTCTAGCTATGAATAAGAATAAAGGTAATATAAAGGTTAATGTAGTTAATGCACCTACTTACGGTGTTAGCAAACAAGAAGTTTTAGAAGACTTATCTTTATTAACAGGTGCTACGATTATAAATGAAGATCTAGGGGATGATATGGATATGATCCAAGTTGAATACTTAGGTACTTGCTTAAAAAGCGTCACCTCTCACGAAGACACCATTATTCAAGTAAAAGAGTCAAGTGATGAAATCTTAAGCATCATAGATGACATTAAGAAAAAAATAGCAGAAGCTAAACAACCACATGAAGTGGTGAAACTAGAAAAGAGATTAGCTATGCTAGCAGCTAAAATAGCTATTGTAAAAATAGGTGCTGACTCAGAAGTCGAACTGAAAGAAAAAACCGACAGAGTAGAAGATGCTATTTGCGCAACCAAAGCCGCAATTAAAGAAGGAATTGTTCCCGGAGGAGGAATTGCGCTACTAAATGCTTCTACAAATATAGTGTCTAAGTCTGAAGGCGAAGCAGTGCTCCTGGAAGCAATTAGAGCGCCATATAAGACAATATTGGATAACGCCGGCATAATAGACTACGAAACTCCTAAAGTTAAAGGAAGAGGCCTTAATGTGGTTACTGGAAAAACAGTAAATATGATTAAGTCTGGAATTATAGATCCTTTGCTAGTTACAAAAAGTGCATTGAGAAATGCAGCATCGGTAGCTACTACTATTTTATCAACTGATTGTGTAATCAATAACTTGAGAATAGATGAAAGCAGTAGGTAATAATATTATAATAAAAAAGCTAAAAGAAGGAACCGTTGAAACAAAAGGCGGTTTACTTCTAGCTGAAAACCACAGAGAAGATATACGGTACACTGAGGCTAAAGTTATAAGTGTCGGTGAAGCCGTGCAGGGAATTAATGAACTTGATTGTATATTTTTTGATCGACACGCTGGTCATAAAATAGAGTATAAAAAAGAAGTATACCATATTATAAAAAATAAAGATGTAGTTGTTGTTTTATGAGAAGGCTAGAAGCAAGAGATATAAAAGATATGAACTTGCTAAAACATTATCGCATAATACGTAAATGGGCTTGCAAAAACAATAACTTAAACGACGCTGATTTAGAATTGTTAGTTTATTTCGATTGTATGGATTACTTTACAAAGCATGACTTTATGGAAGGTACTTATTCTTACAGTTGGGATAACAGGCGTTGGAATAGATTGCTAAAAGAAGGCTGGATAGTTGTATGGAGAAAAAGAAACAGAACAACGCAGAAATACCATATATATAAAGTATCTTTTAAGTGTAAACAATTAATAAGTAGAATGTACCGAATGATGTTAGGTGAAGAAGATATACCTACGAGTAGAAGAAACAGAATAATGAAAGGTTTGACGTACACTGATAAAGTTTTAAAAAAAGCAATAGAAATAGTTAACAAAGATAAAAATAGATAATATGGATATGCCATTAGATAAAAAACTTATTGGAAATCAGGACAAACTACCTGAGGCTTTAAAGACTAAAATTGAAGCCGCTCCAGAAAGCCCAGTTAAATTTATGGGTGGATTAGCAGCCACTGCTGCTAGATCAAGTTCTGGTGGAGGTACTGGCTCGCTCGGTGATATAAGTAAAGGCATATTTGGTAAGGCTCAAAGAATGATAGCAGATAAAGAGCAGGCAGACTACAGAGCGGGTGCTAATGTTGGTGATCCATTTTTTAAACCAGGCGTAGAAAGAATCAGGCCAGAACAAAGAACTGATTCCGCTAGTTACGGAAACAAATCTATTTTTTCTCCTTCACAGAATTCAAATGGAGATTATGTATTCGGAACTCAAGAGCAAAGAACAAGAAGTATGCCGGTTAGAGGAAATGTTGAAGGGCCTTTAGCTATGAAAGATCAAAACGGCGACGGCGAAATTACACGCGCTGACGTTATAAAAGCTAGAATAGAAGGCTATAAGGAATAAACATTTTAAAAATATAAATATTATGGATAAAGATAAAGCAGTTTTAAGTAACTCAAAGTTTAAGGGGCAATCAGGAGAAAACTCTTTATGGGATGGGCCCTTGAGTAAAGCGGGATTTCCTATGGGCAAAGGCTCTAGTTCAGGAATTAACGGAATGCAGGTTAGTAAAGCTGATTGTGGATGCAGTTCATTTAAAGGCCCTATAACTCAACGAGCTAAAGGATAATGATATGACGCTAGGAGACTTCAAACTATACTCAATAAATACATTAGCATTAGGTGTTACTACATTTACTAAAATAGAAATGGGTTTAAAAATATTCTTATTACTAGTTACTATAGGCTACACTACGTCTAAATGGTTCAAACTTAAAAAAGATAAATAACTATGGCCTACATACAATCAAACTCTCCGTTTTTAAAAAAAGGAGATGCGCCTTCACGTAAAAAATCAGAAGGCAACTACGCTAAAGTAAAAAAAGGTGTGGGTACCGGAGCTAAAGCAGGTGGTGGTATGACCAGTAAAGGAGTTGCTAAGTATAGAAAAGATAATCCTGGTAGTAAATTGCAAACAGCGGTTACTAAACCGCCTTCTCAATTAAAAAAAGGAAGCAAGGCTGCTAAAAGAAGAAAGTCATTTTGCGCTAGATCAAAAGGTTGGACTTCTGAAAGAGGAAGAGCTGCTAGAAGAAAATGGAACTGTTAATATATAAATAAATAATTATGAACAAATCAAGGAAAAAAATAGCACAAGATTATTCTAGAAACGCTATGGCAGACGCTAAATCAAGCAGTGCTAAAATTAGAAAAGAAGGTAAATACGAAGCCAAGGAAGCTGTAAGGGCGGCCTCGGGAGCTCCTGTAAGAATGGAGTCTTCTAAACAGGAAAAAAAGAACTTAATGAAGGACATGCCGATTGATAAATCAGCATCTGCTTTAAACAATCTTAACAAAGGCTATGGAAACCAAGTTAAATCACCTATGAATATGGGAGGTTCTTGGATGTCTAAGCACAGCAAGAGTAGAATGTAAAAACAGTAGAGATCTGTAGTAAAACTCAGCCAAACATTAACACTAACACTAACACTAAAAAAAATGAGTATTTTAAAAATTAAATCCGCTGGAGGCGGCTCCGGTCAATTTACAGAGGCTGGTGATTTCTATTTCAACATAAATAGATTAACTGCTGTAATAACGGAAAACACAACTGGTTGCTTACTAGTAACAGATACCAGCCAACAATCACCTTCACCTTCAAATGCTGCTTTATGTTTTGATTTAATATCATCTGATAAATCTGCTGTATTAAAAGCTGTATCAGATGCTATTAAAAGCAATCCTGGCGGAGAGGTAATTGATTTAAAGCTACCTTCATCAGTAACTATAACAGCTATAGATGTATTATTCTTTGAAGTTTAATAAAAAAAAATAAAAAATAAAAAATAAAAAATAAAAAAAATGAAAAAATTTATATCTTTTAACGTAGCAGGCAATCTCCATCTTGTAAATTTTGGAGACAATGGCATTATATTTTGGGGACCCAGTACAGGAGATAGCGGTGTAACCATGTACACTGGTTCTGGTAATCAAGGCCTTCTAGCTGAGCCAACCGATACTAGTTTAGCAGGTCTTCAAACTGCAGCTAACGCTTTGGCTGATGCTTATGGAGCAAAGCCGGGAGGCGCTGTCGTCTTCACTTCTGCTGACATAGCAAATTCAACTATGGAATTAACGGATATGCCGGTAGCATAACTACTAAACAATATAAAGCAAGGGGTTTAAAAGCTCCTTGCTATTATATTATAAAAAAAAATTAATGGCATTTAAAATTTCTCCGTTTTATAACATAGACAACACTCCTATTTACAATGTAGATATGGAAGATGGGATTTTAGGCAAAGCCAATAACAACGGAACTATTATTTTAAATAAAAATCTAGATCCAAAGAAAAAAGAAAGTGTGATAGCGCACGAAAAAGTACATCTTGATCAGATGAAGCGTGGTGATTTAGACTACGACGATCAAAACGTTTACTGGAAAGGTAAAAAATATTCACGTAAACAAATGAAAGAAGGGGCAAAAAACCTACCCTGGGAAAAAGAAGCATATAAAAAAGCAAAATAATTATGGCATTCAAAATAAAAAGATTTATATCACCTCTTCATGCAGAAGGAGATCCAAAAGACTCAAGTAAAAAAAGCAGCAAAGTAGCTACTGAAAAAAAGAAGTCTAAAAAAACAAGTAAATTTCCTGGTTACGATAATATTCCAAACGCTAAACCTTACAAAAGAAATTCAGACGGATCAGTAAACATGATTACCGATAAAGGTAGCACTTATAGTTTAAGAAGAGGCGTAGACAAGTAATGAAAAAGATATTAGAATTTTTCAGTACTAAAGTCTTCAAACAAGTTGGTGATGTGGTTGACAACCTATTCACTAGTGAAGAAGAAAGACTTAACGCTAGAAATGCAATATTTAAAGTACTACAAGATGCTCAACTAGAATTGCAGAGAATGCAAACTGAGATTATTGTAGCTGAAGCTAAAGGTAATTGGTTGCAAAGAAGCTGGAGGCCAATACTAATGCTTTCATTTGGTTTTATAATCATATATACAAAATTCATATCGCAGCTATCAACATATTTAGTAACGCCTGTTTTAGAACCAGAATTCTGGAGCTTATTAGAAATAGGTATTGGAGGTTATGTAATAGGTAGAAGTGGTGAAAAAATCGTGGACAAATTAGGGCCACTATTCAATAAAAATAAATAAAAATAAATAATGGGACAATACGCAAATCAACCAGATTTTGGTACATTCGCTGCTGCTGCAACTAAGAACGATACTATAGGTTCAACTACTAACTTAAAAAGCTCATGCTTGTATATAGGTACAGGTGGTGATGTTAAGGTAATACTTGCAGGTGTGACAGGATCTTCTGGGTCAGGACTTCCAACGGCTACTGAAGCTGTTGTTTTTAAGAACATTCCAGATGGATCGTTTCTACCAGTTATTGTAGATTATCTTTTATCTACAGATACAACTGCATCGGATATAGTAGCTGTAAAATAATATGGGCGGCCAATCTATAGGGATAGGTATATGGTGGCCTACCCAATCTTCACTTATACCAGGCTTGATAAAAACTTTATGCGCAAGATCGACATATTGTGAAAACAAGACCTGCACCACAGCTATACTTCAAAAACTAGAAAACTGTAAATCATAATGAGTAACTTACTAAAAGATGCCTCAATACTTTTAACTCCTACCGGCTATGACGACGGAAGTATGAATTCTATAAAACCAGAGAATGGAGACGGAGATTTCACATTCAGTAGAAATTCTGCTGCAACTAGAGTTAATGCACAAGGTTTAGTAGAGAATGTACAGATAATAAGTCCAGAGTTAGTTTCAAATGGTAACTTTTCACAAGAAGGCTCGGAGCTGATTACTAATGGAGATTTTGCAACTGATAGTGATTGGACATTGTCAAATGGAGCAGTTATAAATAATGGCAGTGTAAATATTATTGGTGTAGCCTCGTCATTTAGGCAAGATGCTTTAACTTCTGGTAAATCATACAGATTAGACTATCAAGTTGTATCTACAAATGGAGCATCGTTTAGGTTTCAAGATGGTGTTACTTCTTATACAGATATAAATCAAACAGTAGGTTACCATACTTATTACTTTAAAGCAACTGGTGTTAGAGTACAATTTCAAGCACTAGGAGATATTGATGCTACTATTACAAACATCTCAGTAAAAGAAGTAGGGCAAGATTGGACTATTGTTGACGATGATGCAAATAATTACGTAGAAATTAATCAAGAACAAGGAACTGCAAGATTAAAGTTTTTAAATACATCTCCATTAACAACCCTACAATCTACTGCTCAATATATTAGTGGTAAAAAGTATAAATTAATAGTAGATGTTAAAGAAGTTGTTAGTG
>PJEL010003596.1_pt1 | contig 13153 bp, 11 predicted proteins | sample 1853271 | NCBI WGS metagenome assembly PJEL01 (sample SAMN08108733, study PRJNA415343) | Invertebrate metagenome, whole genome shotgun sequencing project. | host: Globobulimina | place: Sweden: Gullmar Fjord | collected 2015-08 | reverse complement strand
ACATGTTTTCAACAAGCCCGCAGTGTAATGCCTTCTGCAAGGTCAGAAACGAATTCAGACCCAGCGGAACGCCGGCTTCCTTCAATGTAAAGAAAAAATTTATAAACATAAATTACGCTGTGTTTTGATTATGCACACTGGCAGCTTTGGTATAATCAGGACTCTTTTTGAACAAAACACCCAAAAATGGCACCTCGTCCCTGATGAGTTCGCTTGACTTAAAATCAGGATCCGCCTTAAGGGCACGCACCCAGTTAATCAATTCTCTCGTAGCAGGCCTTTTTTCAACTCCATCAATTTCCCGCAGTTTATAGAACGTTGAAATCGCGTATTTTGCGAGGGTTTCATCAAGTTTCGGGAAATGAACATTGATGATTTTGCGCATCATTTTAGGATCTGGAAATGCTATGTGGTGAAAATTGCATCTTCCCAAAAACGGATCGGAAAGATTTTTTTTGGAGTTTGAGGTGATAATGATCACCGGGCGTTTCTGGGCCCGAATTGTTTCATCGGTTTCAATAATATCAAATTGCATCTGGTCCAGGATATCAAGCAGGTCATCCTGAAAATCGGTATCTGCCTTATCAATTTCATCAATCAACAGGACAACTTTCTCCATAGACGTGAAAGCCATACCTATTTTCCCCATTCTTATGTATTCATTAATTTTACTTACATCCCTGCCTGAATCACCAAACCGACTGTCATTAAGTCTGGTCAGGGTGTCATAATGATATAGTGAGTCAACCGCTTTCATACTCGATTTGACATTGAGAACGATAAGAGGCATCTCCAGGTTTTCGGCAATGGCATGGGCAAGCATTGTTTTCCCGGTACCTGGTTCACCCTTTAATAATAGCGGCATTTCAAGAGTTATTGAGACATCCACGATTTTGGCCAGCTCATTATCCAGTACATACTTGCTGCCGCCTGACATGTGTGTGTTCATTATCAAAGCCTTCTACCTTTTACAGTAAATCTGGGTTGGATCTATATCTTCTCTGATGAGTCTGATCTCCTCCTTGGTGGGCGGCTCAAATTCGTAGACATTTTCATCAACGAGCAGTTCAAAGCCTGTTGCAGCCTGAACGGATTCGACTGTTTCACCAGGCATTGTCGCCAGGATCTTCATACGCTTTGTTTTATCATCAAAGCCCATCAAGGCTTTGGTGGTTATCACCCGCCTGGGGCCTTTTCCCTGCAGGCCTGCTTTTTTTCTGGCATCAGGAGATCCGTCCAGATGTCCGGGGCTTGTCATATACTGCAGTTTTTCAACAAATCGTCTGAGTTCATGCTGCACAATAAGTATGGTATGGGTGCATGAGCAGGACATGTCACCTGCTCCGCCGCTGCCGGGCAATCTCACATCAGGATTCATATAATTTTCTGGAAAATTACCGATCATGGTCGAATTAAGATTGCCGTAGGGATCAACTTCAGCGCCGCCGATAAAGCCGACATCAATGAATCCCCGCTGGGTCAGTTCAAATGAAGAATTTAGTCCCTGGATAAAATTGGCCTTACTTGTAGTACGGGAATCACCAACGGAAAGAGGCAAACTTCTGTTTAAAGTTGGGCCTATCGCACCACCCTCAAACACAGGAATGATGTCCGGACCATGGGTCAATTGCGCCAGGGTGATGCCTACCATGGGCAGACCCGTCCCGGCAAAAATCACTTTTTTATTTTCAAGCTGCCTGGCGCCGGCGGTTACAATCATTTCGCTCGGTGAAAAATCGGTTGCATATTCTGAAAAATCGTTTGCATATTCAGTCATATTGTCATTCCTCATTCAAGGCATATTGTTTTGTAACTATTCAGCAGCGCCACATCTGCTGCGTCATCGGCCTGTTCACATACAGGCGTATAGCTCACAGACCTCTTCCTTGCATATGAGACGCTGTTAAACAGTTACAGTCCGGTGGTTAGTTAATGCTCCTTTCATATAATACGCTGAGTAGTCATATATTGTTTCGGATAGAATTTATTTGACCCGCAGTGAGATCTCAGGCCCCTGGATCCTGCAATCCCTGTTGCAGATGAAGGCTTCTCGATTCAACCTGCTGGGCATATTTCAGCTGTTCATAGGGCATAAGGCCGATAAAGTCGTCGGTGTCTTTAACACCGAAGACATACTTGTCGAAGTATTCACGCAGCGGCTCAACCACACCCTTTCTAAAACCGTTTGTAAGCCCTTTATAGTATTCCAGGTGGGTTTTGCCGTAATAGTGAATATCATGGCAAAGGCCTGGAAATGATCCGAACGGCAGCTCGACAACAGCATCAACCGCAAAATAGGGAATTGAAGTGCGGGTCGGCTCTGTAGCAATGACATCATGCTCAATGAGCTTTTCACAGGTAACAATGACATTTTTGGAGGCCATGGCCATTTCCGGACAGGTAAAGGTCTGCCCCTTGATCCTGCAATTGCCGTAGATGTCAGCCTCCTGGACATGAATGATACCGACGTCGGGATGGCATGCCGGAACCAGGAGGATATCCCTGTCGGTGAAAGGACATTTGATGTATTGGGAGCGGTTACATTTTTCAATATCGCCGCCCAGTCCACTCCGTGTCGGCAAAAATGGAAGTCCCATGGAACCTGCCTTGAAACGTGTCGACATGTTATAATTAGTCCAATCCTCAATAACTATTTTGTTATTTTCAGTCATGTACCGCAGCATGGAGGATGTGCCGGCATATTCATGACCGACATAGGCGAACTCAAGGCGGGAAATAGAAAGATGATCCGGCCTGAGTGCCATTGCTCCCATCAAATAATCCGGCACAAGACCGGCGGACTGAAATGCGAGGCTCAAGTCCTGCCTTCCCTGTCTGATTATTTCGTGGGCAATCGCAACGGGCGGGCGGCTGTTGACAAAACCACCAACACCAATATGATCGCCGTCTTTGACAAACTCTGTTACAGCTTCGGTCAGAGACATCCTTTTGTCTCTTTTCGATTTGTCCTTTTGTTCTAGATTCTCCCGCGCGTCATCAGGTGCCAGTCCTGTCCACTGCATATTACATTCTCCTTAGTTCTTGAATATTGTTTTATGAAGCTATCATATTGTAATAACTATTTACACATTACGGTGTTGCCTGATTTTTTCTGTCAATAGAGGTATAAACTCACGGCAGTCATCAACAACCCCAAAGTCAACCTGTTCAAAAACCGTCGCCTTTGGATCATTATTAACCGCTACCATTATCCGGCATCCGGAAATTCCGACCATATGTTGTAGTTCGCCGGACAGCCCAATGCCAATATACAGGTCGGGGCAAATCATCTTGCCGCTCTGTCCGATCATTGATTCAGGATCAGCCCAACCATTATCCATGGCAGGACGGGTTGAACCGATGGCAGCATTTAATTCATTGGCCAGCTCTTCAATTTCAGCCCAGCCATTGGTATCTCCAACTCCTGCGCCGCCGGCAATTACGACTTTTGCTTCCTCCAGGGGGACACCATCCGGCTTGGTGCGGACAATTTCAAGAGTCCGGACTCGGCTTTTGAGGTCAGCGGCTAATTCCAGGTTGATAAGTTTGCCGGTACGGCCAGTCTCTGCTTCAGGCAGTGGAAAAACCCCTTTGGCCACAGTGGCCATCTGGGGACGTTTTTCCGGACAGATGATTGAAATTAAACCGCCATAGGCCGGAATCTTCTGTTCCAGGATGTTTTCCTGGTTGAGCACCAGGTCAATGCAGTGTGCGGTAAGACCGGTTTGCAGCCTTGCTGCCATCAGTGGAGCAAGCTCTCTTCCCATGTGGGTTGAACCGATAAGCATAATATCCGGTTTTTTCTCCCGGGCCAGCTTGACAATAATATCGGTATAAATTTCTGATTGATACTGGGATAGTAGCGGCGCATTGCCCAAGTATACCCGGTCGGCCCCAAAGGATAAAAGATTTTTGGCCTGTTCCTCAATATTGTCGCCAAGCAGGACAACCTCCACCGTGGTCCCGAGTTGTTTAGCAAGCTTTCTGGCCTGTCCGATCAGTTGCAGGGTTACAGTGACGACCTGTCCATCGACCTGTTCGCCGATAACCCATACCGGACCATTCGTCGTATGAGCATCACATACCACTGAGTTTTCCATAAAAAATCAACCTCACATCTTTCAATAATTAGAGTAACTATTCAGTTTAGCAACCGGGGGGGCCGGTTGCTAAACTTCTAAGTAACAAATGATCATAATGTATCAAAACAAACGTACAAAAATTAACATGAACTCTATCTTAGAGTAATGTTCATTTGTTTGTTTTAAATAAATGCCGGATTTCTCAGGTTGCTACGCTGAATAGCTGCCAAAACTATATAGCTCCGGCATCAACCAGCTTTGTCAGCAGCTGATCGGCCATCTCTTCCCGACTGCCGGTTATGATCTCGACTTCCCGTTTGTTATCGGTGGTGGTCATATCGCTGACAATTGTCGGCGACCCTGGTAATCCTAAGGATTCTTCCGGCACCCCAAGATCCTCCTTGCCCCATACGGTTATTTCTTTCTTCCGGGCCTTGATGATTCCCGAAAAGCTCAACGCCTTTGGTTCATTCAGGTCTTTGGTGACGGTGAAAAGTGCCGGCAGATCTACTTCAAGCAACCGGTAACCGTCTTCCAGGCTCGCTTTTACCTGCCAACAGTCTCCTGCGGAATTTACGATCTCCTTTAGCATGGTTACAACCGGCATATCAAGAAAGGTAGCGATTTGCGGGCCAACCCATTCGGTTGCGCCATCGCTGCTTGCCATCCCGCAAAAAATGACATCAGGCTTGCCAACTTTTTTTATGCCGCTGGCAAGGGTATAGGCAGTTGCATAGGCATCAGCACCGCCAAAGGCACGATCCGAAAGTAGAAATCCCTGGTCACCGCCAAGGGCCAGACATTCCTTGACAATTGCTGCAGCCTGGGGCGGGCCCATGCTGAAGACGGTGATATGGGCGCCATACTGCTCCTTAAGCTGCAGGGCTGCTTCCATGGCATTTTTGTCCAACGGATTCAAAACCATCGATATATCACAGCGGTTCAGGGTCTTGCTGACAGGATCGATGGTAATTTTACAACTTTCTTTTGGTTCTGGTACTGCTTTAACGCAGACGACAATATTTAACATTCTAACTTCCACTCTTAAAAATTAATGTAACGGATGTAACCATTCAGCGTAATGCCTGAAACAGCTAAGCTTCCAAACTGTAAATGTTTGGAAACGCTTCACAGGGAGGTAGGCTGGCTGGCGTAGCATAGTTTGTCCTATGTGAGCCAGCCGGATCGCCTTCCTGTGGAGTGTCGAAGTCTTCGCTTATCTTCCGAATATTTACTTTATGATAATGTCCAGCGGGCGATGATCACCTTCATAATATCGGAGGTGCCGGCCGATGGTCCGAGGACAAACGAGTCGCGTAGATAACGGGTAACCGGAAACTCAACCATGCAACCGTAGCCGCCGTGGATATCAACTGCCATCTTGGCTGCTTTCTGGGCTGCTTCAGTGGTAAAATACTTGGCAACCGCGAATTCATTGCTGCTTTGCTCACCTTTGTCATGCATGGAAGCGGCGCGGTAGGCGAGCAGACTTCCAGCTTCCAGGTCAATTTTCATGTCGGCCAGTTTATTTTGAATAGTCTGCAATCTACTGATCGGTTTACCGTAAAGAATCCTCTCGTTAGCAAATTTAATAGACGCTTCCAGGCATGCTGCCTGAACCCCCAGGGCGCAACCAACCATGCCGCCACGGCCGACATCACCGATTGCTGACATGACTACCCGCATACCTTTACCTTCCTGTCCCAGTAAGTTTTCCTTTGGAACCCGGCAATCCTCAAAAGAGAGTTCTCCGGTATTGCAGCCCCGCATGCCGATTTTATGCTCAACATGGGTTGCCTTGAAACCTTCCATGCCATTTTCCACGATAAAGGCGCAAAAGGCCTTTGGGTCGTTCTCATCCTTGGCAAAAACGGTGATGGTGTCGGCAATATGGGAGTTGGTGATAAAGCATTTCCGGCCATTAATGATATAATCGTCACCATCTTTTCGATACACAGTACGGCCGCCGGTTGGATCGGATCCGCCGGTTGGCTCGGTTATGGCGGCGGTTCCTAATTTGTCGCCTTTGGCCAAGCCCGGCAGAAACCTCTTTTTTTGCTCATCGTTGCCGAATTTCAGAATCGGCTCAATACCAAGGCCGAAGACCTGCAAGGTCATGGCCGTGGCAACCGAAATTCTACTGATTTCTTCAACGGCGATCATTCGGGCGGTATATCCAAGTCCAAGCCCTCCGTATTCTTCCGGAATGGTTATAGCCATCATTTCTGCCTCGGCAAGGGCACGAATGACATCATCATTAACTTCGCCGGTCTCTTCCATTTCTGCGACATGGGGAGCAACCATGTTTTCAGCAAATTCACGGGTCATTTTTCTGAACATTTCCTGCTCTTCTGTAAATGTAAAATCAATCATTTTAACAATCCTCCTTCTATATTTATAATTGCCTGTGTCCTATATTTTTCCTGATTATCATTATAATTCAGCCAGGTTTTGCGGTCATCACGTCAACAAACAGTAACTGTTTAGGATAGCTTCGCAGGGAGGCGAGCAAGCTGGCGTAGCGTAGTAGTTTCTACGTGAGACAGCTTGATCGTTTTCCTGTGGAGCTATGATGAATAGTTATACTCCTTCAAGCTTTCCACATAGCTAATTAAGGCATTTATGGATTGTTCAAGGCTCTCAGTCGATTTATCAACCCCAAAAATAACCGAAGCGCCTAACATGCCTGCAAACAGAATTTCGGTAACCGCGTTGGAATCGATATTATTATTTAATCCGCCGGTTTCTTTTCCCTGTTCAAGCAGCCGATGAAGCATATTTTTCAGTCCGACAAATCCTTTGGTTATCTCTTGTGAGAGATGGGGGCGCTGGTCATTAAGTTCGACTGAAAGTGTTATAAACACGCAGCCGCCGGGAAAATTCTCCGAATCCTTTAAATATTGATCCCTGAAGTTTTGCAGGAGTTTGATGATTTTACCAACCGGATCATCAATTTCTTCAAGCCCTGCCAGATTTTTTGTACGCCAGATTCGCCTTGCTTCACAAAGCACATAATAAAAAAGGTCTTCCTTGCTCTGAAAGTGGTTATAAAAGCCGCCCTTTGAGGTGTCGGCAGCGGCCAGGATATCCTGAAGAGATGTGCCGATGAAACCTTTAAGAGAGAAGAGTCGCAAGGATTCGTGGATTATATTTTCTTTCAAACTCATCTTTTTTGCCTTGTTGCAGGTCGATAAAATCAGGAAAAATTGCTGGACATTTTCATTATGTCTTGATACAAGATGCAACAGACAGACCGGTCGGTCTGTTGCATCTTTTTACTCTTGCCAGGATGGAATGTCAAGGATAATTATATTTAAAAGGTACACCTGCGAAATACATATCTAAAAGTGAACTTCTCCATAGGTAAACAAACATAATAATGAGGATTCAAACGGATGATTCTAAGAGTTGATATGACTACGCAGTGTACTTATACGGAAGAAATTCCAAATGATTATATTGGCTTGGGAGGTCGGGGACTCACATCCATAATGATTAATGATAAAGTGGTTGCTGACTGCAACCCTTTGGACTCAGACAATCGACTGATTTTTGCTCCGGGTTTTTTAACCGGAACACCGCTTGTAAACACAGGTCGTCTCTCTATTGGTGCGAAAAGTCCTCTAACCGGCGGCATTAAAGAAAGCAATGTTGGCGGCACAATGGCTAATGCCCTGGCCCGTCATGGGATCACGGCTATAATTATTGAGGGTAAGGCCCCTGATGGCGTCCTGTTTTTTCTTAAAATTAATATGGACAGTTCTGTTGAGTTGGTGACTGCCAATCATTGTAAAGGGATGCGCAATTACGAATTGACCGAGAAGCTTTTGACTGAGTACGGTGCTAAAAACAGTATTTCATCTATTGGCCCGGCAGGAGAACTGCAGCTATTAAGCGCAAGTATCCAAACAACAGATACTGATGGCAAGCCCTGCCGTTCTGCCGGACGGGGTGGTCTCGGTGCGGTTATGGGTTCCAAGGGGTTGAAAGCTTTGGTGGTTTCAACAGAGGGAAAAGCTACACGGTCGATAGTTGACCCTACCATTTTCAAAGAAGTATCAAAAAGGTTTGCTTCAGCAATAAAAAATGATGGGTGGAGCGGTCGTGTACTCCCTGAGCTTGGCACAGCCAGCAACGTCGCCAATATTAATGCTATGGGAGCGTTACCGACCATGAACGCTCGCAAGGGAAATTTTGATGGTGCGGAAAAAATCAATGGTAAAATCATGGCTGAAACCATCAAACAGCGGGGGGGAAGGACTGCTCACAAAGGGTGCAGCCAATGTGTTATAAACTGTTCGAATATCTACGTGGATGAAGCCGGAAAACCTGTTACATCCGGACTCGAATACGAAACCATCTGGGCCATGGGCGCCATGATCGAAAACAGTGATCTTGATGCTATTGCCCGTCGTGACTTTCTTTGCGATTACATCGGTCTCGACACCATGAATACGGGGACAGCCGTGGCAGTGGCCATGGATGCCGGCTATAAATCATTTGGCGATGCTGCTGCCGCAATTGAGATGGTTGAGGAAGCGGCAAAAGGGACCGAACTTGGCAGGATAATCGGCAATGGGCCGGATGCTGTCGGCAAACATTTCGGAAACGCACGAGTTCCTACAGTTAAGGGGCAAAGCATCGCCGGATATGATCCGCGAGCAATGCAGGGCATGGGTGTAACTTATGCGACGTCACCCATGGGAGCTGATCATACTGCCGGATTTGTTGGCGGCGGCTCATCAACAGCCGCGCTTGTCCGTGCTTCCCAATCCTCGCAAATTCATATGGCTGCAGTCGATAGCACAGGCCTGTGCATGTTCGCCCAATCCGGCGGGTTAGACAACTTGTTTCAGGCAATTTCCGCAGTCACAGGCGATGATTTCGGCAATCGGGAGTGGCAGGAACTTGGGGTTCGTTGCCTGACAGCAGAAGTACAGTTCAACCGCAGGGCCGGTCTTACCAAAGATGATGATCGCCTTCCTGCCATGTTTTACAAGGAAAAACTTTTACCTTATCACGCTACTATAACTTTTACAGGTGAGGAATTGGATGCCACAATGGCACCTTTCAAATAAACTTACCCAGATAAACCGGAATTTTACTGCTTAAACGTCCAACATCGAACATCGAACGTCGAATGAACGACAAAGACAAAAACGGTACCTCAAAATTTGATATTCTTGTTTTTATGCGGTTTAATTCAATGTTGAACGTTCGATGTTCGATGTTCATTTATTGCTTGCGAAAATCTTGCCACTCATTTCAGTACCCCCTTGAGGGGGTGTAAATAACACGAAAAGTACCGCTAAGTACTAATAATGGAGAGGAAACACAGCGATATCGCTGTTACACGACAAATGAAAAAAGATGAGCCATATAACGGATTTGAACAGGGACCAATCCGCCCGCCCAGTGAAAGTGGCAGCCTGCTAATCCGTGTTACCAGAAACTGTCCCTGGAACCGCTGCACCTTTTGCACCCTTTACAAGGACACAACATTCAGTCTGCGTCCGGTGAGCCATGTCCTTAAGGATATAGATCTCATTCGTAAATATGTCGAAAGGATTAAAGATGGTGAGACAACGTATTCCCAAACCAGCCAGGGTGATGATATGGCCTTTTACGCTGCGTTGACTTGGGTTCGTAACGGGATGAAATCCGTATTTCTGCAGGATTCCAACAGCCTGATCATCAAACCTGACGATCTTGTAACAATTCTGCAGTACCTAACCGAGACCTTCCCGGAAATTGAAAGGCTTACCTCATATGCCCGTTCCCATACCATTGCACGGATCAGCGATAAGGATCTTGCCCGTATGGCGGCAGCAGGTCTCAACCGTATTCATGTCGGCATGGAATCTGCATCCGACAAGGTGTTGGCATTGGTCAGGAAGGGCACAGACAAGGCCATGCAGATTCGTGCCGGACGTAAAGTGAAACAGGCCGGAATGCAATTATCTGAATATTTCATACCCGGTCTTGGCGGTAAAGTGCTTTCAAGAGAACATGCATTGGAGACGGCTGACGCCTTAAACCAGATCAACCCCGATTTCATACGACTAAGAACACTTGCAGTCCCTAACGGTGTCGAACTTTTCAAGGATCTAAGCGCTGGCTCATTTGAGCTTATGACCGACAAACAGGTAGCTGAGGAAATTCTGCTTTTTATAGAATCTCTGACAGGTATAACCAGCACAGTTAAAAGTGATCATATCGTGAACCTTTTGCAGGAGGTTGAAGGAACCTTGCCTGAGGATAAGGAAGGAATGACCAGTGTCATTAATCGATTTCTGGCAATGGATATTGAAGAGCAGAGGCTCTACCAGGTCGGACGCCGTACGGGAATTTTTTCCCGGCTGGAAGACCTGAATGATACGGAACTAAGGAAGTATGCTGAACACAAATATTCAGACTTAAAAGTAACTCCGGAAAATATTGACCGCATTGTAGCCAGATTCATGAGGAGGTTTATTTAGTGACTCAGGAATTGATTGCTCAAGGTCGAAATTTGCACCCCTCTAAGGGATACTGAACTGAGTTCCTTTTCGCACATGGAGGTTGTGGGTGTGTGAAGATATAATATTTATATTGTTAAACGGATTGGATGGTCGAATCAATACAGACAATGGCAAGAAAACTGAAACGGAACTTTATCAAGGAGGATTTTTATGCCAATAGATGAAATGGGCAACAATGAATATAGTAAAGAGTTTTCGGAAGATTCATTTTGGACAAAGGTCAAGGATTTTGCAATTAAAGCTGGCAAAGAAGTCATAGAAAAGGCCCTTATACTTTATTATTGCCTGCAAGACCCAGACACACCCATATGGGCTAAGACAGCTATTATAGGGGCTCTTGGTTATTTCATATCGCCTATAGATGCAATTCCTGATTTGATACCTGTTGTTGGTTTTGCAGACGATTTAGGTGTATTGGCTGCGGCATTAGCAACAGTGGCTGTGTATATAAATGAAGAACATAAAGAACAAGCTCAGGGAAAAATAAAAATTTGGTTTGAAAAATAAACTTTAAGAACTCTGACTATACAGCGAGGCAGGGCCAGAAATGGTCTTGCCTATTTTTTTAATTACGTTTAATCATTTTGAAAATGTTCTAATTGGTTGAAATCACAAGGAAGTGTGTATTTCGGTATAGCTGCCATTTGGGAAGTAACGAATTTTAGATGAGCTACAAGGCAGCCTAAAGACATCGCACGGCATCGAATCCCCACAGGCAGTGACCGCAAGGAACCTCAGTACCAAAACAATCGTTGATAAAGGGACCAGTTTCACCGTTTATGTCCGAACATGGTCCTAATGTACAACTATGGCAGAATGGATAATCGTACTGCTGTACCGCCTGCCGAAATTGCTGATACGGAGTTGATTGCCATATTTCTAGCAGGTCCTGCTCAAGCACATTGCCAAAGCTCTTGCAGCTGATGTGTTTGGGTTCACCCATGTGTATTGTCTGGGTGTGCCAAAGCTGATGGCAGGGTGTGACTGTGCCATTTACATCAATAAGGACGGCATCGTCTTCAATAAAGGTACAGGAGCGGTTCCGGGTGGCTGTAAGAGGCGGAAGTGATAGTTCCACCTTGTATTCTGCAGCAATTTTCCGGGCTTTATGAAAGATTTTTTTTGTTTTAGCATTTAACTCTTCATCCAATTCACCAAGCTTTATGACATCCACCCATAAACCCTGTTTCCGAGCATCTTTCAGCATATCTTTAAAGAGTTGATACAGCCGGAGCTCCTGCTCATCTTTTGCTGCGATCCAAGTCTTCGTAGTAAGATCAGAGAGGTTTATACCTTCTTTATCAGCCAGTTTTTGCCATTTCAGGTAAATTGCTCTTGCCTCTTCAGTGTAGGGGGTAAAGAGAGATTGGGGTTCGGCATCTTTGTGATAGGGCAGGAGGTGGGAGGTCAGGATATAATCGACACCTTCTTCTGCAAGCCGTTGTATGAGCTGTGGAAGTTGGGGCAATGTTTCCCGAAGGAGCACAATTTCTGCACCAAGTTGAAAGCGGGATTTGTCTTTTTTTCTTCGTACATCATTTACCATTGAAAAGGGAGAGGCAGGCAGGTTGTTACTATGAGTTAAAGAGATCCCGCATTTTTGTTCTTCCGGAAGGCTGTCTACGGAAATACAGAGACGATTTAGTCCGGCATTTATAAGTTGTTCTGTGAGTGAAGGAGTGAGTAGAAGACCGTTAGTTTGAAAGCTTATCCAGCAGTCCGAAGTCTCGCCAGCTCGCTTATCCGAAGTCTCGCCAGCTCGCTTATCTGCCATTTGTTCATGGGCCCTGGAAATCATCCAGAGTAAATCAGGATGCAGCAGAGGTTCGCCAATGCCGTTGAGTACGAGTTCTTGTATGTGGGGGAGGTGGGGCACCAGTTTGTTGAATACAGCAATATCAAGGTGTTGATTTGAGATCGAATTGCCCGGTGCGTTTTTAACGCACATTCCGCAGCTCATATTGCAGTTGGTGGTAACCTCAAGATACAGTTTTTTAGGGTACATGGAATTTAAATAGGTAGAAGATCAACAGGCGTGGAATATGTTATGGTGTTCAGTGTTAAAGAAAATAAACTATAATATAAGACAGCATAGTAGCTGAAACCATGAAAAAAATTATTTAATGAGTAAAAGTTCCTGTAATGTCCTGAAGAGGACCCTTCCCGCCGTGCCTTTCATATTCCATCTTTTTTCTCTTTAAAGCTGATTCTTTGCGGATGCGTGTAAACATTCATTCTGTTACCTCTTGCAAAACCGATGAGGGTGACACCATGGTCCTCTGCATAGGTAATGGACATGCACGTTGGTGCTGTACGGCTTATCAGAACAGGTATGCGGTTGCGGATAACCTTGGTCATTATTTCGCCTGATATCCTGCCGCTGGAGAGCAGTATCTTGTTATCTGTGGGAATCCCTGCCAAAAAGGCTTTGCCGAGGAGCTTATCCACAGCATTATGGCGCCCGATATCCTCTGAAAAAAGTATGATTTTATCTTTATCGACCAGGGCGGCGCTGTGGACTCCACCTGTTTTCGTGAAAAGTTCGGAAAT
>PJEL010003595.1_pt1 | contig 13157 bp, 11 predicted proteins | sample 1853271 | NCBI WGS metagenome assembly PJEL01 (sample SAMN08108733, study PRJNA415343) | Invertebrate metagenome, whole genome shotgun sequencing project. | host: Globobulimina | place: Sweden: Gullmar Fjord | collected 2015-08 | reverse complement strand
AAACTGGATGAAATAAAATAATGGTTGTGATTCGAATGGCTGCCATGAGTAGCCGCTTTACTAAAGCGGGTTATACAAAACCCAAATATATGCTTGACCTTAATGGCTCACCATTATTTGATTACTGTGTAGCAAGCTTTAAGGCTTATTTTAAAACAGATGCTTTTCTTTTTATTGCACGATCTGAAGCTGAAACCGAGAACTTTATTAAACAGCGCTGTGCTGAATTAGGTATAGAGAAATTCGAAATCGTTATTCTAGATTCACCGACACAAGGTCAAGCAGAGACAGTTGCATTAGGGCTAAGCCAATCAAACTTAGAAGATGATTCTGGTATCACTATTTTTAACATTGATACCATTCGTAAAAATTATCAACACCCTCTTGATGCTATGTTAAATAGCGAAGGTTTCTTAGAAGTTTTCTCTGGAACGGGAGATAATTGGTCTTTTGCTGAATTAGAAAGTGAAGACTCAACTGTCGTTATCAGAACCACAGAGAAAGACCCTATCTCACAGTGGTGTTCTACCGGGCTTTATTACTTTTCTGGAAAGCAGGCTTATTTAAACTTGTTTTATGAATATAGTAAAATAGAGGCTAGCCGTTGTGGAGGAGGGGAATACTACATAGCCCCTATGTATAACTTATTAATAGCAAAAGAACAGGCTGTTAAAGTTAATAAAATAGGAGCTTCTGAAGTACTCTTTAGCGGTATTCCTAGTGAGTATGAAGCGTTAAAAACTCAATCAATTGAGTTATAAAGATCTGGAAATTTTTCTTTAATATGTTGGCTTAAATGTAGATTTCTAGCCTGACTTACTGAATGGCTTCTAAGAGGGATGGTATGTCCCTCTAATCCAACAAATTCATTACGTAATAAGCGAAGACCAAAGTCAATCTGATTAACATTGATACCACATTCATCTTCTAAATATTTTTGCACAATAACTTCAGGGAAAAAACGCTGATTGCCTTTATATTGTTCAAAAGATTCTGGTAGCCAATCAAATAGAGAGCAATACTTTTCCATTACGCTAGGCCTTCCAATAGCAAATTGGTCGCCGTAACCACCATAGCCGTCGTAATTTGGATCAATAATAAGTTCATTTTCATTTTGCATAATTTCTAATTGAGCCAACAACCCTAAAAAGTAATTATCATAACGGCAGCGGCAAATAAGATCGAAATCATTTACATCAAAACCATGATTCTCGATGCTTCGAAAAGCTTTTTTTACACCATGCCACATAGGAAAAATGTTGGGGCTCATAAAAGGTACTTTCAAATCACTACCAAATTTTTTAAAGCCAAAAGCTTGAATGGATGCTCGCTCAAGATTCGAGAAGTCAGGTCTAGCTTCGATACAGGTGTATACGTTATCTAGGCCTTTAATATGATCGTTTTGAAAGTCGCTTTGCCAACCATGGCAAAAAAAAGTGACATCATAACCGGATAAAAATCGTTGTAGCTGAGGCAGGCAATGCATAAAGCTCCTGGTGTCCCCACTAAGGCATACTGCAACCTTTTGACGTTGACTGGGCTTTAGCTTAATACCAGAAGAAAATGCTAACAACTGTTGCTGAAAACTATTGCTTAGGTCTAGATAGGAATATCTATTGGAAAATTCAGCTGCCCCCAAAATAATGAGTGCTTCTTGTTGTTGAGATTCATTGAGGGGACAGCGAATCACTGCAAGAAGCTTAAATAGGGTGGCTAGGGTTTTCTGTTTTTTTTTCTTTTTAAGCTTTTCAATAAGATAGTTAAGCATTTTCATCTTCTCTTAGACCTGCAAAGATAATTAAAGCAGCTGCAATACAAAAATAGATAATGGTTAGTTTAGTCGAGAAAAATATCTCAGACATTGAAAAAATCAGGAACTGGCTAATTAATAAATATCCCGCAATTTTATAAGGTGATCGCTGCGATAGCTTAAATAATAGGTATAAAATAGACGTTAAGATGGCAAGCAGTATCGCTAAGCCAGTTATTCCACTGCTGACTAAGGTATTTAAATATTCATTATGGGGTTGTTCATAGTGACTAACCCAGCCTGGGCCTTTGCCTTGCTTTACTAGTTCTTGCGAGCTTGCTTTATAGGTAGCGAAGCCATTACCAAATAAAGGATTTTCTTGAAAAATATCAAAAGATGCTTGGAACATATCTAAGCGAACTTGAGTAGATCCATCCAGTTTTACTTCCGCATCAAATATATTAAATTTTTGTATCGTGTTAGCAATACGATTTTCGACGTTCTCAAAACTAAAAATGGCTACAATCAATAAGAGAATAATAGCCCCCGCTTGAACTTTACTAATAGATTTCAGTGTTACCAAAATCAGTAGTGAAACTGGAATACTTATCCAGCCACCCCTGGTCTGGGACCAAAAAGAGGCGATTAAGCCGCAAGTTAAGGCAATGTAGCCAAGATATGTCGGCCATCTTCTTTCTGCAATTGATTTACGCAAAGCAAAGGCTATGACTCCAGAGCAAAGAGCAATATTACCCCAGAATATAGGGTGGCCTGATGACCCTCCTCTCAAGTCGCCATTCATATAATCTCTAATCACAGGAGATAAACTAAATATTGCAGCGCAGGCGAATAGGACAAATATCCATTGCCGGCTGGGTTTAGCTTTCCATATTAAGATCGTAGCAATAGGAAATAGCAACCAAAAGAATAGTGCTCGATAAGATGAGAGAGAAAGTTGGCTGAATTTATGCTGGGTTAAAACTAAGAAATTATATATGACAAAGAGAAGTACTAGGGAGATTGTGATCATTAGAGATCGATGTTTAATTATCTCCGTTCCTTTAGCAAAAAGAACAGCAAAAGGTGCGAATAGTAGAAATAACGTTGCCGCAGTTTGGCTGGAACTCTGATTGGTATGAAGTAACCAGAATAATAAGGTGATATAAGTGATAAAAAAATAATTCACGGCATTAGTGAAGTCAATTTTCTCTCTAATATTTGCAAGCATTATAGCGGCCCTATTTTGCGACCAGATTCAATAACACCAAGCTTCTTTAATACACTAATCTCATTATCAGCTAAGATAAAACGTTTGAATTCCTCTTCTAGGCCACCTTCATCCAAAATTCTTACCCAGCGGCGATAATGGTCACCCATTCGAGCATTGGTCGTTTCTAATAAGCGCTTACGGTTTTCAATATTGGCTTTGAACTGCTCATAGTTACGAATAGGGTAATGATAAACAGTGATGCCTGTTTCATCACGTTTATTAATCAAGCGCCAACCATGCTTAGCTCTATGATTACCACCTTTAATCTCAATTAAGCCGTGTGGATTGACGATTGTCTTGGGGCTGATTTTAACCAGTAGCATAGCCACTGCAGTATCATTAATCTGTGCACTCGAATTGTAGAAAATTGGATTTTTAACGACTAGGTCGGTATCCATATAATGATAGCCTGGCTGTAAGGCATCTTTAGATAGGGCCATATTATGGCGTTTAACGGTTACAACGGATTCATTTAAAGAGAGATGCTCTTTCAATGAACCACCATTATTACTCTGCCAAAACTCATCCGCATCATTACTAATGACGAGATCTGCCCCCATTTTATCACGGGCGTAAAAGGCCAGTTCAGTCATCCACTTAGCTTGTTGGTAATTCTGCTCAGGCTGATCAATAACATGAAGCTCAAATTCAGACTTTAAGCGTTCTAATAATTCACGGGTACCATCATCAGAGCCATTATCCATCACCGCAAAGCAATCAACACCTTGCTTAGCATGAAAGCGGATGTTGTCTTCAATGATATCCACTTCATTTTTGACCAGTAGAGTCATGGCTAAGCGAATAGGCGCTTTATGGGATAGGCGTCGTAACCAGTAGCGTAATATTTTGTGTAGCATGAAAATTCTCTGTTATCTTCTATATTTGATCTAATTAATAATGATCAAACTATCTCAATCTTTATGTTTAATAAATTGAGTAAATCAAGCCATTCTGGCGATGTATTTGGGGTTGCAAATGCAGTAACGTTCAATTCTGGTCTTAACCATTTTGCGGTTAATAAGGCAGTTGAAACGTCACCAGCAAGTGAGCAAGTTGGTTGGATAAGAGGTAATAATACTTCCATTGGAATACCAGCAGGCACTTGTATCGCCCTGTCTGGAATTAACCAAGCTTCCTTGTCACCCAGACTATCTGTTATCGATGTTCTTGGGTGGTGCTTAAAGGCAATTTTAGCACCTTGATTAACTAACCAATAGCTCAATTTATTTTTTGTTTGATCTGTCGCAACAGATTCATGAGGCAGAATGATTAAGGCCTCAATATTTTGCAATTCGTTCGGCGAATAGTCGAAATGCTCTAAGCACAGCTGAGCTAATTGCTTAAATTCGTCCCGCTTTAAATTCTCGGGTAATGATGCACATTGCTTAGCTTTGAGTGCCACCACTGCAGATTCAGGGAAGGCTAGTACCGCGTGGCTAATCCAATTGGAAGCGCCAATCGTTGAAGGTTGTTGCCACCAGAAACCGTAGCTAATCTTTTTGACTAAATTGTCGATGACTTGGTCTTTTAACCAGTGGGTTTTACGACCTAAATAGCTATAGGTTCCATCATCAAGATAAATACCAGTAGCGCTGACTTGCTGCTTCGCTGAATGATGCATAGCAAATTGAAATTCAATGCGTCGGTCATTACCTGTGTATATCTTTTCGGGTCTTATATCATCAATTATTTGCGCAATGGTATTAAACGCAAGCTTGCGCTTAATTCTCTTCCCCTTGCCTTTTGCCTGGTTTGATAGCAGGGTCGTTTGCTTAAAGGGGGATTCTAGCCAGTTATTCAACGCGCTAACGAAAGGTCGCTCAACTTCAGGCTGATCAATAAGACCTAAATAGGCTTGGTCACCCTCAGGCAACTCCATTGCCACCATAGCTGATGTCAGCATATTAAACGGTGTGGAGGCTAAAAATAAATGCGTAGCCATTAATTTAAGGCCTTAGAATTCAAACTATCTGTAGCTTCAATAAGGGATATTAGCTGCTTTGCGCAGACGGATAAGTGTTCACTATTAGCATCTTGCCAGCGGCCATCCACTTGATAGCTAGAGGCGAGATAATTAAAAAATTCGGTTCGCAAGGCTTGATCACACTGCCAGCTCTCTACGGTTTTCAGTTGCTTGATTAAGCTTGTCTGATCATCAGCGGTTAAGGTTAAGCCTGCTATTGCATAAAAAGCCTGCCCTAAAGTAATGAGTTTTTTATTCAATAATAACGATTCAATACCGACAGTTGAATTGATTGTCGCGACGGCATCTGCATGTTGAATTAATACAGGCGTAGGTGTTTGAATATCAAAGTGCAACTTGTCATGTTGTTCATACTGCTTCATCAAACCATCGTAGTTTTGATCACATGCGGGGTGAGGTTTGAATACAACATGAGGCATTTTATCGCCGAGGATTTGGCTAGCTTGATTAAGCTGATTAACCAAATCCAGCATATCCTTGATCCAGGGGGAGAACAGAATGACCTGGCTGTCGGTATTCACTTGGAAGGGGATGAAAATATAGCGCTCGGGTAAATGTGAGGGCTTACTATTAAACTGATCGCTCAAAGGTTTGGCGAGCTGGTCGATCAAATCCGTCGTAAAAGATGTTTTGCTAAGGTTTAAAAAAAACTCAGCAGATCTAGGAACTGAGTTGCGGTAATTGATGCCCTGGCCATCAAGGGTCGTTTTTCCCGGCAGTAAGCCATTTTCCATATACAAGCAGTTGATCGATTGTGCTTCAGCCGCGGCGATGGCAATACACTGGCGGAACTTTAAGCCATTCCAAATCACTAGTTGCTGAGCTTTGCTTGCTTTAAAGGCTGAGTAATAAATGGCGAAAAGGATATGAGCTTCAAAGGACTTGATGGCACGGAATATAGGCCAATAGCTTGCTTGGCGTAAACGTCCTTTACGACTGTTTTGTTTTTCGTGGATATGGTCTTCGACCAGTGAGCTGAGGTCAGCATTGAATGCTGGAATTAAGCAGGCCAGCCAAGCAAGGTTTTGCCAAAGGGATTTATGCCACAAAACAGCAGTTGAATACAGAGGGGATTGCTGCCTGATCTGTTGAGCGAGCTTAGAAAAATACTCTTTATGAAGCTTGCGAGCTGCGAAAAATACGATATTCATATTGCCATTCATGCTAGTCCCCTAGGTACCGAGAGATTTTACCTGAAATTGTATGAAGTTTGTGAGTTCAGAGGGGATATTTGAGGAATAAATGGTCAGTCTTAATCCTGACCACTTCATATTCAAGTTAGCGCTGCTGGATGTTATTCATAATAGCCAAAACGGGCTCAACTTGATTCATTGTATAAAAGTGGATGCCCGGTGCTCCTTGATCCAATAGCTTCTGGCTCAGAGTGGAAACAACCTCTTCTCCAAACTTCATAATGCTCTCATTATCATCGCCATAAGCTTCCAATTGCTTACGAATCCAGCGAGGAACTTCTGCGCCACAAGCATCACTAAAGCGTGCGAGTTTAGAATAATTTGTGATTGGCATAATCCCCGGAATGATTGGTATCTCGATGCCCATTGCTCGAACGCGATCAACAAAATAGAAGTAGCTGTCCGGGTTGAAAAAATACTGGGTTATGGCGCTATCAGCACCGGCTTTCACCTTGCGCTCAAAGTTCTTTAAATCATCTTCAAAGCTAGGCGCTTGTGGATGCATTTCTGGGTAAGCCGCAACTTCTAAGGTGAAGTGATCTCCAGTTTCTTGACGAATAAACTCAACTAATTCATTAGCATAACGAAGCTCACTATTCGCCATGCCTGTACCAGAAGGCAGGTCACCCCGGAGAGTCACAATCCGATCAATGCCCATAGCTTTGTAGTCGAGTAGAATCTGGCGTAAATCCGCTTTGCTATCACCCACGCAAGATAGGTGTGGTGCAGCGGCAACCCCGGATTCTTGTACGGCCTTAACAATGGCCATAGTGCGGTCGCGGGTTGAGCCGCCGGCACCATAAGTAACTGAGATAAATTCAGGGGTCTCTTGGGCTAAGCGATCACGAACCTTTAATAATTTTTCAGTGCCTGCTTCCGTTTGAGTAGGGAAAAATTCGAAACTTATTTTTGTCATAACAGCTCCTTTTGGCTAATTGGCGCCAAAAAAAAGACAGATCGAGTGAATCGAGCTGTCTTGATTTCAATTTAAGCATCACTCACTTTAATAACGTGAGTGATGGCAGAGTCTTAGTGCTTGTAAGAATTCTGGCTTCTTTTTAGTACTTATAAAATTAGTACTTATAAGACTCAGGCTTGTAAGGACCCGCAACAGGAACGTTGATGTAATCAGCTTGCTCTTGAGTCAAGGTAGTCAATACACCACCAAAACCAGCAACCATATCCGCAGCCACTTCTTCGTCTAACTTCTTAGGAAGTACTTTAACGTAGATGTTTTCAGCTTTATCCGCTTCAGAAAGATCAGCAAATTTAGCGTCCCAAAGGTACATCTGAGCCAATACCTGGTTGGCAAAAGAGCCATCCATGATACGGCTTGGGTGACCTGTTGCGTTACCTAGGTTAACCAAACGACCTTCAGAAAGAAGAATTAGGTGATCATTACCTTCGCCACGAATTACTTTATGAACCTGTGGTTTAACTTCTAACCATTCCCAGTTTTCACGCATGAACGCGGTATCGATTTCGTTATCGAAGTGACCGATGTTGCTAACAACTGCGCCAGACTTAAGGGCTTGCAGCATGTTCTTATCACAAACGTTGGCGTTACCCGTAGTGGTAACAATCAAATCAGTCTTAGAAAGAAGATCTTTGTTGATACCTTCCAAAGTGCCAGTATTGATACCGTCGATGTAAGGAGAAACCACTTCAAAGCCATCCATGCACGCTTGCATTGCACAAATAGGGTCGATTTCAGAAACACGAACAATCATGCCTTCTTGGTTTAGCGATTGTGCAGAACCTTTACCTACGTCACCGTAACCGATAACCAATGCTTTCTTGCCTGCAAGAAGGTGGTCAGTACCGCGCTTGATTGCATCGTTCAAAGAATGACGACAGCCGTACTTGTTATCGTTCTTAGATTTAGTTACCGCATCGTTTACGTTGATGGCGGGAACCTTAAGCTCGCCTTTTTCCATCATTTCTAGAAGGCGGTGAACACCGGTCGTTGTTTCTTCAGAAATACCGTTGATAGTCGCTAGCATCTGAGGGAACTTGTTATGAACCATTTCAGTCAAGTCACCACCATCATCAAGAATGATGTTAGCGTCCCAAACTTTATCAGAACCCGTTTCGGCCAAGATTGTCTGTTCAATACACCACAAGAACTCTTCGTCAGTTTCGCCTTTCCAAGCAAAAACAGGTACGCCAGCAGCGGCAACCGCAGCGGCAGCGTGGTCTTGAGTGGAGAAAATGTTGCAAGAAGACCAGCGAACTTCCGCACCTAAATCAACCAAAGTTTCGATCAAAACAGCGGTCTGGATTGTCATGTGGATACAACCCATTATCTTAGCCCCCGCTAGCGGCTGAGTCGCTTTGTACTTAGAGCGAAGGGCCATCAATGCCGGCATTTCGCCTTCAGCGATATCAATTTCCATGCGGCCCCATTCAGCATCTGCTTTGAAGGCTTCTGGGGTTTTAGCGGCAACGCTATAATCTGTAAAAGTTGTCATATTTTTTCTCTAAAATTCGTTGTCTGTTTTGAATTAAACGTTTGCTGCAGCTTTAAGCGCATCAATCTTATCGGTACGTTCCCAAGTGAAAGCAGTGAAAGTCTTCGACTTCTTCTCACCACGATCTTCGTATTCGTAGGTATGTTCAAATGGCTGGCGACCAAAGTGACCATAAGCAGCGGTTAGCTGATACATAGGGTTCAATAATTCTAGCTGGTTCTGAATCGCGTATGGGCGTAAGTCGAAAACTTCACGAATGACTTTTGCTAGCTCGATATCAGAGATCTTGCCTGTTCCGAACGTATTCACTGAAATCGATGTTGGTTGAGCAACACCAATGGCGTAAGAAACCTGGATCTCGCAGCGTTCAGCTAACTCAGCGGCGACGATGTTCTTCGCAACATAACGGCCCATGTAAGCCGCAGAGCGATCTACTTTTGAAGGGTCTTTACCGGAGAATGCACCACCACCATGACGAGCCATGCCTCCATAAGTATCAACAATGATCTTACGACCCGTAAGACCTGCATCACCCACAGGACCACCAATTACGAAGTTGCCGGTTGGGTTAATGTGGTAAAGCGTATCTTCGGTTAACCATTCAGCAGGAAGTACTGGCTTGATCACATTTTCCAATACTGCTTCGCGTAAATCTTCTAGCGAGATGCTTGGATCGTGCTGAGTAGAAAGTACAACCGCATCAACTTTTGGCTGGTCGCCTTCGTAGTTGATTGTCACCTGAGATTTAGCATCTGGACGCAACCAAGGCAGAGTGCCGTTAGTACGCAATTCCGATTGGCGTTGAACCAATAGGTGAGCGTAATAAACTGGCGCAGGCATTAACGATTCAGTTTCGTTCGTTGCATAACCAAACATCAAACCTTGGTCGCCAGCGCCTTGATCTTCTGGCTTAGCGCGGTCAACACCCTGGTTAATATCCACAGACTGCTTACCAATACCGTTAAGAACCGCACAGGTTGCGCCATCAAAACCGACATCAGAACTGTTATAACCAATACCTGTAATCACATCACGAACGATGTCTTCAAGGTCAACGTAACAAGATGTGGTCACTTCGCCAGCAACTACAGCCATACCGGTTTTAACCAGTGTTTCTACTGCAACTCGTGCATATTCATCACGGGCAATAATGGCATCCAGAACGGCATCAGAAATCTGATCGGCCACTTTATCTGGGTGTCCTTCTGATACTGACTCAGAAGTGAAAATCGAATATTCGCTCATTTAGTGTCTCCTATTAAACGTATAGTAGCCCTAGCGTCAGTTTCTAAACTTAAGCTACGGCGCGACGGAATGTTCTAAATTGGATTTGGAATCCATTTCGTAAAGCTAAAAACTGTGTTTGTTCTTCTACTAGCTGAGCTTCTTTGGCCCAGCTGGATAAATCGTCGGGAGCAAACCCTAACCACAGATCACCACAAGATTCCCGCGCCCAAGTTTGATCGTGAGCGCACAAATCGGTAATTAATAAACAACCACCTGGCTTCAATAATTCAGCACTGTGGTTAAAAATCTCTTTTGGTGCGGGCACGTGGTGCAGCACCATGTTGCAGGTGACTAAATCTGCCTGCACCTTCTTATCTAAGGCCAACTGACAGTCGCCATTTACTAACTCTATATTTTCTAGTTGTTGCTCTGTCACCTTCACCGCTGCTTTTTCTAGCATGGCTTGGGATACATCTAAGCCAATCACCTGGTTAAAGCGCTGACTTAATGCGGGTAAAAGATCCCCTTCACCGGGGCCAATCTCAAGCGCCGTTGTGGATTGCTTAAGATTCAGCGTAGCCACTAAATCTTGTAAGGTTTCACCGTATTGCTCATGAGAGGCAATTAAATCCTGTTTCTCATGAAACTCAGCTGCGTGCTTAGTAAAAAACTCCTGCGAATTTGTCGCACGCTCTTGATACAAACCTTGTAAACGTTCACTGATAATTTCAGCGAGGGATAGTGTATCTAAGGTAGAAAATAAAACCTGAGTTAGATCAAACCAAGCCGCATTAGGGTTTTCTATATTAGGACTCAGTAGCGCACGACGATAAAAAATCGAATTCCCTTCGCGACGGGTGGTTACCAAGCCTGCCTTCGCCAAGATTTTTAAATGATGACTCATACTGCTTTGCTTAATCTCAAATAACTGGCAAAGCTCCAGTACCCCAAACGAACCTTCGCCGAGAATACGTAAAATGTTCAGGCGTAGTGGGTCAGCACTGGCCTTGGTATAAGCCGCTAAAGAATCAATGTTTGAAGTATGGGTGTCTAACATGCAATGCAGTGTAGCAGAAAGTACATCTATATCAATTTATTTTGATATAGATGTACTTGTTAAGATGATAATTTACTATTGTTGTGAGCTTTATATTACAATCCGCTCAACTTTTTGAAGGTGATTGTTATGAATATTATGGGACTTCTTGATTATTGGATGTATCGCTTAAATCCGAATAAAGGGAATAAGTTAGGTATGTGTATTCTGATCAAGGATGAGCAGGATATTATTGAAGATAATATTCGTTTTCATGCCAATGCAGGAGTCGACTGCTTTGTGGTTACCGATAACAACTCAACCGACGGTACTCGAGAAATACTGGCAAAGCTCGCTGAAGAGTTTGAAATCATCATTATCGACGAGCCTTCAACTGATTTTTTGCAGGCAAAATGGACTACCTCGATGGCATTTAAGGCTAAGCATGAATTAAATGCAGATTGGCTTCTATGTTGTGATGCCGATGAATTTTGGGTGCCGCCCAAAGGACAATCGCTGAAAGATGTGTTCAAAGGCGGAGCTTCTATCATAAATTGCGAACGTCGCAATATGGTCATGCCTGAAGACGCGGCCCAGCTTGATTATGATTACCTTGATACGAGCTTGAAAGTTGCCAATCCAGTATTATTTTCTAAGCAATCGAAAGTAGTGCTGTCTCAATCTAACTTATCTATGTCATTGGAGAAGCTCGGTGAGAAAGTCGCGGTGAATCTGCATGGTTTGGTTAGAGTGAAAGCTGGAAACCATAACGCCAAGCATTGGTGGAAATTTGCGCGTGAAAAAAACATGGATGTGCAGGTGTATCATTATCCTTTCCGTTCTTATGCCCGCTTTCAACGCCAAGTAGAGAATATTATTGGTAATATTGCTGGTGGCAAGGCTGAGTTAGGGCAGGCTTCATATCGCTGGAAAGAGCAGTATGAAAAAGGTCAGTTAGAAGATGAATACAATAGATTGATTATCAGTAAAGACGACGAAAAGACCTTGCGTAAATACGGCATAATTATAGATGACGTACTGCCGGGAGAAGCCATTAAAGCAGCCAGAAAGGCATCGTCTTTAGTTTAATGGGGGGCGTAAGTACTTTCTGCTATCTGCCTGTGGTTGGCGAATAGATTGATTATCGAGGTTTGAAGTAATTAATGCAGATACACACCTATTTTTAATAAAATATAGGTGTGTATTGAGTTTATAAAACTATCTTGCCCTCAGCCGTATCCTTAAAATACCAAGCAACGCGAGTTACATTAGAGGGCCTCCCTCATAACCTAATCTGGTGTAGGTTTTCTCGTAGGATATCGAACCACTGGAGAAATCTGTAGAGACTTTTAGGCTGTCTCCAGAATCCATTATGACTCGACGCTGGTCATTTTCAATCCAGAAAGTATTCTCTTCAGGAGTAGTGAATGAGAAATTAATGGCTGCGTACTTGTTAATTTGTCCTCATATATCCATCTTTCCAGTTGATAATGCGATAAAAATTGATTTGTTCATCGTCCTCTTCAGGTGAGCAGTCAGTGCTAACAGTACTACCTTTGAAATGAGCCAGGTACTCATTAGGAGAAAGTTCTAATGACCCCCGATTTGCTTCAACAATGAATAGTTCGAAGTCACCATCGCCATGATCGTATGTTCTTTTTGCTGATATTCTTTACCTGCTCCAGGTTCGAAGATCACAATAGGCGATTCATCTTACTGATTTTGATCAGCCCCAGACTGTTTGTCGGTAATTATGACTTCCGTTTGGTAGAGCTTGCTGTGTAGAACTGCAGCATTAATAAAGTTAGAGTCATTAGTCCTTTACGCACACTATTTTCCTATTATTGGGTGATTATTTTGGAGGGGCTATAAAGTTATTAACTAATAACAATATTAATGGAGGAGTGCTGCCAATAATTACTGAAACTTTCGTAATTTTGATTCGTTTTCCATGTATATGGCATTGTGATTTTCTTGCTCCAGCTGGCCAATTAAGCGACAATAGCGCGCCATTTTTATCCGCCTGATCACGCTATATGCATATTAAGACAAGATATGCAGCTAGATCAGGCGCTGAATGCTAGTCTTAGAAGCTAGCATCAAACTAAATTTTAAAACCGTAATAGCCGGAGAGTCATTTCATGACATCACGTACAGAGCTTGCCAATGCAATTCGCGCACTGAGCATGGACGCCGTCCAAAAAGCAAAATCAGGTCACCCAGGCG
>PJEL010003594.1_pt1 | contig 13159 bp, 5 predicted proteins | sample 1853271 | NCBI WGS metagenome assembly PJEL01 (sample SAMN08108733, study PRJNA415343) | Invertebrate metagenome, whole genome shotgun sequencing project. | host: Globobulimina | place: Sweden: Gullmar Fjord | collected 2015-08 | reverse complement strand
CAGATATTTATGTACAGAGCAAAGATTATCAGAGTGCGTTAACAATGTACAACGAACTTCAGCAGCAGGATGCAGCATACCGCGACGTGTCCGAAAAGATAGAGTCTGTAAAAGGTCTGTTGTCATCCGGGAAAGTTTAACTCCCGGTCGTTACTAAGAGCTGATGAGAATTATGTAAGGGCTGTAAGTGAATATTTTGAGTAGCAGGTTATTAAATATCGCCACCTAAAACGCTGGTTCAATGTCTCCTGACTTGAACCTTCCTGCCGTATACATATAAAACAACAGAGTTGTCCTAATGTCAGTTAAGTTCAAGTCGGAGACATTGAACTAACGGATACACATTGATTGAGGTGCGGCGCTTACGGGTGGCCTATTTTGGAAGTCACTTCTTCGACTGTTGTTACCCCTTCGGCCACTTTAGACCAGGCATCGTCAAACATGGTTTTTGTGCCCGATTCTATTGCGCATTTCCAAAGGTCATCTTCATTGGCTCGTTTTGATATCAGGCGTTTTAGCTCGGCATTCATAATTAGCAACTCGTAGACCCCGATCCTTCCTCTGTAACCGGTATTGCCGCAATTTTTGCAGCCAGTCCCTTTATAGTATTTCGATATTTGCGGAACATTTTTTCTGAAAAATGTTTCCGGGGGATCATCCTCAGTTTTACAGTCAGGACAGATCTTTCTCAGTAGTCTCTGCGCAAGAATGCCGGATACAGCTGAATTGATCAGAAAAGGTTCAAGACCTATGTCGCCCAGCCGGGAAACTGTGGCCACAGTATCATTAGTGTGCAGCGTGCTTAATACAAAGTGGCCTGTCAATGCTGCTCTTATAGCAATCTCCGCAGTTTCAAGGTCACGGATTTCGCCCAGCATTACTATGTCCGGATCCTGTCTGAGTACTGACCTCAGGGCATTTGCAAAAGAAAAGCCTATCCCCTCATTGATCGGGACCTGAATGATATCGTCAAGTTCATACTCAATAGGGTCTTCAAGTGTTATAACATTTTTAGTCTCGTTTCTCAGCTGCATCAAGACGGAATATAGCGTAGTTGTCTTACCGCTTCCAGTAGGGCCTGTGACAAGAAACATCCCCTGCGGACGGCTGACGATTTCCTGCATCTGTGCTGAAATATTTTGTTCAATTCCTAATTTGTCCAGAGAGATCAGAGCGGTTGTAGAATCAAGCAGTCGAATAACGACTTTTTCTCCGTATGCTGAAGGCAGTGTGGACATTCGAAGGTCAATAGTCCTGTTATCAAGCCGCAATGCTCCCCTTCCATCTTGCGGAAGTCTCTTGTTCGTAATGTCGAGGTTTGAGATAATTTTTATTCGTGATATGACGGCATCCTGAATCTGTCGAGGATAACGCTGGATTCTTTTGAGCGATCCATCGATTCTGTAGCGGACCTGGACGTCTCTCTTATTCGGTTCAAAATGGATATCACTTGCCCCGATACTAACAGCGCCTGCTATAACTGCAGTTACGAGCTTCACCACAGGGGGAGCTTCACTGTTTTTAAACAGTGTCTGGAGCGTATCGCCCTGGTCGAAGGCATCATTCTCTTCGGCGATAAACTCAACTCTTTCGCTTGCCGGCAGCTCTCTTAACGCATCCCAGCTCTCCTTGGTTGAGCCATAAAAATGATCTATCGCGCTAAGTATGTTGCTTTCAGGGGAGATGGCAACTCTTATACGCAGACCGGTCTCAAACGAAATATTCTCGATTGTCTCCCAATCGAGGGGGTTAGCCATGGCCACATTAAGCATTCCGTGTTTGACCTCAAGCGGCAACACTAATTTGCTTATTGCGGTCTCTTTCTGTATAAGGGAAAGTTCCTCATGTGAAGGGGAAAAAGAACTGCAGTCGACCATTTTCATGGAGAGCTGCTCTGTAAGCGCTTCTGCCAGCTGCACTTCGTTCAGGTAGCCCAGCTCAATAAGGACGACGCCGAGCTTCTTGTTTTTTCCCTTCTGATGGGAGAGTGCATTAGTCAGAATTTTTTCTGTGATGAATCCCTTATCAACCAGAATTTTACCGAATTTGTCCTTCTTCACTCAGATCCTCCCTGACGCAAAAGGGCTCTTGCCTGAAAAAGTGTAGTGATCAGCAGTGTTAAATGGAAATGTTGGCCAGTCCCCATAATAATAGTATCGGCCAATACTACTCAAACCTTTAGTGGTCTTTCGTTATTTTTATAGCGGAAGGGCAGTCAATCGTCGGCGTTATTAGAGGAATACTTCTGCTTGCCGATCAGCGGCCATTATATGCTCAAGGACCGTTTTGCAGCTTACTGGACCCACAGCAGTTTTCTGAAGATCCATCCTTTGCTGCCGAATTCGTCCTCAACCTTTGCCCACTTGCCTTTAATTTTTATGATCTTAAATGCGTCGTACTTCATGGCAGGGCTAAGATCGACTTTTTTATATGTAGTACCGGGGCCGCTTCGGATGTTGATTTTGTCCTTTTTAGCAGCGCCGCATCTATAAGAACTGGTAACAAGGTTTTTGAAAATCCAGTGCATATCTCCGTCCATGTCTTTAACTTTGTACCAGTTTCCTTTTTGCTTGATTTTTTTAAACGGCATGAACTTGAATACTTCCCAGGTCTTCTCATACTTAGTCCCGGCTCCGCTTCTCAAGTTGGCATCAGCGGCATTCACACATAACGCATCTGCATTAGTGCTGATAAAAATTAAACAGCTGAATATGATGCTGATAATTAATTGTTTCATAGTATCTCCTTGATGCTGGTCATTCCTGTATTAATGATAAGAGCCTGTAAAGTGATTGTTTTCGAAGTGAAAGGACGCTGGCTAGTACTTTAATGCCGCATGATATCAACGATATATTTAACACTCTCAACAAGTTGTTAATATACTAGATTGCTTTTGGCAAGTCAACCTGATTTAAGTGCCTTTTCAGAAGCATATGCTTCACTACCGGGACAACTAGTGAAACACAGATTTAACCGACATGTTAACAAATCCCTTGACTGTTGGGAGAAGCATGTGGCGTGAGACGTCAAGGACCGGCTTGTACACATCTTTGTTAAAGGTCAATGAGAGATATTTCCTGAACTTGAGAGTGGGCTCGTTTGTAATATTTTTTATAATCTCAAAATGACTGGCCCCGGCTATCAACCTGTTTGTTTGAATCCTGCTGCCGAGTTTCATGATATCGTCTAACTCGATGACGACCCCGTTGGCTGATGCCCCGGCGGCAGCCTCCTTTACTTCCATATGCAGTTCTTTGCCGGAAGGGAATATTCTAAAGTCCAGGGCCTTGTCGGACGAATGAACAAAACGCAGATTATACTCTTTAAACCAGTCCAGAGAGAGTGATGACTTTCCCGGTTTTGCCCTTGTGTGCTCGCCGCATGATGAGCTGAGGAAGGCAAACATGTAGTTCTTGATATCATCATGAGAGTTGGTGTCATCGATCTTTAGCGGCAAGTACATATATACAAGGTGCTGCAGTACTGATGCTGCAAAGCCGAGGGGTTTGCTGTTGTTCATAAAACCGAACCTGACCAGATTTTTACCGCAGCAATACGCGTGCATCATCTTCAGTGTGCGAATGTCCATGCTGTTAGTCTCAACAGTCGTTCCGAAATTGTTATACAGGTCCCAGTTGTAGCTTCTTATTTTATCGTCCGCTTTATATTCATCATAGACTTTAGTCCCGGGATAAGGGGTCATTACCATGAACAGAGAGTTACGCAGTCCGAGGGATTCTGCATAGTCAGGATATTTTTTTGTGTCTTCCACAGATTCGTTATAGTGGCCGATGATGAAGAACCCCTGTCCTTTGATGCCGTTATCATTCAGGATCTTGGCGGCTCTGCTGCAATCATCACTTTTAATCTTCTTGTTAATCCTCTGCAACGTCTCTTCATTAGGGCTCTCTATGCCGATGCCCACATGATTAATGCCCACCCTGCGGAGCTTCGGCATGATCTCTTCAGCCCTGATTACATCATTCACACCTGTCTCAAAGCAGATCTTGAAATTCGTGAATTCCCTCTCGATCATCAGGTCGCAGAGCTTTTCAATCCTCTTTACATTTGTCAGAAAGTTTGCATCCCAGAGTTTTAAAAATTTCTTGCGATTCGGATCGTGCAGCAGGGCCATCTCTTCAACGATATTTTCCGGGCTCCTGGCACGCCAGCGTTTGTTTACGATATCGTTGGCGCAGAAGCTGCATTGTCTGGGGCAGCCGCGCGACGTATAAATTGTATCGATGGAATATGCGTCCCCGGCTTCACCAAACCGTGCAGGCCGTGCACTGCGAAGCGGGAGCGGTAGAGAATCAAGGTCCTGAATAAGGGGCCGCTCACCCGTAAATACGATGTTGCCGTCTTTCTTAATGGCCAGCCCGAGGACGTCCGTTGAGGGGCCGTTTAATACCAGGTCTCTGAAGGTGGCTTCTCCTTCTCCTATTATCACAGCATCCACAAAAGGGGATTTAAGGACCTCTTCTGGCAGGGCGGATGCGTGGTATCCTCCCATGACGACAAACTTGTCCTCTCTTTTAGACATCTCGGCCAGTTTCAATGCCTTATTAAACGCCCCTGTCATTGAGGAAATACCGACAAGGTCAACAGGTCGCTCTTTCAGGTAGCGCTGGTAATCTTCGTATGCATTGTCATTATAAAAGTCTACTGGTATCCGTACAGAGTCAACATCTTTTTCGACAACTGCCGCCAGGCTGGCGATCTCAATTAAATCCATTACAAACTGCGGCATTGGCATGTCGTATGCCATCGGCGCCTTAAGCAGCGCTACATTCTTAAAGTAAGCCATAAGAACATATTCCCCCTATTAATTATGTATAAATGTTAGAAACTCCGATCTTGGACGCCCTTCTATAACTTTATCACAAGAACGGGAGTCTCTCAACTAAATAATACATTCAAAGAGGCTCTTAAATGCCAGGCCTAAGGTGTTTTACCCTAAGACGATTCCCAGGATTTCCTTATGATCCTCAGCAGCCAGTCTCGGTCCGAATTGACTCACTACTTTTGATGCCGCGAGGCTGGCGATGTTGCCTGCTTCGTAGAATGAGTGGCCGTGGGTAATACCGTAAAGAAAAGCCCCTGCGAACATGTCGCCTGCACCGTTGCTGTCAATGGCCTTTACAGGGTGGGGAGATATTTCAATGGCTTTTTTGCCGTCATATACGAGCGCGCCCTTACTACCGAGAGTGATTGCAAATGTGGAGGCTATCTTCTTTATGGACTCGATCGCCTGGTCGAGATCATCCGTACCTGCCCAGCTTTTTGCCTCCGCTTCATTACAGAACAGGAGGTCAACCTTATTGCCTATCATCTCCTTCAGTCCATCTTTAAAAAACTGGACCATCGCAGGGTCGGAAAAGGTCAGGGCGGTTTTTACTCCGGATTCCTCAGCTATTTTACGCGCTTCAATTGCAGCATGGCGGCCTGTGTTGGATGTTACCAGATATCCTTCAATGTACAAATACTCCGAGTCACTCATTGCGTCCTGGTGCAGCTCGTCAACAGAGAATGTCTCTGTAATACCGAGGAATGTGTTCATGGTCCGCTCTGCATCAGGGGTTACCATAACAAGGCATTTACCGGTGATCCCGTCTTTACGGCCGTCACCAACATTTGAATCAACGCCAGCAGCCTTAAGGTCATGGACATAGAAATCACCGAGCTCATCACTTGAAACCTTGCATGAATAAAAGGAATTGCCGCCAAAATAGTTCACCGCTATTATGGTGTTGGCCGCAGAACCGCCGCTCGCCTTTTTTCCTTCAAAAGCGTCAAGGTGGCCGATCAGCTCATGCTGGCGCTCCTCGTCAACGAGTGTCATCACACCTTTTTCGATCCCGTATTTCTTAAAAAAAGTATCCTCGACTTCGAACTCCATATCAACCAGCGCATTACCGATGCCATATACATGGTATTTTTTCATTATTGTAAACTCCTTCTCATTAAAATAATATCTAGTAAATTACTTAAAGACTGATTGAAATTTTAACAGGAAAGGAGCTGAAACTGCAAAAAAGCAGCAATCAGCTCCAGAGTTAATTCAGATGTAATTAAGACAAAGCATTCGGACACAGGTAATTTGAAAGCACCTATACGGATATCCGTCTCCCTTTCGGGTAAAGATTAAAGTATAAACTGAAATATAGTTATCTGTACTTGCCACATTTATTGCTCAAGTACAATGCCTTCAATCGTAGCAGTTCCGCCGTCGATTACCGCAGTACCGACAAGGCTTGTTTCCCCGATAACGGATGTATAGTTGCAGTCATATCCACCTTCAAGGATTACTGATATGCTGCGGTTGATATCAATATTTCCCGTTAGTCTTACGGCCTGACTCCGGATTTTGTCTCCGTCTTCCGCCTCATCATAAGCAGCCTGTAGTGTTGCGTAATATATACTACCTCTTCTTACAGGTTGATTCAGACATGTATCAAATACAGCTGTTACTTCCGTATCTGCATTCAAGGTTACTACACACTCATCCGTACCACTACATCCGCCTCCTGTCCAGCCGGTAAAGGGTGAAATAATATCGTCATGTGTGTCTGCTGTAAGTGTAACGACTGTATCCTCGTAATACGTTTCCGTGCAGTCGGAGCCGCAGTCTATCCCTTCCGGTGAGCTGGTTACCGTGCCAGCTCCATTGACATTGACCGTCAGTGAGTAAACAGTTGATGTGGTTACTGTTATATAATCGGTCCATGTTAATGAATTAACGCTTGAGTCAGAGTCAGTAACATTCAGTTTTACTGTGAATACGCCGAGATCCGTATAGATGTGAGTCGGGTTGTCTTCGGTAGAATCTACATGTCCGTCATTGTCAAAGTCCCATTCAAATGTCAATGGCAGATCATATCCCGTAGACGTATTTGTAAAATCCACTGTAAGTGGCGCGGCACCGAGAGTCGGCACCCCGTTAAAACCTGCTGCCGGGGAACTATCGGCAATAACTGCAGTGGTTGTCCCTTCGCCTGTTTCATCGTCATTATCAGTCACCCTCAGTTTCACAATGTATATGTCGTCCTGAGAATACGTATGACTCTGAACCGGCCACAAAGTGCTGTAGTCATATGTACCGTCATTGTCTATGTCCCATTCATAAAGGACTATAATTCCATCGAGATCAGATGACCCGGTCCCGTCCAGCATAACTGCCTGCCCCTCCTCAACTGAATACGGTCCACCCGTATCAGCAACAGGCGGGTTGTTCACTGAAGCTTCCGGGTTTTCATAAACACCCATGTCTACTTTGTCACCTATGATACGCGGGTTTCCGTCCAGGTCTTCCGCGGGCAGTCCGGGCGCGCCATTGCTGCCTGCATCTATGGAGGGTGAAATGCCCTGCAGGTGAAAATCCTTGCCTGCCGGATCGACAAACAGCGGGTCAATATTATTGAAGTTGGTCGGGTCGATCGATATCGGAACGTAGCTCAAAAAGCCGTCCGCACTCTGGTCAAAGTCGTTGTTGAAAAGATTGATTACAGCTCCGGCAGCATCTGTTTGAAATAGTAGATCATTTGCCATGTTGCCCTGGTTGCCCAGGATTATGTTGTTGTACAGGTTAATCGTCGAGTCGCTGCCAACAGTATATTCGAATACTTCTACGCCGCCGCTGCGTATGACCGTGCTGTTGTTGTAAACGGTATTGTTAAGCAGTTTAACATCTGCACCGGCCTTGATACTTATAAAGATCCCGCCTCCGGCGTACCAAGAGGTGTTGTTGGCAACGATGTTGTTCGCCAGGAGAGCTGTCTCGGGATAAGACATATATATCCCTCCGCCAGAACCGCCGGCAGAGTCGGATGTGTTATTCATAATAATATTATCAGTAATGATTGCGTTCGCGGCATTTACGCTCATTCCGCCGGCGCCGCCTACGACAGCTGTGTTGCCGGTGACAATATTCTTTATCAGAGTCACATTCGTAGCTGTACCAATGTATATTCCACCGTGAGTTTCGGCACTGTTATCGGCAACTGTGTTGCCCGTCAGGTCTACTGATTCAACCTCATTGACATAAAGACCTCCGCCCGCCCCGTCGAATCCGGTGTTGCCGGTAATCAAGTTATCTGTCATTTTTAAAGAGGTACCATGATAAATATAAATCCCTCCGGTGTATCCACTGCTTACATCATCGGACCAATTATCAGAAACCACATTGCCTGTTAAAGATATGTTATCAACATACCCGATTCTGATTGGACTCAAGTCATTAACATAATTGCCTGTGACAGTTAAGCCCGTCATGTTCAAGTCCTCTGCAAGGCGTACCCTGACGCCGCCGCCGGAGTTGTTGAACGTGCTGTTGATCAGAGTTACGGAATCTACCTCCCGGGTATAGACGCCCCATTCGCCATGGGAGCTGGCAACACTGTTAAGCATTATAAAGGTACCGATATAATCTCCCATAACAGATACCCCCTGACGTCCGTTCTGAAGCGTAATCCCTTTCATAATGAGGGCGCTGTCAATAACAGCTCCGGACACTTCAAAAACATAAACTGCCGGATCATTTCCATCAAGTACGGTATTGGCAGGGTCCGCGTCTCTTAAAGCGCAGCCCGCCGTATAGCCACCTTCTATCATCAGGTCAAAGTCCTCGGTGCTGATATAATGAAAAGCGCCGATGTAGGTCCCCTGGACAAGCTGGATCAAGTCATTAGCTCCATTAATCTCTGCGGCATCAATCGCGGCCTGCAGCCCGGCGGCCGTGCTTACGCAGGACGTTACAGGATTGTTTATCGCAACTGAAAAAGATGCGGTCACCTCTGTATCCGCGTCCATTGTCACTACGCATGTCCCTGTGCCGCTGCACCCCCCGCCTGTCCAGCCGTCAAAGGCAGAATAACTGCTGGGTACTGCAGTAAGGGTAACTGTGCTTCCGAAATTGTTCGGGCTGGCGCAGTCATCACCACAGTCTATTCCTGAAGGCACGCTCGTCACCGTCCCGGTTCCAATGCCGTCTCTGACAACAGTGAGGACCGTGTTGGGGTTGGGAGTAAAGCTTGCATCTATAATATGGTCAGCTGTTACATAGCTGAAAGTATACATATCAATTACGCCTTCAGATACTCCGTCAACCAGGACATCCGCGACATAAAAGCCTTCGTCCGGGGTTATTGTATATGTCCAGGCCTCCCCGTAGTTTATGACAACTACTCCATCCGGCGATATGCTTCCATCGGCCCCGGCGCTTGACGTGATAGTGAATTGCTTTGTTGTAAATGTCGCGGTCACAGCCGCATCAGTGTTCATCGTTATAATGCAAGTACCTGTGCCGCTGCAGCCCCCGCCTGTCCAGCCATCAAAGGTCGAGCTCGCATCCGGCACTGCCGTCAATGTAACGGTTTCACCGGTGTATGTTTCCACGCAGTCGCTTCCGCAGTCTATGCCGGCCGGTGAACTCGCTACACTCCCTATACCTGTACCGTCCTTTTCCACGGTCAATGAATACCCGCCAAGTCCGGTCAAAGAAATGGCCCGCACAGGTGTATCCGGGTCGTTTGAAGGGACATCAAGTGTGTCTGCCATTGAGCCCATGCCCGACGGCGCGAACCTTACGGTAATGTCACACACCTCTGCCATCGCAAGAATCAACCCGGAACAGTTGTCCGTTACTACACTGAACGGAGAAGCCGGGGAAATTACAGTTCCCAGTACAAGGTCCTCTCCGCCGTAATTTTTCAAGGTGATTATCAGGTCAGAAGAGCTGCCCGGATCGACTCCGCCAAAATCAGTTACAGAAGGGATCGCTACAATGTTCGGCTCAATACCCGGAATGTTGGAGCTTTCAGTGACACTCTGTTTGTACCCAAATCCTCCTAACGCATAGATAAACCCGTTAACTGATGCGCTGCCCAGCCCGGTCCTGGGGATATTGAGAAGTAGAGGGTCCAGAGACCAGGAATCTAATTGAGGGTCATAGACATCTATGGTGTTCGTATAATCATCATAAAAAGCCGTTGAACCGCCCATAAGATAGAATTTTCCATCATGCACAACATATCCCTGCCCGCACCTCGGTCCTGACATCGATGCAATCAGGGTCCAGGTATCTGTCTGAGGGTCATAGACTTCAGCACTTTCATGGGCTTGAGACCATATTCTTTCATACCCTCCCGCCACGTATATCCTGCCGTTAATAACTCCTGCCGATGTGTATGCCCTGTTCACGTTCATTGGTGACAGGTTTGCCCATAATCCGGTTGCCGGATCATATTCGTAAAGTGTAGATAAGCCATCACCATAACTGCTTCCAATACCTCCCACAATGTAGAGCTTTCCATTAACAGCCGCAGCTGCAGCCGCCCCGCGGGGCTCGGGAAGGGGCGTACCTGTAGTCCATGTATCTGCCGCAGGGTCGTATATCTCCAGAACGTCAAGCACGTCATTATCAATGCCACCGGCAACATATATCTTGTTATCTATCACAGCGGCACCATTCTTGGATGAAGGCGTAGGTTTGCTCGCGCCCGTGGTCCATGAATCAGTTGCAGGGTCGTATATCTGCACAGTGTCCTGATACGCATAGCTTGTAATCCCGCCGATGAGATATATCTTGCCACTAACAGTGGCTACCGCAGGCCCTGACACCGGGGCCGGAGACGGCGCATGCACCCTCATGAAATTGCCGACCGTAAAGAACTTTGCAGCTGACTCACCCCCGGACGTATTTACCGTAAGCAGTCCTGTCTCTGCATCCTCCGGCAGAGTACATGTAATGGAAGTATCGCTCCAGTCTATAATGGAAGCCGGTTTGTCGTCGAAGAAAACAACACTGCCCGGCGTGCTCCCGAACCGCTTGCCTTCAATGGTAACATTGATACCTGTCTGCCCCTGTGCAGGCGATATATAATATATTGTCGGAGGAAGCAAAGCCGGATCCTGAAGCAGTGCCTTATGGGCATTGATCCTGCCGCCGGTGACTGTCTTGCCGTTCAGGCTCGGAAGCGGGTCAACGGTCGCGTAAATGATATCAATAACATCCCTGTACTCCAGTGCCGGACTGTAACCCCATACCAGGGCCGCCAGACCTGCAACATGCGGGGCCGCCATTGAGGTCCCTGAAAATTTCCCGTATTCATTTGAGATTAGCGTACTCATGATATATCTGCCAGGGGCGCCCACATCAACGGTGTTCAGGCCGTGGTTTGAAAAATAGGCCATATTATCGGTATCATTCGTGGCAGCCACCGAGATGACATTATCAACGTCGTAGCCGGAGGGGAAATGAGCCCCGCTGTCAGTATCACAGCTGCTATTGCCTGCAGCTGCGATAAACAGAACACCATTTTCCTCAAGCGCCCTGATAGCATCCTCAAGCGCTGAGGAAGAATTATTACTGCCCCAGCTGTTATTGGTTACCCTGATATTTACCCCCCGGGACTTCATCTCAAGCAGGTACTCGATGCATGTAATCGCATCAGATGTAGAGCCGGATCCCTGATCACTCAAAAACTTCAGGGCCATTATCTTTACGTCCCAGTTAACTCCCGTTACTCCCAGGTTATTGTTTCCGGCGCCGCCTATAGTCCCTGACACATGGGTACCATGGTTGTGGTCATCCATGGGGTCTCCGTCATCGTTGTGAGCGTCCCAGCCGTAGATATCGTCAATATATCCGTTTCCATCATCATCCACTCCCGGAGTACCGCTCTGCTCCGCGGTGTTCACCCACATGTTCGCGGCGAGGTCCTCGTGGGTGTAGTCAACTCCCGTGTCAATAACGCCGACAACAAGCCCGGGATCACCTGTGAATATGTCCCATGCCTCCGGCGCGTCAATGTCCGCGTCCGTGAGACCGCCTGTCTGTCCCGTATTGTGAAGGCCCCACATTTCACTGTAGTTCGAGTCATTAGGCACTGCATTAATTTTCATAATGAAGTTTGGCTCTGCATACTCTACATTCGGATCGTCTGAATATGCCTCTACGGCTTCCTCGACATCTATATCCTCTTCCACCTTAATTAGATAAATGTTCTCAAGCCCTCTTCCTTTCCCTTTCCCGGAAACGCCTCCGGCCCGGCTGTTTGTTGATCTCCTCGAACCGGGAACAGCATTCGAGGACCTGTTTCTAAAAAGAGGGACCGCTTTTTTTACTTTGAACCTGTTTTTCAAGGCAGCGAGTGAAGGTTTGTCTATATTGTTAGCTGCAGTTGCGGACGACGTGTCCTGCCGGACCGATGTCTTGAATTTAACAATGAATTCACCGGGAGCGTATGCGGGCGTTTTGTTATCTGTATCCGCTGCTATGTTATTGTCGTAAAATGTGCTGCCGCCTGTCCTGACATTAGGGTGAGAAGGGTCCATTGCTGCAAAGGTATTCTCCGGCAATATAATTGAAGACAATATTAATAATGAGATTGCTAAGTATAGATTTCTAATGTCTTACCCCCAGTTTATTGGTCGTTCCAGCTTGCCCGGAAAGATATATTATTAAGATGTGACTTTTGATAGAAAAAAGGTGTGTGTTCCCCGTAAAATTTTATGATAACAGACCAAATATCTACCTGTCTATAAAAAAATAATTGCATAACTGCGCAAATTGATTACTTAAAAAGGACTTTTCCGACGAATCGCATCTCTGGGGAAGGCATGCATGGCAGGGTAATCAGCAGATACACTGACCTGCCTCTACGGTTTTATAGATCCAGCAGAATCCGAGTTGCGTTTCTACTTATACATCCTTGACCCCATTTGATTTGCTGTGATAGCATTTAATATCAGGTAGAAATTCGAGAAAAATATTTGTTTCTCAGGGAGCTGCTGGACTCCTCAAATTCCGCAACATCTGCCCGAAATGCATGGCATCGAAATAGGCAGAGGAGATTAATATGAAACTGCTTTTAACTTCCGTTTTTAAGCCCTATGGTGTTGATGATCAATATGGACGCAAAGAAAATATCATGGAGCTGTACCACAACCAGATTACCAGAGAGCAGGGGATATTTTCTCTCCGTTACAATCATAGAAGTTTCGGTCTGTATCTCTTAGCTGAAAATTTAGAGTGCCCCACAGTTGTCCTTGATTTTCCTACCATGAACCGGTTTATCAAAGAGATTAAAAAGGGATATGATTATATCGGGATATCCTTCATAACTCCAAACTTCCTTAAAACAAAGAAAATGGCGGAGCT
>PJEL010003593.1_pt1 | contig 13161 bp, 9 predicted proteins | sample 1853271 | NCBI WGS metagenome assembly PJEL01 (sample SAMN08108733, study PRJNA415343) | Invertebrate metagenome, whole genome shotgun sequencing project. | host: Globobulimina | place: Sweden: Gullmar Fjord | collected 2015-08 | reverse complement strand
ACGGTTAATTACCAAGAAAAAACATACGCTGCAGGTAAAATTCCAGGTGGCTTCTTCAAGCGTGAAGGTCGTCCTTCAGAAGAAGAAACACTAACGGCTCGTCTAATCGACCGTCCAATTCGTCCGTTATTCCCAGAAGGGTTTACTAACGAAGTTCAAGTGATTATTACGGTTGTTTCTGCTAACCCAGAAATCGCCCCAGATATTATCTCATTGTTAGGTACGTCTGCAGCATTAGCTATTACAGGTATGCCATTTAATGGTCCAGTAGGCGCTGCACGTGTAGGTTACACTGAAGGTAAATACATTCTTAACCCATTACAATCTGAATTAGAAACTAGCCAATTAGACTTAGTTGTTGCTGGTACTGATTCTGCTGTATTAATGGTTGAATCAGAAGCTGACATTCTTTCTGAAGAAGTGATGCTAGGTGCTGTGGTTTATGGTCATGAGCAATCACAAATTGCTGTAAACGCAATTAAAGAGTTTGCTGCCGAAGTAAATACACCATCGTGGAACTGGGAAGCTCCAGTTAAAAACGAAGCATTAACTGCAAAAATTGCTGAACTTGCAACCGAGCAAGTTAACGAAGCTTACCAAATTACTGAAAAGGCTTCACGTTACGAAAAAGTAGCAGAAATCCGTAATTCAGTAATGGATGCATTATTAGCAGAAGATGCTGAACTTAATGTTCAAGAAGCAAAAGATTTATTCCACGATCTAGAAAAAAATATTGTTCGTGGCCGTATCACTCAAGGACACCCTCGTATTGATGGTCGTGATCCTGAAATGATCCGTGCTTTAGATGTAATGACTGGTGCTCTTCCTCGTACTCATGGCTCTGCAGTATTTACTCGTGGTGAAACGCAGGCGTTAGTAGCGGCTACATTAGGCACACAACGTGATGCGCAGCGTATTGAAACCATTTTAGGTGAGAAAACTGACACCTTTATGCTTCATTATAACTTCCCTCCATATTCTGTTGGTGAAACTGGCTTTGTTGGATCGCCTAAGCGTCGTGAAATCGGTCACGGCCGATTAGCTAAGCGCGGTATGTTAGCTGTTATGCCAACAATCGAAGAATTCCCATATTCTATACGTGTAGTATCTGAAATTACGGAATCAAATGGTTCGTCATCAATGGCGTCTGTTTGTGGTACATCTTTAGCGTTAATGGATGCTGGTGTTCCAATTAAAGATTCAGTAGCGGGTATTGCAATGGGTCTTGTTAAGGAAGGTGACAGCCACGTTGTACTTTCTGATATTTTAGGTGATGAAGATCACTTAGGAGATATGGACTTTAAAGTTGCGGGTACAACTAACGGTATTACTGCACTGCAAATGGATATCAAGATCGAAGGTATCACACAAGATATTATGCAAACAGCGCTTAACCAAGCAAAAGCTGCGCGTATTCATATCTTAGGTGTTATGGATAAAGCAATTAACTCTCATCGTGATGATATTTCTCAGTTTGCTCCTCGTATTCATACGATGAAAATCAGCTCAGATAAGATTCGTGACGTTATTGGTAAAGGTGGTGCAACTATTCGCCAACTTACTGAAGAAACAGGTACAACGATTGAGATCGAAGATGATGGTACGGTTAAAATTGCTGCGACTGATGGCAAGCAAGCTGAAGATGCAATCAACCGCATTAAAGCATTAACTGCAGAAATCGAAGTAGGTACTATTTACACAGGTAAAGTCGTTCGTATTGTAGACTTCGGCGCATTTGTAAATGTATTGCCAGGTAAAGATGGACTTGTACACATTTCTCAAATATCTGAAGAACGTGTAAATGCAGTAACTGATGTATTGACTGAAGGTCAGGACGTTACCGTTAAAGTGCTAGAAGTTGACCGTCAAGGTCGTGTTCGCTTAAGTATTAAAGATGCTGTTCAAAAGGCAGAATCTACTGAAGAAAAAGCAACAGATAGCGAATAATCGCTGTTAAACTTACTTCACCGTAAAGCGTATAAAAAGGGAGCATAATAGCTCCCTTTTTTATATACTGGCTTAAATTTATTAAGTCGAAACTTTGGGTTTTCGGTCTGTCGCAACTAAGTTTATTCGAAATAAAAACGTTTTAGCTGCGAAAGTTCAACAGACCTGAATACTTAATTGATATTAGTGATCTACCCTTGTAATTAGGTAAACAATTTTGAATGTATATAAATATGTAGCTACCGTGCTCTGTATCGTCTTAATTCAAGGCTGTGCAGCTACATCAGGAAGCTCATCATCGCTTGGTAATTTAGTTATTGCAGAGCCTTTAGCCGTTGATTATAAAAGCGAAATAGCATTAGCACGACTTACCGAAGTGATACATCGTGCGGACGTGACCGATAATCAGAGAGCGCAACTTTACTATGATCGTGGTGTTATTTACGACAGTGTCGGCCTGCGTTCATTGGCTCGGTTAGACTTTAATAGAGCGTTACGATTGAAACCAAATCTGATTGAAGCGTATAACTTTATTGGTATTCATTTCACTCAATTACAAGAATTCAACCAAGCATACGATTCATTTGATTCCGCTTTAGATTTAGCTCCTGAACATGAGTACGCTTTTCTTAATCGCGGAATCGCTCTATATTATGGTGGCAGGCCTGCGCTTGCAGCCGAAGATTTTAACGTGTTTTTAAGTAAGCAACAGGATGATCCGTACAGAATTTTATGGCTTTACTTAGCTGAGAAAAAGGTCGATACGGCCAATGCACTAGCCAACTTAAAAGTTCGGGCTAATGCTGTCAGTCCACAAAGCTGGGCCAAACAAGTTATTCAATTATATTTAGGCGATATAAGCCATGATGACTTTATTGATAATTTGACCGTTGGTGTTAATTCAAATAGACAGCTTACTGACAGGTTATGTGAAGCATATTTCTATTTAGGTAAAATGTATCAAGATTTAAATCAAGAAAAAATAGCCGCTAATTACTTCAAGCTTGCGCTTAGTACTAATGTGTACGAATTTGTTGAACACAGATACGCTAAGTTGGAGCTAGATCTGATGAGAGAAAGTTTACCTTTACAAGGTAATTAGTCGCTCTGGCCCTATGATCACCTATAGATACGTTTTATTGAGCTTGATGGTTTTAATACCCTCGAGCTCTTTTTCTATCTATCCGCTTATTGAAAAACGCATTGCGATAGGTGATGCATCCTACGCAGAGCTTGAGCTTGGCGTTAGGGCTTCATTGAAAATAGCCTTGCAGCATAAAGCTCAAATATCTTCACCTGGAGGCAAAGATTGGTTGTCGGCCATGCAGAAACTCGCCTATAAAGAAGGCAATGCTGCGATAGATCTTGCTGTTTATTTTGGTAAAAAAAATAGAGATAAATACTTATATTGGCTCAATGTTGCTGCAAAAAATCACTCACTAGACGCCGTCGAAAAACTAGCTGATTTTTATTATGGTGAAAGTGACTATGTTAAAGCGCTTGCTATTATCGATGATCAGGTTGTCGCCTCAGACTCATTGAGACTACTTAAAGCAAAATTACTCTTAGCGACAGAAAAAACCGAACAATTGCCTGAATTATATCAACAATTTTCCGATCCACAGGTAAGAGACCCCTTGTTTAAACAGTTATCTCGATACGCTGTGTTTGAGCAAATCAAAAATAAAAACCGCAGTTTAGATAGCTTAGATATACCTTCAAATGATAAAAATTATCACAACGTCTATCAAAAAAGCTGCCGCCAAAAAATTACTTTGGTGGCAACTAACTTTGAAGATCTATCTCATCTTGATAATGTGCTAATTCAATTATCCGAACACAAGTTAGGTCATTATATATGTGCAGATAACGTTATCTATCAGCCCTTATCAAAGCTGAACTGCCAATACGAGCCAGAACAACCTATCATGTGTGACGAACAGTATTGGCGCACGCAGAAACCAATGATTGAATCCGAATATATTGGTGTTATGTTGCCAACGGGAGGAGCCAATGTACACTTTGGGATCATGTATTTTGATCGCCAAGATAGTTTTCAAGTATTTACTCACGAACTAAGCCACTTGTTAGGCTTTGTTGACGAGTATAAAGTACCCAGTAGTCATGTCGTGTGCCAAGAGCCATCAGGTATTAAAGGACTCAATGCTTCTTTATTGCCTTCTTATTACCCTAAAGCGTTCAAAGAAACTTTCGGTTCACCATCACAAGAAAAATTAAGATCTAATATCTTAAGCAAGCTAGCATGGAAAGAAAGTATTCATGAAACTACTCGTCTTATGCAGGATGGAGGCGAGCGCTGGGTAATTGGCACACCAGAGTATGATAAAGATAAAGTGGGTTTGTTTATCAGCGAAACCTGTGATGTTAATCGTTTAGCAAGCTTCAAGCCTCTGCACCAATTAACATCACTACGTAATACCGATGTGGATATGCCTTCAGAATATCTTTCATTGTTGGCAAACTCAGACAATCAATATGTTATGCCACCATATTACTACAATGTTGCATTGAGTTTATTTCAAGCTGATAAAGAAGTTGAGGCAAAAAAATGGCTTAAGTTAGCACGTCTTAAAGAAGTAAATAACTCTAATTAGGTATCAGCAATATATATCAATGCTGTGATTTTTCCGCACTTAGCGTTAAATAGAAAGCACTACATGTAGATAACCCAAACTCAGGTTAAATACATGTAACGACTAATTCTTTGATTCTAAAATATTATGAGAGAGTATCGTACTCTGTTGCGACATAGTTGAGTTTAGAATTGGAACAATGTCTTGCTTACCTCTATGCAGTCCGGTTTTCACCATTGCCTTTGGCCAGTTGCTATTGACGCTAATAGTCTCGCAGCTCATAGGCGCATTTTTTATTGGTACTATAGCGCCTTTACAAGGGTACCATGAGTAAATTGCCATGCAGTTCATCCTTTATGACTTCAATATGTTTATTATAGTCGAGCTAGAAAAAAACACCTCGAAATCAGAGGGAATTAATCACTAAACTTATAATGTTTGGCAAAGACTACGTTATAATTATTGCACTTTTATTATCATGCTATTTTCAATTAAATAATGACTAGATTTGATGTTGGACAGTTTCGTCGACAATTTCCTATTTTGAGCCGCAAAGTGAATGGCAAGCCACTTATCTATTTTGATAATGCGGCGACTAATCAAAAACCATTCTCCGTCATTCAAAGCGTTAGCCATTACCACCAACATTCAAACGCAAATGTCCATCGTGCTGCTCACGCCTTAAGTAGTGAAGCAACTAAGTTATTTGAAGACAGTCGCGACCGAGTGAGAGCTTTTCTTAACGCTCAATCAGTTCAAGAAATTATATGGACGAAAGGTACAACTGAAGCGATAAATCTTGTTGCTCAAGCTTGGGGTCAGTCAAACTTAACTCAGGGTGATGAAATTGTGCTCAGTTATGCTGAACATCATGCCAACATTGTCCCGTGGCAAATCGTTGCTGAACAAACAGGAGCAATAATCAGGGTATTACCTTTAAATGAAGCAGGCACTATAGACCTGAATTCGCTAGACGAATATATCAGTAACAAGGCTAAGATAATTGCCGTTAGCCACGTTTCTAACGTCATAGGTAAAGTGAACCCGATTGAAGAAATTATTGCCAAAGGAAAATCTGTTGGAGCATTGACTTTAATCGATGGAGCGCAAGCTGTCGCTCATTTCAATGTTGACGTTCAATTACTTGATTGCGATTTTTATGTATTTTCTGGTCACAAGATGTATGCGCCAATGGGCATAGGTGTGCTATATGGTAAGCAAAAGTATTTGAACGCAATGCCACCTTATCAAACGGGCGGCGAAATGATCAAAAAAGTAAGTTTTGAAGGTACCTCGTTTAACCAATTACCTTTTAAGTTTGAAGCCGGAACACCTAATGTTGCCGGTGTTTTGGGGCTAGGGAAGGCGATTGAATTTTTACAAGAGCAACAACATGGGGCAGCAGACAACCGCAATTGTTACGAACACGAACTTCTTGATTATTGTTACCAACAACTATCATCAATTGAACAACTATCTTTTGTTGCTAAAGGTCGGCCCGATGTTGGTAATTTTTCTTTTGTTATTGATAACGTTCACCATCAGGATATTGCTGTATATTTAGATGCTCATGGTGTCGCGGTGCGAAGTGGTCATCACTGTGCGATGCCATTAATGGATTATTTAGGGCTTCCGGGCTGTATTCGTTGGTCATTGGCTGCGTACAATACTAAAGATGAAGTTGATTTTGCCATTAGCTGTTTGCGAAACTTCCTGTCTAATGATGGTGTTAGCGACAACTATCAAAGCCCCAGTGATGATGCCGAACTGATACTTGAACGTTTTAAACGTGCTAAGTCGTGGGATAGCAAACATCGAGAAATTATGTTGGCGGGTAAAGATTTATTGCGTTTAAGCCCAGAGTTTAAATCACAAGAAAGTCTTATTTCTGGGTGTGAAAGTGCAGCTTGGCTCACTTATTCACAAGATGCTGAAGGCAGGTTCGCTTTTCAAGCTGACAGTGAAGCTAAAGTTATTAGGGGGTTACTTTTCATCGTCCTATCGAAGTATCAAGGGTTAAAAGCGAGCGAAATAATGGCGGTAGATATCGATGGTTATTTTGAACAATTAGGCTTGTTACAGCACCTTAGTCCATCAAGAGGTAATGGACTAAAAGCAATAGTGGCAAGAATTATTAAAATAGCGCAGCAAAGTCTCTCGTAGAATTTATTTATTAAGAGTTACCAAGTTTTTTCTTTAATAACTTATCCATAACTCGACCAACAGCAAAGAATGCGAAGCTTGCGGTGACATGGGTTGCTGCGCCAAATCCGCCACTACAATCGAGCCTCATGGCTCCATCAGAGCCTTGTTTAGCATGACAAACGTTTCCTTCGTTATCAGGATAGACTAACTGTTGTGATGAAAAGACCGCATCAATAGAAAATTTTCTTTTTACGTTTCGAGAGAAGTTGTATTCACGTCGGAGCTGATTTCGAACTTTTGATAGCAAAGGGTCTTGGTAGGTCTGACTCAAATCAGTAATCGCAATCTTGCTCGGATCAGTTTGTCCGCCAGCACCACCTATGGTAATTAATGGAATTTTATTACGTTTACAGTGAGCAATAAGTGCTGACTTTACCTGCACAGAGTCAATAGCATCAACTATATAATCAAAATTAGCGGTTATTAATTCTCTGATGTTTTCTAGGGTGATAAAGTCTTCAACTTGCGTGACATTGCAATCAGGGTTTATTTGTGAAATCCGTTCAGCCATCACTTCGACTTTACTTTGACCTACGGTTGCAGAAAGGGCGTGTATTTGGCGGTTAATATTGGTCACACAGATATCATCTAGGTCTATCAGGGTGATGTTGCCAATGCCATTTCTTGCTAATGACTCCGCAACCCATGAACCGACGCCGCCGATTCCAATAACACAGATACTTGCTTGACCTATAATATCTGCACCTTTTTGCCCGTAAAGACGAGCGATTCCACCAAAGCGTAACGAATAATCTGACATGAATAGTAACTGTAATTAAAATAGGCTTTATTATAACAGTGATAATTTTGTGGAAATATATTTATTCTAATTTTTAGCGTTTAGAACGCTATATTTAAACGTTTGTAGATCGTCATAACTAATGAGAATTCTTGTCCAATGGTTTTCTGAGCTGTAGCCAGATTGGTATAATTTTATTAAGGGTTTTCGTCAAATGTCGTGAGAAAATTATAAACACTTCAAAAACAACTAGAAAATAATACCAATAAAGTGCTCAAGAAAGTTTCAAGTAACTAAACTAATACTTCGGCTTCTAGCCATAAGCGGACATGGCTGTTGAATTACTAACGACAGTTCAGAGCGAGAAACAGACCGTTAAGTTTGTATTTTCGTATGGCGGCTTCAAGGGTTTCTAAATTAAACTCAGTTTAAAGTCTTTAAGGCAAAAAAAACTTAAACAATTGTAAAAAATACGTACGAATAGGCCCATTTGGGCGACTCACTCTCTAAATTACGGCAATTTTCATATCCAACTTATTATTTAAAAAGAGAATTACTATGAAAATTTTTGACTGGAACGGTGACCGTAAAAACTTATTACCCTTTCTTTGGATATTTTTGACCGCTAATTATATCTATTGTGATGTGTTTATTTTGCATGACGCTAGATACTTAGAAGCGTTTTTGACTGGTGATGTTGGTGGTATGAAAATCACCGAAAATTTTCTATTGGCTTTTGCCGTTGTGATGCAAGTACCTATGATCATGATTGTGTTATCTAGGTTCTTAGCAAGCAAGCTAAATAAATATTTCAATATAATCGCGGGCATTATTACGACGACAAACCAGTCGTTAACCTTGGCGATGGGCGGCAGCACCATTTATTTTAAGTTCTTTAGCTTTTTCGAAATAGGCACGGGGTTATTGATTATTTATTTAGCAATCACTTGGAAGTTAGAAGCAAAAGCTAATTCGCCGGAATAATAATAAATCAGCCAAGATAAACAAACATGATTATCTTGGCGATGAAACGATTGCCCTGTTCTTAAAAGTGTGAGCATAACATTGAAGAACTATGAAGGATTTTGATAATGGAAAATATATACGATGTTAATTCTCTATTTGCATAAATGCTCGAACGCAATTTTAACGGTTATTTATCATCAAGCGTTAAAATATTAAGCGATAAGGAATGTGTCTTTAGCAACAGGGTTTGGTTTTATTGGTTGGAATTTTCTACCAGCATTTATTGCTTATGGGGTGCAACACAAAACTGAGCTTGAACGACTTGGATACTAAATGATTACCAAAAACACTTAATTAAACATACTTTAGATGCCACTGTGGCAAATGGCAGCGCTCTAAATGGTCGTGTTCTAAATGATACGCACCAACATGAACATGTATCACTGTGGTTACGTAAACCAGCATTGCGGTTATCTAGCTTCATTTTCAATTTATCTTTATAATTATTAAGTGACATAAGCATGAATATTTTTGGTGATGAAATGGTTAACGTTTTCCCGACAGTGATATATTCCTGCATGATAGGAATGGTAACTCTCGCTTTATTAGAGGCTTTTAAAAGGCCAGCGCAAAGACAAAACTTTTTTCTTAAAAGTTTATTGGTGTTATTGCTGGTGCATTTAGCTGGCGAATTGTTTATATATTCAGGTGCATATGAGTATGCTCCGGCTTTAGCTGGTGTACAGTTTCCGTTTCGGGTTTTGCTTGGGCCAGCACTCTACTTTTATGCGCATGCAACTATGTCACCTGAGAAAGTTATCGATAAGCGAATGTCGTTGTTAGCTTTATTAGGGCCTATTTTAGTGTTCTTGGTGATGCTGCCGTTTATTTTTATGATAAGCCCAATTGAAAAGTTAGCTTTGGCTGACCCAACAACGCGTGACCCACAACTTTGGCAAATAGCCTTAGCCACATGTTTTTCAGCAACTTTTATTTTTCTTGTCTTTACCGCTTTATTTCTAGTGGCAGCGTTTAAACTACACAATACTCACCGACAACAATTAATGGAGCGATTTTCAGAAATAGAACAACGTTCATTGGATTGGCTTGTACCTGTTTTAGTGATTTGGGGCGCAGCATGGTTTATGTATGCCGTTGAATTCTCATTAGGTGCGTTCGGCGTACATTGGTTTGGCGCTGGAAAATTACTACCCGTTGTTGAAGCCATAGCGCTAGCTATTTTCATTCAAAAAGCGCTGAGTCAAAAAATACTGAAAGCATCAGAAAAGGGCATACCTAGTACTACTCAAAAGCGAAGTTATATCCTTAGTGATGAAAAAATGCAGACTATTGCGTCGAAACTTGAGCATGCAATGAAAGAAGATAAGTTGTTTTTGCAGGATAATTTATCACTCAATAAATTGTCAGAATCTATTGCGGAATCAGAAAATCATATTTCTGAAACGCTTTCTCAGTTTTTACATACAAAGTTCTTTCAATTTGTTAATGGTTTTAGAATTGAAGAAGCGAAAAGAGAATTACAAGAAAGCGATAAGTTAATCACCAATATAGCTTTTGACGTAGGGTTTAATTCTAAATCGACCTTTAATACCGCATTTAAAAAGATTGTCGGTGATAGCCCATCGGCTTATCGTAATTCACTACCTGAAAATAAATAGCGTTGATTAAAAATCTACGCTTTTTAAGGTCTTGCTTAGAGAAAAGTATCAGCCTTAGCTATACCAATGTACTGTAAACTTTTAGTAGGCTATGTTATTGGCACAGAGAAGTCATAAAAACGAATTAATGAAATGTCCGGTTTCGTATCCTTGCTGACCTTATTGGATTATTGACGAGTTACAAAAATAACAGCATCTAATTTACGATAGTTTTGAACAAATAGACTGAGCTACTATTAAGTGATTTCTTTATAATTGTTTGGATTGCAAATGAAAGTATTAACTAAAAGAGCTAGGGCGAGTCATAGTGAAAATTCGTTAGAAAACGTTTATAAGTTAAGCTCCTATGCTTATAAAGGCTCTGTTTTAGCGCAAAGAGAAGCTCAAAAAAGTGGTATTGTTTTTACAATAATAAAACATGGAAAAATATATAAAGTTCTTCCGTGTGGGCAGGAAGTAGAAGAAACCTGCAACCAAATATATGATCAAAATTCATTTGAACCGATTAGCATAGCAACTAACTAAATATAGGATTCTCATTTAGATCGAGAATTGACAAAAAATAATTCTCATATACTACGCTAAGTGTTTGATTTAGCCACACCCCAACTCTCATTCTCGATCAGATTAACCATAATGGCGTGTGAATAGTCATAAATAATGAGATCTGCAACAGAAAATGAGATTGATACCTACTCAATATTTTTGCCACAAGGCCGACACAAGTTAGATTAGAATTTATCACGTAAAATAGTTAGCTTGGCCAAAGCTGGCATTGGTTACTTTATTTTTACTTCTAGCAGGCGTTAACCTTAATTCGGAATAAAATGGAACGTGTTAAAATTGTGTTTAATGAGTATTATTTTTAATAAAAAGAATATTCTGAAGTCAGTTCAGTATGACCACGATTGTTATATGGCGTAACATCAACCCCAAAAGCTATATAAGAAAATAGTATGCATTGGTAGGGTTAACCCATCGCATAGCTTCTATTTAGACGTCTTTATGTAATCCTGATGGTATTGAGTCAGCTGATTAAAATCTATCATTTCCCTTAACTCTTCACCATATTCTTCGCCACGTTCTGAATATTTATTTAAACCATGACTTAACTTATTACCGGTTACTTTTTTCCCTTGTTGACGCAAAGATTTTCGGATCTTACGAAGTGGGATATAGGCATCATGCGTATTCAAATTCATCATATAACTGCGAACTGAATCTTTTGGAGAACGAAACGAAGCTACTTCGTGTCCTTTGCCGCTATCTCTTCCTTCAGGCACTATTCCACAACCTTTCTTAAAACACCATTGGCCAAAGAAATTATTACCTTGTTGAGCAAACCTAGCAGTTCCCCATGCGCTCTCATTAGCCGCTTGAGCAAGTGCTAAAGAAGTAGGTACTTCATCAATACGACTAGTCAAAACTTCGCATAAAGTGCGATTCTTCAAATCATCCTCATTGATCCGATATTTTTTACTTAAAGTTGAAAGAGCACTATCAGATGAAGACTCTGCTTTACATTGTGATAATACAACCTTTCTATCTTGTTTAATTTCAAGGTTCAACTCTGCAATTATTGGTACGAAATAATCGAAGAACATAGCTTTTCTATCCGCTCCAGCAGGCGCTTCAGCAAAGTTCGGTGGCGTAACCCTAGCAAAAAAGACCAACCAAATACTTGCAACGACAACCGCAATTATTGCTAATTTTATTTTGTTCTCTTTTATTAGTATCATATAAATATCATTTAGTATTAGTGCAATGGCAACATTGGTTCTTTAAAAATCAGTGACAATGTTTGAATAAAGCTGCCCCCATTTAAGGATGCAGATCATTGTTCAAGCTAAGTTCAATTAATTTAAAACTAACTCTTTTATGTGTCATCAAAAGTTTAAAAATTAGGCGCAGTTAAAATATCTTTTCATGAAAGAAAACAAAATGACACATTTATTCAGTTCTCCCCTGAAATAAATGGTAATTTTTACCACAAACCTGACCTAATCACTCCTAAAATCATACTTATTAATATAGAGAGAAGTAGTACTACTTAATTGTCTGTATCGAATAGGTTACGGAATTAGCTAGTAGTGAAAAGTATCTCTAATTGGAGTAGTAAAATACAGGTGTCATTACAAATGGCACTGCTCACATATCATGTAGTCCTTGTAAAGTTCTTTTTGCAAAGAAGTTAGGTACTGATATTTTTCATCTCATATTCGATCCAGTCTTTAAATGCCTGCATACCATAATTCATGGGTTTCCCCTTTTGATACACAAGATAGTAAGCTCTATGCGTATCTAAAGGTGTATCGAAAAGTTTGATTAGACTCCCTCGTTCAATTTCTTCAGATGAGAGAGTACTATCCGCTAAGGCAATTCCCAATCCTTCGGCTGCGGCTGCGGTAGCAAGCCCTCCGCTTGATAATCTTAGTCCATGTTCGAAGCCCTGATTTTTAACATTAACTACGTCAAGCCATTCTGACCATTCGTACATTCTTTTACTAACGTGAATTAGGGTGTGTTGCTTTAAATCCTCGGGTTGAACTAATGGTTTTTTTCCCTCCAATAGTTTTGCGCTGCAAACGGGGACTAAGTAAACATGCCTTAGAAAGTGTATTTCTATGTCTTGCCAATCACCGTTACCATAGTAGATGGCCATATCCGCATTGTTTTTATTGAAGTCGATCAACCCCAATGATGCGCTTATCTGTAGCTCTATCTCTGGGTACTGAGCCTGGAAACGACTCATGCGTGGCATTAGCCACCGTAGGAGGAAATTGGGTGCGACACTTATAGTGACGATATTCGTTTCTGGATTATCCACTATACGTTGCGTGGCGACTTCCAGCTCGTTCAAGGCCTGCCTTACGGGTGTGAAGTAATTTTCACCTATAGGTGTGAGGGCAATTTGTCTTTTTTCCCGCGTGAACAGAGAAAGCCCGAGATAGTTTTCCAATGTCTTTATTTGATGACTGACTGCAGATGCTGTAATAAAGAGCTCTTCCGCAGCCAATGCAAAACTTTGGTT
>PJEL010003592.1_pt1 | contig 13168 bp, 12 predicted proteins | sample 1853271 | NCBI WGS metagenome assembly PJEL01 (sample SAMN08108733, study PRJNA415343) | Invertebrate metagenome, whole genome shotgun sequencing project. | host: Globobulimina | place: Sweden: Gullmar Fjord | collected 2015-08 | reverse complement strand
CGATCGGCTCCGGTTCCTCCTCCTCGAGCAGGAACGCGGCGCGGCGCACTTCGGGCTTGTCGAAGGTGACGGGCGGCAGATCCATGGCGCTCAGGCCCGCGCCGCACGCTCCGAACAAACCGAAGCTGATCCCCATGATCCATGGAAAGAGCTTGTCGTCGCGCCTGGCCGCTGGACGCGGTTTGATTCGAGGAGAACTCGTGCGCCGCGCGTCGCTCTTGGTATCACTTGTCACGCTCACTCCTCCCTGATCACGAGTAGGGAGAAGTCGGAATAGCTGGCCTGGGCGCAGGTATACATCACCTTTTTGATGACGCTGAATTCCAAGCCGCGATCACATTGGATGCAGACTTCGTTTTCCATCCCATCCCTGCCCGTCGTTTCGGCGATGCTTTGCAACTTGCTGAAAAGCGGCGCGATCAGCAGCGAATCACTCTCGCCAATCCCGGCTAGCGGAACGATCAATTCACCGTCGATGTTGATGCTGGTTCTGCTGATCTCGACACCCAGAGTCGGCTCCGGCGCCTCCTCGCTGCTCGACTCGGGCAGGACCAGATCGTCGGCTGTCGTGATCAGATTGCCCTCGACTGAGAAGCTCTTCAGAAGGAAGACGAGCAGGATGGTCAGCATGTCGACCATCGACGTCAGCTGGGGTTTGCCGACGCCGGCGGGCGCCTTGCGCTTGGGCATCAGACTTCCGGTCAGACGCATCACTGCCCCCCGGTGTCAGGGCTTGCGGTCTGCTGAGCGCCGCCCGCTAAACTGATTTCGGAATACCCGGCGGCCTTTGACTGATCCATGCAGGCGACGATGTCGTCGAAGAGAACGGCGTCATCGACTGCTATGATCAAGTCCGCATCCGCGACATCCACCGAACGCTGCACCGACAGCCCTGCCGTCAGCGCCTCGTAATCAAATTGCCCGTCGCGATTGGGATAGCTTGCGAGCACCATCTCCCCCCGCGTCAGATCCATCCCATCGGGATGCATTACGAGGGTCAGAGGCAGTTCGGCCTGGGTTTCGATCCGACCCGCGCCACCATCCGCCGGCAGGCTGAACTGGAGCACGGCGAGGTGCGAGAACACCGCCATGCTCACAAGGAAGGGGATGAGGATGATGAACATGTTCATGACCGGCGTCACATCGACGGTCGCATCCTCTCCGGCGAGACCTCTTGTCTCGGCAAGCGAATTCCCTATTAGACGGCTGATAGCGATTCCTCCCCACCATCTTGATCCGTCCGCTGACCGATGTCCGATTTCTCTTCACGCCAACCGTCGCTTGCCATCTTCTTTTCGATGAAGTGCAGCAGCCGGAGAGATGAGGAGTCCAGCTCCTCGATCAAGCCCGTCTGCATGTTGGTGAGCTTGGCGAAAGCGATCAAGCAGGGGACGGCGACAATGAGACCAAACGCCGTCGTGTTCATGGCCTGCGAGATTCCCGCGGCGAGCATGGCGGCCTTCTGTGAGGCCTCCGCGACCGCCAAAGAGCTGAAGGAGCGCTGCAGCCCGAAGATCGTCCCGAGCAGCCCGACCAGCGTCGAGATGTTCGCGAACATGGCCAGGTAATTGAGGCGGCGGGAGAGTCTGGGGAGTTCGCGGATCGCGGTCTCCTCGACATCCTGACGTACCTCTTTGTAGGTGGGGCTGTAGCGATAGGACTCGATAGCCGCGCCGAGGATTCGATTGAGCGGACCGCTGCGCTGCGAGACGATCGCTTTCGCCTTCTCGACATCATCGCGGCTGAGCGCCTCGCTCGCCGAATCGACAATGGCCGTCGCGTCGCCGCGACAACTGCGCAGGTAGAAAACCAATCGTTCGACGATCACGGCAAGAGCCGACGCGAAGATGAGTAGGATGACCCACATGAAGGGCCCGCCGCTCGAAAAGAATCTGGCTAAGAATTCAAACATTTCCCTCTCCATTGTCTGTTTCGGACATCATTCCAACCGCCTATCCGCAGCGATCGTGCCACGCCGATCGGAGCAAACCGGTTGTCGCAAAGCTCGTTGACATGTGACGAACGGGGATTCGTAAGCGGTTTGTTTATAGGGAGATTGGGGCGATCAACGAATAGAGTGGGGCGAATGAGCCCGAATGGCTCAGAGGGCGAGCGAAGAGAAATCCTCTGAAACTGTGACGGAGGCCGCGGCCCCTTGGCACAGTGTGACAGATCGCCACAGCACCCGAGCCGCCTGATTTGAGCCGACTAGAACGCGAAGATCAGGCGCAGCGAGACGCGCTGAAGCGTCGCCATGCCGCCGATGTCCTTCAGCTCGAAGTAGTCCACATCGTCGAGATCGCTCTCCTTCTCGAAGTTGAGAATGCTGAGCTTGTAGTCGAGATTCAGACCGAAATGACAGCCAAGATGCAGGTGCATGCCGCAGCCCATGTTTCCGGCAAGACCGATCTCATAGATGTCGTCCTCACCGGATGCGTGCAGCCCGACGAGGGCAACACCGATTCCCCCCAGAAAGCGCAGACGAAAGCGCGAATTCAGATCGAGGAGCGCGATACCGTCGATGCTGGCTCCGGGCAGAAAGCCGGTGATATCCGGCCTATCCGTTTCGAATTCGGCAACTGAGATTTGCCCCTCCACTCCGAAGTGGGGGCCAAACGTGTAGCCCATGAGTAGCGACAGTCCGCTGCTGTGCCCCTCGGGATCAATCGACTCCGTTTCCAAATGGGAGCGCTCATCCAGACTGGGGTCGAACTGATTGCCTTCAAATCCGATCCCGATATAGAGCCCCGTCCGGGATGAGCACTGTTCGCCTTCGATTACCGAGTCGGCATCGGAGCGCTGGGCCGGCTCGAGGGCTGCGGCGCCGCCGGCCCCCAAGCAGAGGCACAGAATCGATACTATCAGGGTGGGACGACCGCTCGCCTTCGAGAAGTGGTGTTCGCGAAATAAAGTCATGCTCAACCCTTCAGCTTTGCAGGCGGCCGGATGCCTTGCGGCGGCCGATCCTCATTTCGGATGCAGGCCAAGCGCCTTGATCCGTTTGTGCAGATGCGTCCTCTCGAGGCCAAGCTCGGCAGCGGCGCGCGTGACATTGCCGGAGTGGCGGCTCAGCGATTCCTCTATCATATCCCTCTCGAGCATCTCCCTCGCCTCCCGCAGCGGCAGATGGGAGTAGGGATTTGTCCGACCTTCGCTTCCCCTTTCGCCGCGCGTTGCGGGATCGTGCAGCTCCATGGGCAACGCGGCGGGCCCGATTTCTTGTCCTCGGCAGAGGATCACCAGCCGTTCGGACATGTTCTTGAGTTCGCGGATGTTGCCGGTCCAGGCATAGGCATCGAGCAGTTTCAAAGCGGCGGGCGTCAAGCTTGGGGCGACGAGTTCATGCTTGGCCGCATAGCTATCCAGAAAACGGTTCGCGAGGAGCGCGACATCGCCGGGTCGATCCCGCAAGGGCGGCACATCGATGGGGATCACGTTCAGCCGGTAGAGCAGATCCTCACGGAACTCACCGTTCGCCGCCATGCTCTGCAGGTCCCTGTGGGTCGCCGCAAGAACCCTGACATCGACCTTCCGCGTTTCCGTGCTGCCGAGCACCTCGAACTCCCCCTCCTGGAGCACTCGCAATACCTTGGCCTGCGTCCGCAGACTCATGTCACCGATCTCATCGAGAAAGATCGTGCCCCCGTCCGCAGCCGCGAAACGGCCCTCCCTACTTCGCGTCGCCCCCGTGTAGGCGCCCTTGACCGTTCCGAAGAGTTCGGCCTCGATCAACTCATCGGGAATCGCGGCGCAATTGACGCGGATGAAGGGCTTTGCCGCGCGCGGGCTGCCCCTGTGCAGGGCGGTTGCGACGAGTTCCTTGCCCGTACCGCTTTCACCCAATATCAGCACCCGCGTGTTGGTCGGCGCAACCTGCGCGATCGTCTCGCGCAGCGCGATGATCCCGGGGCTCTCACCAAGGATCTCGTCGGAGCCTTCGCCGGCCCGCAGAAGGGCGAGTTCCCGCTTGAGACGCCCCGCCTCGCTCGCATTGCGGGCAAGCAGGTGGATACGATCGCGGCTGAAGGGCTTTTCGACAAAATCGAAAGCGCCGAGGCGTGTCGCTTCGACGGCCCGCTCGATCGTCGCGTGACCGCTGATGATGATCACGGGCAGATCGGGATAGTCGTCCTTCACTCGCCTGAGCACTTCGAGGCCGTTGATGCCCGGCAGATTGATGTCGAGGAACATTGCGCTCGGCCGCTCTTCCGCGATCCGCGCTAGCGCCTTCTCCCCCGAACCGATCTGCTCGACGGCGAATCCCTCGCCGCCGAGAATGATCTCGAAGCTGCGCCGGATGTTCTCCTCGTCATCAACGACCAGAATACGATCGTTCATCCTTGTTCTCCCGTTATGGGTTCATCAAGCAAAACGGTCTCGCCGCCGCCCTGTACGGTGGTATGTGGAATGGTGATCTTGATGGAGGCGCCGCCCCATTTGCCTTCGCCGGCGGAGATCTTGCCTTTGTGTGCGAGAACGATCCCCTTGACCAGGGCAAGACCGAGGCCAAGGCCGCCGGCGGTCCCCGAACGATAGGGCTCAAAGACCCGCTCCCGCTCTCCAAGTGGGATACCGGGACCGTTGTCCTCCACCCGAATCTGGATCCAACCGGACTTGAGTCTCGAGGCCAGGAGCAGCTTAGCGACCGGCTGATCCGCCGTCGCCACGCGCGCGTTCTGCGCAAGGTTGCGAAGCACTTGTCGCAGACGATCCGCGTCGGCGACGATCTCCCCGATCCCCTTGTCGAGTTCCAGTTCGACCTGCATGTCTTTCTGAATTGCCGCGATGTCCCTCAGCAACCCGTTCAGACCGACGGGGCCCATCTCGGGCTCGACGGGACGGGAGAATTCACGAAAGCGGGTGACGACATTGCGCAGGCTCTTCACCTCTTCGATGATGATCCGCGTGCACTCGTCGAGCAGCTGCTTGTATTCCCCGTCATCGCCTTTGTAGCGGACTCGGATCTCCTCGACCGTCAACTGAATCGGCGTCAGCGGATTTTTCACTTCGTGCGCCAGAGCGCGCGCCATCTCGCGCCAGCCCGCCATCTTCTCCAATTCGATCAGATGTCGATTCTGCGCGTCCAGAGTGCCGACCATCCGATTGAAACGACCCAGAAGTCGACCGATCTCATCCCCGCTCGTCACGGGAACACGCGTGTCCCACCTGCCCGCGGTGAGCGCCTCCGTCGCGGTGAGCAGCCTCTCTATGGGGGTCGTGATTCCACGCGCCATGTGTGTGGCGATGATGAAGCCGAGGACGATGGCAAGGCCGTAGATGGCGAGAAAAGGCAGCCAGAACCCCTTTTCCAATTCGCTGCGCTGGGTCTGAAGACCTCGGATAACCTGATGCGTGCTGGCGAGAGTCTGCGCATCGTCGCGCCAGGCCGCGGGCAGTGGTCGCTGCGCGGCAAGCTGCCAGTTCGGCGCGAGATCGACGGTCGCCTCAATTATAGTGGGTGGTCCCGCAACCGAGGTCTCGGGGTCCGGGTGCGGCATTTCCGCATCCTGGATGAGCTGCTCTTCCCCACTGCCCCTGCGAAGCACCAGCCGATCGGCGGGCGTCAGCGCGGAAGCCGCCAGCGCCTGCCGGATGAGCGCCGGATCCGGCTCTCCGTCGCTCGGCAACCCAGCGCTGAGCGCAATGAGCTCGCTCGACAGAATTCCGCGCAGCAGATCCAATTGCTCCCGCGCTCTGCGCACTCCGGCCGCCAGCGCGGTGTCCACCTGGGGATTGAGCGCGAGGTCGAGACTGTGATTGATCAGTTGCCGGGTCACCAAGCTCGCCGGGATTGCGGGCAGGAAGATGAGGAGAATGATCAATAGCGAGAGGCGAAAGCGCATTCTCATGGCCGCTCCTCCAGATCCCCGATGCGAAAGGAGCCGCTCGTGAAGCGAGTCTCATCGCGCCCGCCGCGGGAGCCCTTGAGGAGGCGACCGAAGAGCGCGCCGAGGTCGAGCGCCAGCTCCTCGCGCTTCCCGCTGCCGCTCTCGGTAACGTAGCGCGAGAGCCGGTCTTGATCTTTCGGGGCAAGGGGCTGCACCGAGATCCGCACCTGGAAATGGTAGTCCGCGAGCGGGTCGAGGGCTGCGGTTTCGCAAATATCGAGATCGGGCAGATGCGACCAGGCCGAGTCGGCCGCCGCTAGACTGACGAAGGAGTGCAGACCGTTCGGACAATTCAATTGATAGCTATTCTCCCAAAGATCCAAGCGGAGATGGAATTCCGCCAAGCGCTCGGATTGGATCTTGTCCTCGCTGTCCAGCAGGCTGATGTAATAGACGCAGGTGCCCGGCAGGCCGCTGTCGATCGTGCTCGCCGTCCGTTCATCCATCAGTTCGACGGCGTGAAGCTCGAGGCGGAGCTGTCCATTTCGTCGATGGGCGCGCAGGTCCGTCACGGCGGCGCTGCCGAATGCTCCGGATGCCGCGAGCAGCAGACCGGCGACGAGCAGGCAAAGCCAAAAGAGTGCGACACGTGTGAAGGTCATCCCTAGAACGACCTCCCAAGCGAGATCATCGCAAGGACCGCGTCGTCGGTAAAGTTGTCGGTGAGGGGATAGGCGATTTCGACGTTGATCATGCGCAACCAGGGGACGCGGATCAGTAGGCCGTAGCCCACGTTGGCGGCGAGCCCGGGATAGTCCCATTCATCGGACCAAACATCGCCGAAATCCGCGAAGAGGGTTTGCATCACACGCGGTTTCTTCCAATCGGAGCCGAGGAGCGCGAGTCGATACTCGGCCGATGTCTGCCAGTGAAAACGGGCCCCCGTCGGTCCGCCGAGGCTCGACTGCCCGAAGCCGCGCAGGCTGCCGACGCCGCCGACGATGGGTCTGAGGTGATAGGGTGTCCCCTCCCCCGTGTAGCCGGAGTGCAGGCGAAAGGCCATGGCGCTGTGCCGATTCACCGGAACTGCGAGATGGGTGTCAAGCTCACCGCTGAAGAAGGAACGGCCCCCGATAGTGTTCGTGAACGTGAAGCGCAGGCCCGTCCAGCGGCCCCTCTGCCAGGCGCGGGTGATATCGCGCCCGTCCCAGCTCAGATCGAGGTGCACGTCCAGAAAGTGCTGCGTCCCGTGCGACAGGGGAACCAAGACACCGGCGGATTCAACGAAATCACCCTCGGCATTCTTGATGGAATTGTCCGGCTTGGCGCTGTGGTAGTTGAAGAAGAGGGCCGTGCCTGCGCCATCTCTGCACCAGCGCCGCAGGCCGAGCTGAACGCGGCTGCGCCGGATCTTCTGGACCAACATCCGGTCCCCATCGGAGATCGGCCAGAACTCGGAGTACTGGTCCATCTCGAGAAGTAGATCCAAATCACGGTCGAGGAAACCGGGGTAGACCGATTCGGAGTAGAGGCCATGCGTCAGCCGGAATTCCCGTGCGACAACACGGATGTAGCCCCCGCGATCGAAGGGGCTCGCATAGCGGAATCCAATGAGATTAAGGTACCAGCCCTTCATCAGCTCACGGCCAAGGCCCGTTTCGAAGTGGAAGCCGCGATCGAGCTCGGCTTCGACCATCAGGATCACGGCGCCCGGCTTGTCCCCGCGCGCCGTGAAGAGCTGGACGTCTTTGAAGGCTCCGCTGGCCATGAGCTGCTCGCGGCTGTGAAGCAGGCTCTCCAAATCGATCGTGGCTCCAGCCTCGATCTCGATCAGGCGGTGGACGACGCTTTCCACTTCCGGACCGTTGAGGACGCGGATCTCCTGGAGCAACAGCCCGGGCAACATCGTGTCCGTAGCTTGGCCCTGCGATCGCGCCAAGGAGGGGGCGCTCGCCAGTATCATCAAACTCAGAGCACAGAAGAACTTCCATTGGCGAAAACGCATGCTGATCCCTCTCACGAGGCGGGAGAATCGACTGTTATTCTCTCCCAAACATTACTCCATGATGGCCCGCAAGTCATTCCCGAATAGAACAGGGAGGAGCGAATCCCATAGAGACTGAAAAGGCGTTAATCCCAGGGGATCGATTGGGTCATTTAACCCCGGAGGAGGACGACAGCGATCATCATCATGGCGACATCACCGAAAATATGCAGCAGCCAGGGGGCCACGATCGAGTTGGCCTTCTCGTAAAGCCGTTGCAAGACCAACGCGAAGGTGAGCAGTCCGATCACAGCGATCGTCAGCGGCAGGGGAGTGAGCCACTCGTGGATGAACAGCACGTGCTGAACAGTGAAGACGGTCGCGGGCAGCAGGTAGCCGAGCAGGCGGTGCTTCCTGACGAGAAGACCGAATGCGAAGCCGCGGTGAAAAAACTCCTCGAGCAGAGAGTTCGCGAAAATGGTTACCGGGGCGACCAATAGCACCGTTTTGGCCGTCACACTGAACTGGTCGCCGATTTTCTCGACCATTTCCGCCTTGTCGAGGAGCAGATCACCAAGCGAGTAGTAGATGCCCCAAAAGACGACGACCGCCAACCCGCCCAACCAGGCGGCCCGCGCAAGATGCCGCCGCCAGTTCTTCAGGCCCATGATATCGCCGAAGATGCCAATGCCGCGCATGCGGCAGTAGATGAGAGGGGGGACGAGAAAGAAGAGCTTGTAGAGCGAGTAGCCGGCCATACCGAAGACCTGCTCCAAATGCAGAGCAAGCTGAATGCCGATGACGGCAAGCGGCAGAAGGATCAGAGCGATGAGGGCGAACATGGCGCTCATTCGGATAGGGTTAGACGAATGATTCGGATCGGTCGTGTCGGCCGCCAACCCCGTGTTGGGGATATCCTGCTTCTATATCTTACACTACCATGACTTTTCGGAGGATCAATAGAGCACATATCACATGACCCGGACCTCGGACAATTAGATTTTCATGATGTGCTTTTGCTTGCAAGGTCGCCTCTTTAGCTGCAATAATTCTTTAAATACACCCACGAATTCAGCGGTTTCACTCGGGCGATCGACCGTGGTAGATCCCTGACCACAGCGTGCCGGGAATTAGTCGCTACAATGGGTCAGAATCTCCTGCGGGCCCATAACTCCTTGTAAGCAAGGATGTTGAAACTGGCCTGCATCTTGATTAGCCCTGGGCGTCCGAAGCGTGGAGCTCGGGCCCATGCCGAAGGGGTATCCCTTGGATGCTATGCGCATCAGTCTCTGCATGATCGTTTGTAATGAGTCGGAGCATCTCGCCGGCGCACTGCAAAGTGTTGCCCCCCTCGTTGGGGAGATCATCGTCCTCGACACGGGTTCGAGCGATGGCTCGCAGGAGATCGCCAGGAGCTTTGGGGCTCGGGTGATCGAATGGGAGTGGGTAGATGATTTCGCCGCAGCGCGCAATGCCGCGATTGCGGAAGCTACAGGCGATTTCATTCTGATTCTCGATGCCGACGAACGCATCGCCGAACGGGATCACGCGACCATCCTGGCCGTGACAAAAGCCGAGCCCTTCCTCGCCTTTCGATTCAGGCAAATCAACTACACGAACAATGCCGCACTCATCGACTGGCGCCCGTGCATCGGCAAAAGCGAAGAGTCGGAGGGTTTTTCAGGATACGTTGAAGCGTCTCAAGTGCGCCTCTTTCCGAATCGATTGGCCCTCAGTTACTCAAATGCGGTTCATGAGACGATCGAACCTGCATGCGCGGCCGCCGGCGTTGCCGTAAAAGATCTCTATGTCTCCGTTCATCACTATGGCAGGACAAGGAGCAAGGCGCACCTTCTCGCCAAGGCACGGCTCTATCTATCGCTCGGAATCAAGAAGCTCGAAGAGGGCGGTAACGATCCCAAGGGGGTCTTCGAGCTCGGCGTTCAATTGCTCGAGCTCAAGCTCCATGCCGAAGCCAAGGATGTATTCGAGCGACTACTCGCAATCGATCCAAACCACGCTAACGCGCAGAATATGCTGGGCGTCACCTACACGTGGCTTGGCGATTTGGATCTGGCGAACGCCGTCTTGCGGTCGGCGGTTGCCTTAAAACCCGAATTCGCCGATGCCTGGAACAACCTCGGTGTAGCTCAACTCAAAAGGGGGGAGACGGAGACGGCTCGCGAGTCATTGGAACGAGCGATCGCGATCGATCCCGAAAATGCAAACGCCTTGGCAAACCTAGCAAGCGCGGAAAGCAAGCTAGGTAGAGTAAAGGCCTCTCTTGCGCATCTGGAACAAGCCATCGGCCTCGATTCGTACAGTGCGGGGCACCGCCTGCGAAGAGTCATGATTCTCTCCGAGACGGATCGTGAGAGTGATGCGAGAGCGGAACTCCGAGCGCTCGCATTCGGCAACTGCCATTTTGAACCTGCGAATGTCTACCATTGGTGCACACTGTCGACCGAGCTTGGAATTGAAACAGAGTATGAAGGATTTGCGGCGGCGCATCTCGATGTTATGCCGCTCGACCGAAAAACGGCGATCATGCTCGTATCCCATTTAGAAGGTAACGGTCGGGACGCACTTGCCGAGGCTCTGCTCGAACGCATCGTCTCGGTCCACTCAGACTTCGGCCCGGCGCTGGATTCTCTGGGCTGCCATCTGGCACGCCGAGGCTTGCATGCGGAAGCACTCCCCCACTTCATCAAAGCGCTGGAAGGCAACACGAGAAACCCCGGTTATCTTCGCAACATCGCTCTTTGTTGCGAAGAGATGGGAGCTATCGAGCAGGCTCTCAAGTTCTATGGCCATCTGGCTGCCTGTGACCCCTCGAGTATCGAATTTGTCCAAGAGAGGATCCGCTCGAATCGGCAGCTTGCAAACGGCGCTTCGGCCTAGCGGCCCGATTCATCAGCGCTTGTCGTAGTCCAGTAGCCCCGTGTGGAAGATCGGCAGCCACCACAACTGCGGCATCGCCTTCGTCCTATGCGGCGGATTCTCGATCGACGATGGCCTGTATCTCGGTTTCAATTTTGCTCAAGGGTATGCTCACAGCAAAAAACTTCAATCAGCGAACTCGCAAACCATAGTATAGATGCCCAACCTCCACACCGTCATAGTCGGCGACATTGGGCATATGACCCCATTTTTCGAAACCGAAATTCTCCAGAAGCTGGATGCTGCCGTGGTTGCTTTCCATCAGAATGGCGAATAGGGTTTTGATTTCGAGTGAGGGGCAGGCGCGGATGGCGTGCTCGAGCAGGCCGGCACCGATCCCCTGCCGGTGATAATCGAAGTGGACGAAGAAGCTGACTTCGGCCGTGTGCCGCAGTGCCTCTCGACCAGGACGGTATGAGCTGAGGGTGAGGTATCCCAACAGGTCACCGTTTTTTTCGGCAACATAGACGGGACGTGCTTCAGGGACATGGGCGTTGAACCAATCTAATCGATCGCTGACGGTCGCCGGAACCGTGTCCGCCGTTCGTTGACCCGCCGTGATCGCCTGATTGTAGATTGCAACGATCGACTCGAGGTCGTCGATACTGGCAAGTCGTAGGTTCAAATCAAAATCCCGATCGATTAGTGCATCCGCCGATTTATCTCACCGATCGCTAGTCTACCACGAACGGATAGCCTCCGCTTGCCTTTTGCTCCTTAAGCCAGCCCTCGAAACCGGTAGTATGCCAGTCCAAACCGTCCCCGAACAGCATACGGAATCGCTGGCCGGTTGGGTGCGCGGCGAGAGGCGTTCTGCTGCCCAGCGGCTTGTTTTCATCATCATGTACGTACTCCACCACCGTAATGCGATCCTGCGGCAAGTGGTCCAAGCCCCTCTTGAAGAGCATGGCAACTTCGACGTCGTCCGTCGGCAAACTGTAGCCGATGATGACCGCCCTATCGGCCTCTTTCATTGCCGCTTCGGCCTCGGCCCATACGCGCTCTATGTGCGGATTCTCGTAGTCCTTCACATAGGTCGGAGTGATGAGAACCGGGCTGACGAATCCGTCGCAATTGGGGCTATTGCGACACCGGGTGCCCCGGCAACTGTACGCATCGTCGAATGGCACCGAATGGTACAACTCGTCCAAGGCCTTCCCCGTTCGCATCCCCCTCGAGACAAAGAGGTCAAGACGGTCACAGCGATCGCAATACAGCCAATTCAAAGACCCGTGAATTTTCAGCAGACGGCCGTAGGTTCCCGGCGCGCAGAAATCCTTGTACAGATCCGTCGCGATATCAACACCATAGTTTGGCGGCTGCATCCCCTGGTGATACTCCGAAAGAGAGAACATCGCATTGTCGACAATTACATCATAGTTGAGCGATAGAACCGTCGGCTCGACATTGCGCGAGTAGATAGGCTGGAGAAGATCGGTGTGATATCGACGATCGTCGGGAATTCGCCGCAGCGCCGCTTCGATGACGGCGAAGACGGCATACTCGATCGCCCGCTTGGCCTTGATGAGGCCCTCCCCTTCATAACCACCGATTGGCAGGCCCGCGACAGCCGACCGGCGCAGCATACTGAGCACCATCGGCAGGGAGGGGCAGTTTTCCCTTGTAACTTGATCGATGTCCGATGGGACGTTGAAGCAGTCGCGCAGGAACTGCCCGGAAAGGCCAAGCAACTCCTCACGGTCCTCAACCAGTGTCGTCATATCGTCGTGTTCCATTTCACCGTGAAGAGCTGCCGGTATGATTTCGTCCGTCAAGGGACCGCCGCAGGCTTTCGTCGCGCCCGCACCCAGGATGATGATCGGTTTCTCGGACATGGCGACGGCCTCCTAGTTTCCGCTTTTGACGCGCTTCAAGTACTTGTCGGTGAAATCGATTTTCAGCTCGACGAACAGAGGCAGATGATCAGATAGCTGGAAAGTACGCCACTTCTTTGTGAAGTATTTCTTTCTCTCCGCCGGCACGGGCCACTGCCCATTTCGCTTACCCAGTCGGTAGTAGGTTTCGTAGTCGCGTGGACGGAAGACGGAACGGTAGGGATCGAACACGCCAGCATTGTTTGCGCTTGGCCCAAGCACCAGTTCGTCTCCCTTGTTTCGGAATGCGATCTGATCGTAGTACTTGTTTCGGAGCATATTGGTTTTGAGGACCAACCCTTCCGGTGCGACAAAACCGCCGCCTCTGAGCGCATCCATCGTGGCATCCCCCGGACGTACGATGTTCATGTCGCCGAGCAGGATGACATTGGACTTATCTCTGTCCGCTCGCTTGGCCATGAATTTCGCAAGCTGACCGATCTCTTTGACACGTCTGTCATAGGATGGACCGGATGACGCGCCGTAGTAGAGGTGTACCGTGCAAAGGTCGAACTTGAACCAACCTGTCTGAAACTTGGCGA
>PJEL010003591.1_pt1 | contig 13171 bp, 9 predicted proteins | sample 1853271 | NCBI WGS metagenome assembly PJEL01 (sample SAMN08108733, study PRJNA415343) | Invertebrate metagenome, whole genome shotgun sequencing project. | host: Globobulimina | place: Sweden: Gullmar Fjord | collected 2015-08 | reverse complement strand
CTGGCGCTGTAGGAACGAACGAGAGGGACCATTACCAGCGGCAGTGGGCGAACGCTTTGTTCGCTTCAGCCATTCGGTGAGTATCCTCGCGCTTCTTGATAGACGGTCCTTCGTTCTTACTTGCCATCGACAGCTCGGCCGCGAGACGTTCGGCGAACGTATGCTCCGGACGGCTGCGAGCGAAACCAATGAGCCACCGCATGGCCAGCTGGGTACGCCGCTCGGGACGGACCTCCACCGGCACCTGGTACGTGGCGCCACCGATTCGCCGACTCTTCACCTCGACGCTGGGCTTGACGTTGTTCAAGGCCGTGCGGAAGATCTCGATGCCTTCCTGCCCGGTCTTTTCCTTGATCGTGTCGAACGCGTTGTAGATCGCCCGTTCCGCGACGCTCTTCTTGCCGCCCTTCATGGTGTAGTTGATGAACTTCGTCACCATCACATCACCGTACCTGGGGTCGCCAGGAATTTCGCGCTTCTCGGGGGATCGACGTCGAGACATTTCTACTCCTAGGCGGGTCAGCCCGCCGGCTCCGGCCCGTCACTCTCAGGTGACGAACCGTGACACTACTTCTTCGGGCGCTTCGCTCCGTACTTGGAGCGGCCCTGGCGGCGGTCGTCGACGCCGGAGGCGTCCTGCGTACCGCGAATGATGTGGTAGCGGACACCCGGCAGGTCCTTGACCCGCCCGCCGCGCACGAGCACGATGCTGTGCTCCTGCAGGTTATGCCCTTCACCGGGGATGTAGGCCGTCACCTCGATGCCGTTGGTCAGTCGAACGCGCGCGATCTTCCGCAGCGCCGAGTTGGGCTTCTTCGGCGTCTGGGTGTAGACGCGGGTGCAAACACCCTTGCGCTGCGGGCAGGCCTGCAGAGCGGGGCACTTGCTCTTCTGTTCGACCGTCTTGCGGCCCTTGCGGACCAGCTGGCTCAGAGTCGGCAACTTCTCATCTCCTGGATCCCTCCGGCCCGACGTTCGGGTCCGGATGCGTCCCCCCGGCATCGAGGCCGGAGTCTTTCGAAAGCCTTGGAGCGGTTCCGGGACGGCAAAGCGCGGTCCAGGGAACGGCTGCATTCAGGCTCATATTTGCTGCAGACAGAATCAACCACGGCAACTCCGGACAGTCCGGGGCCGCCGTGCGAGGGAGGAATAGTATATGCGCGCATTGGCCTTGTCAAGCAACCGACACGCCTTTTCCACCCTCGCCTGCGGTGTCATTCCGCTGCCATCCCCGAATCCCCGTCACCGGCCGCCTCAGCCGCCGCGGCCATGGCCCGCAACTGCTCGACGGCCTCGATGATGGCGTCGTCCTCGTTCTCCGGGTCATCCACCGCCAGGTTCTTGTACCGGGTCAGACCGGTACCGGCGCTGATCAGATGACCCATGATCACATTTTCCTTCAAGCTGTGCAGTTCGTCGCGCTTACTGCGCGTTGCCGCGTCAGTGAGCACCCGGGTCGTCTCCTGAAAACTGGCCGCCGAGATGAAGCTGTCGGTGGTCAGGCTCGCCTTGGTGATGCCCAGCAGCAGCGGTTCGAAGGTCGCGGGTTCCATCTCGGGCTCGCCCTTCGCCCGCAGCATGGCGTTCCGCACCTGGATCTCCCGATTGGCGTCCTCGACACCCTTCTTCGGAACCTGATCACCCTCCAGGAACGGAGTATCGCCCGGCTTGAGGATCATGACCTTCTGCAGCATGCGCGAGACGATGACCTCGATGTGCTTGTCGTTGATCCTCACACCCTGGAGGCGATAGACCTCCTGGATGGCGTTCACCAGGTAGGTCTGCACCGCGCCCACACCCTTGATGGCCAGGATGTCCATGGGGTTGATGGGCCCCTCGGTGAGGCGGTCGCCCGCCAGCACGCGCTCGCCGTCGTAGGTCCGCACGTGGCGTCCGTGGGGGATCAGGTATTCCTTCTCCACTCCGGAATCGCCCGTGACGACCAGCTTACGCAGGCCACGGGTGGTACCGCGGAAGTTCACGGTGCCGTCGATCTCGGTGACCGTCGCGGTGTCGCGCGGACGCCGGGCCTCGAACAGCTCGGCCACCCGGGGCAGACCACCGGTGATGTCGCCCGACTGGGCCACCTCGCGCGGGATCTTCACCAGGTGCGTGCCCGGCACCACTTCCTCGCCGTCCTCCACCAGCAGCATGGCGCCGGTGGGGATGATGTACTCGGCCAGGGTGCGGCCCGTCTTGGGGCTCAGGACCTGGATCGACGGATGCACGTTCTTCTCCGTCGGCTCCATGATCATGGGCTGCTTGCGGCGGGTCTTCTCGTCCACGGTCTCGGAAAGGCTCACGCCCGGGATGATGTCCACGTACTGGACGACACCGTTCTTCTCCGAGAGCACGAAGTCGGCAAAGGGATCCCACTCGAAGATGGGATCGGAGGCCGCCACCTTGTCGTTCTTCTTCACCAGGACCTTGGCGCCGTAGGGCAGGATCATCTGGCTCCGCGTCCGGCCGCTGTCGAGCACGAGGCTGACCTCGCCGCGGCGGCCGATGGAGATCATGTCGCCGTCCGCGTTCTTGACCAGCTTGACCTCTTCGTTGAAGACGATCTTGCCGGGCGCCGCAGCGGTCTTGACGTTCTGCTCGACGATACGGCTGGCCGTACCACCGATGTGGAAAGTCCGCAGCGTGAGCTGGGTACCCGGCTCACCGATGGACTGGGCAGCCATCACACCGACCGGCTCGCCGATGTCCACCAGCTTGTGCTCGGCCAGGTTGTAACCGAAGCACAGAGCGCAGACGCCGCGACGGGACTCGCAGGTGAGCACCGAGCGGACCATCACCGACTGCAGGCCCATCTCCTCGATGCGCACCGCCGTATTCTTGTCGATGAGTTCGCCGGCCTCGACCACCAGATCGTCGCTGGGATCGAACACGTCCTCGGCGGCGGCCCGGCCCACGATACGCTCGGCGAGGGTCTCGATGGTCTTCTCACCCTCCTTCAGGGGCATCATGTCGATGCCGCGCAGGGTGGTGCAGTCGTTCTCCGAGATGACGATGTCCTGGGCTACGTCCACGAGACGACGGGTCAGGTAACCGGCGTCCGCGGTCTTGAGCGCCGTATCGGCCAGACCCTTGCGCGCGCCGTGCGTCGAGATGAAGTACTCGAGCATGGTCAGGCCCTCGCGGAAGTTCGCGATGATGGGCTGCTCGATGATCTCGCCGATGCCACCGGTGATCTTCTTCTGCGGCTTGGCCATGAGGCCACGCATACCCGCGAGCTGCTTGATCTGATCGGCCGAACCACGCGCACCCGAAGCATTCATCATATAGACCGCGTTGAATCCGTCATCGAAGGTGGACAGATGGTCGAACATGCGGTCCCGGACCTCGTTCGTCACCTGGGTCCACTTGTCGATCACCTTGTTGTAGCGCTCGCGGTTGGTGATGATGCCCTTGCGGTGCTGGTCGACGATGCCGCCGACGACCTTCTTGGCCTCGGCGATGATGTCTTCCTTCTCCGGCGGGATGATGATGTCGTCGATCCCGATGGAGATGCCGCCCTCGGTGGCGTGATGGAATCCCAGGTGCTTGAGGTCGTCGAGGAAGTCCATGCAGTTGGTGACGCCCATCTTCTGGTGCACCTCGGCCACGATCTTGGCCAGCTGCTTCTTGCCCAGGGGCTGGTTCACGAAGCTGAGCTCACCCGGCAGGATCCGGTTGAACAGGATCCGGCCCGGAGTGGTCTCGATGCGGTTGCCGTCCGGGAACCGCACGGCGATGCGGGCATGCTTGCCCACGATCCCGGCCTCGTAGGCGGCCAGGGCATCCTCGGTGGACGAGAACGCCTTGCCCTCGCCGATGGCGCCGGGGCGCTCGAGAGTCAGGTAATAGCAGCCGAGCACCATGTCCTGGCTCGGCGTGGCGATGGGCTCGCCGCTGGCCGGGGACAGGATGTTCAGCGGCGACAGCATCAAGAGGCGCGCCTCGAGCTGGGCCTCGTAGCCCAGCGGCACGTGCACGGCCATCTGGTCACCGTCGAAATCGGCGTTGAACGCGGTACAGACCAGCGGATGGATCCGGATGGCCTTGCCCTCGATCAGCACCGGCTCGAAGGCCTGGATACCGAGACGATGCAGCGTCGGTGCACGGTTCAGCAGCACCGGGTGGTCCTTGATGATCTCCTCGAGGATGTCCCAGACCTCGGGGCTCTCCTTCTCCACCAGCTTCTTGGCGCTCTTGACCGTCTGGACGTAGCCCTTCTCTTCCAGCTTGCGAATGATGAACGGCTTGAACAGCTCCAGCGCCATGCTCTTGGGCAGACCGCACTGGAAGAGGCGCAACTCGGGACCGACCACGATGACCGAACGGCCGGAGTAGTCGACGCGCTTGCCGAGCAGGTTCTGCCGGAAGCGTCCCTTCTTGCCCTTGATCATGTCCGAGAGAGACTTCAGCGGCCGGTTGCCCTGGCCCTTGACGGCCCGCGAGCGGCGGCCGTTGTCGAACAGGGCGTCCACGGCCTCCTGCAGCATGCGCTTCTCGTTGCGCAGGATCACGCCGGGAGCCTTGATCTCGATGAGCTTCTTCAGGCGGTTGTTCCGGTTGATGACCCGCCGGTACAGATCGTTGAGATCACTGGTGGCGAAACGGCCGCCGTCCAGCGGCACCAGGGGGCGCAGGTCGGGCGGCAGCACCGGCAGACTGTCGAGGATCATCCAGCTCGGCTCGTTGTTCGAGCCCCGGAAGGCGTCGGCCACCTTCAGGCGCTTGAGCAGCGAGTTCTTGCGCTGGATCGACGTCTCGGTCTTGACCTGGGCGCGAAGCTCGCGATCGAGCTCCTCGAGGTCGAGTCGGTCGAGCAGCTTACGGATGGCGTCGGCGCCCATCTCCATCTCGCATTCCCATTCGGGATGCTCGTCCTTGAGCTCCCACCAGTCCTCGTCCGAAACGATGTCGCCCAGCGAATACTCGGTGTTGCCCGGATCGACCACCACGCTGGACTCGTAGTACAGCACGCGCTCGAGGTCCTTGACCTTGATGTCGAGGAGCTGACCGATGCGGCTGGGCAGGCCCTTGAAGAACCAGATGTGGGCGATGGGCACGGCCAACTCGATGTGGCCGAGGCGCTCGCGCCGCACCTTGCTCTGCGTGACCTCGACGCCGCACTTGTCGCACACGATCCCGCGGAAGCGGATGCGCTTGTACTTGCCGCAGTTGCACTCCCAGTCCTTCACCGGCCCGAAGATGCGCTCGCAGAACAAGCCATCCTTCTCGGGCTTGAAGGTCCGGTAGTTGATGGTTTCCGGCTTGGTGACCTCGCCGTAGCTCCAGTCGCGGATCTTGTCCGGCGAGGCGAGCTGGATCAAGATGGACTTGAAGTCCCCGCCGCTGGTCGTGTTCTCTTCGCGTTGCCGATTACCGAGCATTTCGTCCTCCTGGCCGCGCCTTCCGGCGCGCCGCTATGGGCCGGTCGATTTCTAACAGAGCACCAACCGGGTCAGATCGTGGGCTCCCCCTCTAGAGAGAGGGTTCCTTAGCGTCGGGCTCCTCGACCTGGACATCCAGGCACAGGCTCTGGAGCTCGCGCATCAGCACGTTGAAAGATTCCGGGGTCCCCGGCTCGGGCGGATTCTCGCCCTTGACGATGGCCTCGTAGATTCGCGACCGACCGGCGACGTCGTCCGACTTCACCGTCAGCATCTCCTGCAGGCAGTTGGCGGCGCCATAGGCCTCCAGCGCCCACACCTCCATCTCACCGAAGCGCTGGCCGCCGAATTGCGCCTTGCCGCCCAGCGGTTGCTGGGTCACGAGGCTGTAGGGACCGATGGACCTGGCGTGGATCTTCTCTTCCACCAGGTGGTGCAGCTTCAAGATGTAGATCACACCCACGGTGACCTCGTTGTCGAACTGCACGCCGGTACGACCGTCGAAGAGCTTGGCCTTGCCGCTCTGGGGCAGCTCGGCCTCCTCCAGGGCGTCCTTGATCTCCTCGATCTTGGCACCGTCAAACACCGGAGTCATGACCTTGCAGTCGAGCTTCTGGGCCGCCCAGCCCAGATGCGTCTCCAGGATCTGACCCAGGTTCATACGACTGGGTACGCCCAGGGGGTTGAGCACGATGTCCACAGGAGTGCCGTCGGCCAGGTAGGGCATGTCCTCTTCGGCCATGATCTTGGACACGACGCCCTTGTTGCCGTGGCGGCCGGCCATCTTGTCGCCCACCTGCAGCTTGCGCCGCCGGGCCACGTAGACCTTGACCAGCTTGACCACCCCAGGCGGCAGCTCGTCACCGCGAAGCGCGCGCTCGCACTCCTTGTCGTACTCCACGTCGATGCGCTCGCGCTCGCGGCTGGCGGCCTCGAACACGGAGCGGATGCGGGCGTCCTTCTTCTCGTCCTTCACCAGCGAGAGGCCCCAGTGAATGCTCGCGAAGTCGAGTTCCTCGAGCGTCGCCGGGGTGAACTTGCGGCCGGACTTGAGCAGGACCTCGCCGGTGTTGGCGTCGATGACGTGGTGAGCCGTCTCGCCCGCGAACAGTTCGACCAGGCGCTCGTTGCACACCTTCTCGACCTTCTCGCGCTTGCGATTGCGACGCCGGCGCAGAGCGTCGAGCTGACGCTTCTCTTCCTTCTTGGAGCGGGCAGTGCGGTCCTGGCGGCTGAACACCCGCACGCCGACCACGATGCCGTCCATACCCGGAGGCGACTTGAGGCTGGCGTCCTTCACGTCGCCGGCCTTCTCGCCGAAGATGGCGCGCAGCAGCTTCTCCTCGGGGGACAGTTCGGTCTCGCCCTTGGGCGTGACCTTGCCCACCATGATGTCGCCGGCACGCACCCGGGCGCCGATATAGATGACGCCGTCCTCGTCGAGGTTGCGCAGAGCTTCCTCGCCCACGTTGGGGATCTCCCGGGTGATCTCCTCGACACCGCGCTTGGTGTCGCGCACCTGGAGTTCGAACTCCTCGATGTGCAGCGAGGTGTAGACGTCGTCCGAGACGCAACGCTCGCTGACCAGGATGGCATCCTCGAAGTTGTAGCCGCCCCACGGCATGAAGCTCACCAGGAGGTTTCGGCCCAGGGCCAGCTCGCCGTCCTCGGTGCAGGGGCCGTCAGCCAGGATGGTTCCCGCCTTGACCCGCTGTCCCGGCATGACCAGGGGCTTCTGGTTGTAGCAGGTGTCCTGGTTGGAACGCTTGAACTTCTTGAGTTTGTATTCCACCAGGCCGCCGCTCGAGAAGAAGTCGTCGCTCTTGACCACGTCCTCCTCGTCGTACTTCACGACGATGAGGTCGGCCGTGGACGAGACGACCTCGCCAGCGGCCTCGGCCACCACCACGGCGCCCGAGTCGATGGCGATCTTCTTCTCCATGCCGGTACCGACCACGGGCGACTCGGCCCGCAGCAGAGGCACGGCCTGACGCTGCATGTTGCAACCCATGAGCGCACGGTTGGCGTCGTCGTGCTCGAGGAACGGAATCAGGGACGCGGCTGCCGAAACGATCTGCTTCGGCGAGACGTCCATGAATTCCACGTCCGTGGGCTCGGCCAGGGGATACTCTCCCTTGTAACGGCAAAGCACCGTTTTGCGCTCGAAGAGGCCCTTTCCGTCCACCGGCGCGTTGGCCTGCGCGATGGTGACGCCGTCTTCCTGGTCGGCCGTCAGGTACTGCACCGTCTTGGAGACCTTGCCCTTCTTGACCATGCGGTACGGCGACTCGATGAAGCCGAACCGGTTGATCCGGGCGTAGGTCGCAAGGCTGGCGATCAGGCCGATGTTCGGGCCTTCCGGGGTCTCGATGGGGCACATGCGGCCGTAGTGCGTGTAGTGAACGTCACGCACCTCGAAGCCGGCGCGGTCGCGGTGCAGACCACCGGGGCCGAGGGCCGACAGGCGCCGCTTGTGGGTCATCTCGCTGAGCGGGTTGGTCTGATCCATGAACTGGCTCAGCTGGCTGGAGCCGAAGAAGCTCTGGATCACCGCCGACACCGTGCGCGCGTTGACCAGGTCCACCGGCGTGAGCGGCTTCTCCCGGTCGGACAGGTTCATGCGCTCCTTGATGATCCGCGCCATGCGCGAGAGCCCCACGGAGAACTGGTTGGCGAGCAACTCGCCGACGGATCGGATGCGCCGATTCCCGAAATGGTCGATGTCGTCGATCTCACCGGTGCCGCGGAACAGGGCAGTCATCTCGTGGATGATCGCCAGGAAGTCGTCCTTGGTGAGGGTCGAGACGTCCTTCTCCACCGTCAGGTTCAGGCGCCGGTTCATCTTGTACCGGCCCACCTCGGCGAGGTCGTAGCGTTTCTCGTGGAAGAACAGCCGCTCGAAAAGCTGGGCGGCGACTTCCTCACTGGGCGGCTCACCCGGCCGCAACAGCTGGTAGAACCTCCGCAACGCCTCGTCGCGGGTGTTGGTGGGGTCCTTGCGAATTGTATTGAGGATCAGGCTGGGGCGGTTGACCGAGACCTCGTCCGCGGCGATGAGCTTGAGCTCCTTGACGCCGCTCTGGGCGATTTCCTCGCGCACGAGCGGGTCGATCACCTGACCAGCGGTGGCGAACGGCGTGTCGGCGTCGGCCTTCCAGAGATCGCTGGCCAGCACGCGGCCCTCCAGCTCCTCCATCAGAGTGGTGTGCCGCTTGGTACCGGCCTTGGGCACCTTCACCTTCTGGACCGTGTGGAACTGCTCGATGATCGCGTCGTTGGTCTCGAACCCGAGGGCCCGCATGAGCATGGACACGGGCTGCTTGCGCTTGCGATCGATGTGCACGTAGAGGATGTCGTTGATATCGGTTGTGAACTCCACCCACGACCCACGGTAGGGAATGATGCGCGCCCGGAAGAGGCGGCGACCGTTGGGATGGGTCTCGTCGCTGAAGAACACGCCCGGCGACCGGTGCAGCTGCGAGACGATGACCCGCTCGGCGCCGTTGATCACGAACGTACCCTTGTCGGTGATCATGGGCAGCTCGCCCAGGTAGACGTCGTCTTCCTGGATGTCGCGCAGCTGCGGCTCGGCGTCCTTGTCGGCGCCTTCCTCGAGCTCCTTGACCACCAGGCGCAGCTTCACTTTCAGCGGCACGCTGAACGTGAGGCCCCGCTCCTGGCATTCCTCGATCCCGTACTTGGGCTCGCCCGTGGTGTAGGAGATGTACTCCATGACCAGGTGCTGGCGCGTGGAATCGATGGGGAAGACCGTGCGAAACACGGACTCCAGCCCGTGTTCATCCCGCTGGTCTGCGGGGACGCTGAGCTGGAGGAAATCGTGATAAGACTCCAGCTGGACCGCCAGGAGGTTGGGCATCTCCTCTTCGCGCTGCAGCTTGGAGTAATTGACCCGTCCGGTGAAACTGTCGTTGGGAATATTCAGACTCACGAGTTCACTTCCTCGCGCCAAAGGGACTGCTCGCTTCTCATGGCGCCGCCGGTACGGCTTTGGTCCTCCGTCCCGCGGACTGTGGAGTCCGCGGGACGGGGACGGTCGACGGATCCGGGCCGGTCCGGCCGGCCCGGAGTTAGGAAAGGTTCCCTGATTGCAGAGACCAGGATCCCCTGTAGACCATTACTTGAGGTCAATGATGGCGCCGACTTCCTCGAGCTGCGCCTTGACCTGCTCGGCCTCTTCCTTGGGAATGGCTTCCTTGACGGCACAGGGAGCGCTCTCCACGAGTGTCTTGGCTTCCTTCAGGCCCAGGCTGGTGATCGCGCGGATCACCTTGATGACCTGGATCTTCTTGTCGCCAACACCGGTCAGCATGACGGTGAACTCGTCCTTGACCTCTTCCTCGGCGGCGGCAGCCGGGCCGGCGGCCACGGCCACGGGAGCGGCGGCGCTCACGCCGAACTTCTCTTCCATGGCCTTCACCAGGTCGGCGGCCTCGAGAATGCTCATTTCAGCGATCAGATCCAGCGCCTTCTGGGCGTTGTCGGTAAGCTTGATGTCCTCGGACATTGTCCTGTCTCCTTCTCAGTCTGGGTAAGGTCGGCGGGCTCTCTCACGCACGCGCCGTCCGTTGTTGTCTAGAATCGCTAGGCGGCTTCGGCCTTCTGCTTGGCGACCGCGTCGATGGCCCGGCAGAGCGCTCCCGCGACACCACTGGTGACGCCGACGAGACCGCTGGCGGGCGAGTTGATGCTGCCCATCATCTTGGCAATCAACTCGTCCATACTCGGGACCTTCGACAGCGCTACGACCTGGTCGGTATCCAGGAATTCGCCGTCGACGACGCCGCCCTTGACCTTCATCGCCTCGTTGTCCTTGGCGAATCCCATGACGAGCTTCGCCGGGTCGACCTGGCTCTCGGGACCCATGATCAGGGCCGTTGGCCCGTTCAGGTGATCCTTGAGAAACGCAAGTTCAGCATTGTCTGCGGCAATGATCGCGAGGCGGTTCTTGACGACCCGGCACTCGACGTTATTGGCGCGACACTGCGCCCGGAAGTCCGTCATTTGAAGCACCGTGAGACCAGTGAAGTCCGCCAGTACCATGGACTGGGCGGCTTGCAGCCTCTCGGTGATCGCCTTGACTTCGGCTACTTTCTCGGGACGTGCCATCAGGCACCCTCCTTCTATCGTCGCGACCCGCCGGAGCGAGCCTTTCCCGTTCTTGGTCGATCTTGCTAGGCCAGGCTACCGGGCTCGATCCGCATGGCAGGCGTCATCGTCGCACTCACGAAAATGGACTTCACGTAAGTACCCTTGACGGCCGCCGGCTTCACCCGCATCAGCTCCCGGTACAGCGCGCTAACGTTCTCCTGGAGCTTCTCCGGCCCAAAGGACCGCTTGCCCGCGGGAGCGTGCACGATACCGGACTTGTCGACTCGATACTCGATCCGACCGGCCTTGGCCTCACTGACGGCCTTGGCGATATCCATGGTCACGGTGCCCACCTTGGGGTTGGGCATCAGACCACGGGGACCGAGAATCCGACCCAGCCTGCCGAGTTCGCCCATCATGTCCGGCGTGGCGATGATGACGTCAACATCGGTCCAGCCATCCTTGATCTTGGGCAGATACTCGTCGGCGCCAACCATGTCCGCTCCGGCGTCCGTGGCCTCTTGCTCCTTGGGACCACGCGTGATCACGAGAACACGCACGGACTTGCCGGTGCCGTTGGGCAGGACGATCGTGCCGCGGACCATCTGGTCCGCGTGGCGGGGATTGACGTTGAGTCGGATCGCGACATCCACGGTCTCGTCGAATTTAGCCTTGGGAAAGGCGTCCAGGGCCTGCAAGGCGTCGCCGATGGTGATCTCGGCGTCCTTGTCGACACGCTCCCTGGCGGTGCGATAGGATTTTCCGCGCTTCATGGACGGTTGCTCCGTTCGACTGTGATTGATCGATCCGGCTTGCACGGGCCAAACCCGCTTGCCGGTACCTCCGGTGCCCGTTCCGACGCACTCGAGAATCGATGTACGCCGCGGCGCCGTGTCTTCCCAGTCAGGGTCCGCCTAGACGACCTCCAGTCCAATGCTCCGGGCGGTGCCGGCGATGATCTTCATCGCGGCCTCGACGGAACCGGCATTGAGGTCCACCATCTTCATCTCGGCGATCTCGCGCAGATTCTCGCGAGTGACCGAGCCAGCGACGACCTTGCCAGGTTCCTGGCTGCCGGACTGCAGGTTAGCGGCCTTCTTCAACAGGACCGAGGCAGGCGGAGTCTTGGTGATGAAGGTGAAACTACGGTCCTGGAAGACCGTGATCACCACCGGGATCACCATGCCCATCTGCTCCTTGGTCCGCTCGTTGAAGGCGCCACAGAACTCCTGGATATTGAGTCCATGCTGACCGAGCGCAGGGCCCACCGGCGGTGCCGGATTGGCCACGCCGGCCTTGATCTGCAGCTTGATCTGCGTCATGACCTTCTTTGCCATGAGCAATTTCTCCTTCAATCGGTGTTCGAACTAGGCTGTCCAGCTTGTGACCCGCCGCAGGGAGTCCACCACCCTTGACGTGTCTTTCGCCGGGACCGAGTCCCTTGTCCAAAACGGAACCAAGCTTCGTGATTCGCGAATGCGAACCTTCCGTGTCCCGCGTCTATGAAAGCCCGCGCGCGCTGAGAGGTTGCGCTTGCGGCCGTGAACCCGGACCCCAGACAGATCCAGATCCACTCAACAACGGACGCACTGTCAGACCTGCTTGACCTGCAGGAAATCCAGCTCGACCGGAGTATCCTTGCCGAAGATCGAGATCATGACCTTCAGCTTCCCCTTCTCGTGATTGATCTCGTTGATGACCCCGACCCAGTCGCTGAACGGGCCGTCCATGACCTGGACGCTCTCGCCCACCTTGTAGGGAATCTCCAGGGTCTCCTTGGCCTCGTCGGGCTCCTTGATGCGTCCCAGAATACGGTCGACCTCATCCTTGGGGACCGGCTGCGGCTTATGGGGCGTACCACCGATGAACCCGGTCACGCCGGGAACGGAGTTGATGAAGTGGTGGGTCTCCTTGGTCATGAGCATCTCCACCAGGATATATCCCGGCAGGAATTTACGCTTGGTGGTGACCCGCTTGCCGTTCTTCATCTCGGTGACTTCCTGGATCGGCACCAGGATGTCGCCGAAGGACTCCTCCATGTGATTCGACTTGATGGCCATCTCGATGTTGCGCTTGACCTTGTTCTCGTGGCCGGTGTTGGCGTGGATGGTGAACCACTCCAGCCGCGAACGGCGCTCGATCTCGGCCTCATCCTCGGCGCTGATCTCGATCTCGAAGGAATCGAGCAGGTCGACCTCGGACAGGTCGATCTCACCGTCGACCGCCTTGGTCTCGTCCGCATCGGCGTCCGCGTCGGCGTCGCCCGCCTCGTCATCCACGACCGCCTCGTCGGGCAGATCGAAGAACAGGGCGTCCGGGTCCATGGCATCATCGCCGCCGGCTGCCGCCGCGGCCTCGACCACCGGCGCCTCGGCCGCGTCCGCGTCCGCTGCACCGTCCGGTTCGAGGTTCTCGTCGATCAGCTCGTCCGCCTGCTTTTCCTTGTCGTCGGTCATCGCGCCCCTAATCTGGTCTCGAGTCCGTACGTCCGAGAGTCAGGTAATACGCATAAACGCACCCCGGAAAGCAGGACCTTCGCCCCGCCTCCAGGGTCGTGGAGTTCATTTTCCGTTGCCGTCAGCCGGGCACTGGACGGATCCAGCACCCTCAACCCAGGTTGATGATGAGCTTGACGGCCCAATCCAGGATCTTGTCGACGACGAACAAGCACAGAGTGATGA
>PJEL010003590.1_pt1 | contig 13171 bp, 12 predicted proteins | sample 1853271 | NCBI WGS metagenome assembly PJEL01 (sample SAMN08108733, study PRJNA415343) | Invertebrate metagenome, whole genome shotgun sequencing project. | host: Globobulimina | place: Sweden: Gullmar Fjord | collected 2015-08 | reverse complement strand
AAGATGTAGGGCCCGAGAAACTAAAATGTAAATTGCTTAAAATAGACTGATATATTTCAAACTGTGCATTTGTGAATATCTCATCAGTGTTTCCTATTCGTTGGCTCACTTTTCTATAGTTACTAGAAAACTCAACGCTAACAGGTAAACTTAATGTATGGTCGACGAATATATCTTCAGCAGAAAATAAACCAAACTTACTTAGAACTGATTTCACAACCAATTGACAGTTTTTTTCATTGTTATAAAGTTCGTATAAAGAAGATACTAATTTTAGTGATAAACTTCTATGAAAGCTAATTTTTGAGTTTGATAAAAAATCAGAGTATTTCAACAATTTTTTATATTCTAAAACAGAAATAGGGTTAGTTGGGTTTTTACTAAATCTATTTATTGAAGTAGTTATAAAAAGCTTTCGATAACTAAGCTCAAAATCTTCACTACTGGCAATTCGGTTACAAATGTAATCTACAGCACTAATATTCATTTTAGTAACTCCTCTACTAGTTCTGCCAATTCATCATCTTTATTCATAGGCAGAACATACAGACTTACACTTAGCTCATCTTGCATTAAATCAATAGTTGATTGGTCAATTTTTTTAATAGCCATCTGTACTAATGATTTAATTTGTTCATCTATGTGAACAGTCTTAGTTGTAGCATAGCGCTGTAAATTTATACAGTGAAAAATAGATACATTCGTTATGCAGTCAATCTGATTGCCAAACAATACCTCATAAAGAGCCTCGCACTCTTGCGGAGTGTATTTTACGTCCAAGAAAGCTCTTTCGGATATCAATGATGCGTCCAATGCATAATGGTTTATATGGTAAAGTATCTGTTGAAGACTGCTGTTTAGTTGTTTATTCAAGTCCTCTTTCCCACCATAACTTGCAACTAAAAACTCAGAGTTTTTTTCAGAGTCATTTAATAAATGTATGTGATGGTAGTGAGTATGATCTATGTAAGTAGAGTATATGTGTGGTGCATTCATCATTGATTCTACTATACGACTAGCGAGGAGTTTATATACTGGCTGCAATTCTTTTTTCTGTTCCAATACTCTTAGTGCTGATACTGTAAGTAACGTATTATTAATAGGGTTATTACCTAAGATTAACTCAAATTCCTTTGTAAGTTCAGTTGCAATAGAGTTTAAGTTAAAGTGAGGAAAGCCCTTTCGAGTTGGAACTAAGATGGAAAGTTTCAGGTTATCGTTAATTGATATAGACGATATAGTCTTGAAATGACTTTTGAAGCTTGTATCTATACTGATTTTGCAACTTTGTTCGGGAAAAATAATTGAGCCAAAAAAATTGTGCATTGGGTCAAAATTAATATTTTTAAGTTGTTCACCTAATATGTCATTAGACTCTTCATTTGTTGTAATTACTGAGTAAGCAATTGGTATGTCATAATTGTCTCTTTTAAAAACAATAGAACCAGACATCCCTACCAAGTTTTCACTTTTCTCAGTTAGTTCGTTAATTACAATACTTTCCAAGTTGAAGTAGCACTCGTCCCCAGTAATTTCAGGGGTGTTTAATAATAGTCTAGAAGAGGTCATTGAATCAGATTTATAACCGAAAGCTGTGAAACTTCCTTCATTATCTTTTAATGTGCCTATTTTTAGAGGGGTAGTGCTTTTCTCTTCAACTTGTACAATGGCTATATCATTATTTGGAAAAGAGTAAACTTTGGAAGGAGTTAGACTGGTTGTTCCTTGCTTTAATAACATAACTGATGAGAGGTTCAATTGAACATCACATGACTTACAGCATTCCGTCTGTTCGGAATTAAAAGGAACACATATATCCGATTTATGACATAATCCATGCTTAGAAGCTATAACATAAGAGCTTTCATCTGTAGATGATTTAAAATGATAACCACTAGATTCAGAAATTGAGGTTTTAATTTTTACTGCATTTCCTCTACTCATAAGACACCTTATTAATCCCATTTTCTGGATATGTCACCGAAAGAGAGTAACCTAATTGCGTGCAAACTGAGAACATGTCTCTAAGGCTTTGATTGTTAGTGCTTAGGTGAAATGTAGCATCCTGATTAATTTCTAATATTCTACTAATTGTTTTGTTATTCGGGTGGCCATGTTTAGATTTATCAGCACAAATTATGTAATCACTCTTGCCTAGTAGCTGTATGAGTTCTCTATTAGTGTTTTTGTGACTTGCATGATGTGACAACTTTGCCACATGAAAAACTTTATTAGTCAGTTCTTTGCTTTTTAACGCTGCAATGACGTCTGAAGGGTGACTGTCTCCAAGAAAAATGGAACTAATACCTTTATGCTCTAATATAAATGAAATACTAGATTTGTTAGTAATAGACGTATCTTCTATAAAAATATCTGTATTCGTTTCAATTTCATCAAAACAATCTTTTATACTGGATTCAACGCTCTTCGTTGCAGCTATTTTATTTTGTTTCTTTTGTGATTTTTTATCGAGTTTTTCTAGAATTGAATTATTAGGAGTCAAAGGTATAAATAACAGTTCATTTATTTTTAATGGTAAGTCCTCAAATTGAAACGTGCTTACAGCAATACCTTGTTCTTCTAGTATTTTGTTAAGTTGCCAATCTTGACGGGAAGATATTTTATTTGTAGTTGGGGGATGCTTAATTACTTTAGATATTAAATCCAAGCTATTGAAAATAAACTGTTTAAATTTAATTCCACTTTCTAATAAATACTTGAATCCTCCGATATGATCGTCATCATTATGTGTAACGATTCCAATATCAATAGGCCGCCCATTTAAAAGCTGTGTGAGTTCTATGATTAATGACCTGCGGATTTTGAATGATTGGGGACCAGAGTCAATAAGGATCAAAATATCGTCGCATGTCACAAGTAAGCAATCACCGTGGCCAGCATCAAGTATATCAATTTGCATAAATTCATTTAGTTACCTAATTTAAATCAAGCTTATCAAATGTTAACAACAGGGTATACCTTTGACTGTTTACAAAAATAAATCTTATTCAATTCCTGTCTTGTTTGTTTCATGTGACTCATAAGTTAGTGGGGGGCAGAGTAAACATTACCTCATCCCTATAGGTTCCCTTAAAAGTTACCTTATAGATTTTTCTAGTATTAAGTTCCACATGCTTTTTCTTTTTGCTTTAAAGCCTCTTCACTACTATCCTGCATTGCCTTCAAAATCATTAAATTACATTCTTTTTGCTTTAACTCTTGCTCTGATTTCTGCTCTGGCTCACTAATATAAGCAACCATAGGTTTGTAACTAAGCGAAGCGTTACAGTACATATTAGAGAGGCTGTGGCCTTTGTTACTTAAATTTTCTGTGTTTGATAGCTCAGAACATAATTCTGTAAACATGCCTTTGGCTTGCTGAGTACATTTGGAGAATTGAGTGGCTTGTTGTGTGAGATTAGCGCAAACACTGTTTGGTCTAATCTTCCAGAGTTGGTGCTGAAAGCGAATATTGGTATTGTGATAAACCAAACTTTTTGTTGTCACCGTAGTATTCATTGAGTCTGTATAAGCTTCAGTAATACTGTTAGAGACTGTATGCAGATAAGCTGCAAACAACTGTGACAATGGGTCTATCATTACTCTTCCTTAAGTATATGTTCAGTATGCCTTTATACTATCGATGTTACTATGTAGAACTTGCGATGCATAGTTACTTTTAGATTAATTAATTAAATGATTGAGTTCAATTGATTCATGTCAATTTACATTTCGTTCTACCAAGCAATTATTAATGACTTGGTACGCTAAGCCACTCGAATCACATATCACCATAGCCCCTGCTAGCAATTGGTTCACCGATAAATCATCAATTACGCCTACGGCTTTTAATGCTTTGACGAATTTAGAATCCATTACCGTGGTTGTGATGTGTTCTTCCATATCTGTTCCATTAATCACACTGTTAATTTCTGCTTTGGGTAATGAATCTAGGGTTCTAGTATCAACTCTAGTTTCACCCGAACAGTTATTCCCACAAGTCCAAGGAGAGCGAAAATCAACATCTAAAGCAGGTTGCTTCCATTCTGGCAGCGCAATGCGTTGGGTTTTATCTAATTTAGCATTTGATGCACTGACTAAAGCGCGAGATTTTTTTAACTCAGAAAATGCTACCCTTTCTTGGGCTTCCATCGGGCGTAATTTCCAACGTGTTTCACGAGTCATAATCACAGTGCTTTTTGCAATCAAACCTTTAATACGTTTTACGACTTCGCCATATTCATTACCATTTTCGGTTTTGTCATAATCAAGTGATAACGGCGTAACGGTTAACGCCTTTTCAAAGTCTAACCAATTGGACTGGTCTGCTGCGGCTCGTGCTTGTTCGATATCTTGAGTGCCAGCATTAATGCGGCGTAATTCGCGCCAAATCGACACGCTAGATGTACCAAAAAATTGAAATTGTCTGATTCTGTGGCGAGATGCCCATGCACTAGCCAGCATAGCACCATGTGCTGCACTACAATCTGCGGTTAAATCTTGCTCTCCTTCCATATGCTCGGCGGCAATGTTTTTAGAGATATACTTAATGACATAGCCGACTGCGCTACCTTTTGATGGGTCGATATCTTCAATGAGTAAACGGTTTGCAGCTGCGCCTTTTTCGTCGCCATCGACCTCAAAAGCGTAGTCATGCAAAATAGACTTAAACTCCTCAACACAATCAGGTGAAACAAACGCTAATAAATGCCAATGTGGGGTTCCGTCTTGGTGTGGCTCAACGACCCGTAACCCTGTCATATCAATATCTTGACGATTTAGTTTGCTGCGAATTTTACCCCACTGAGCAACAAGGTATTTTTGACATGTTCTCGGGCTTTTTTCATTCCACTTGCGACTAACAGCATGAAATTTACTTGGTGCAGTTAAGGTTATAAACAAGCCTTTTTTACCTGCATCTTGTGCCATTTCTTCAAGGCCACGGGCGCGTACGACTAATTCAGTAAAGCGGTTTTTTGGGTTGGCTACACCAGCGTTTGATGCATCGGCTAAAGGCAACATTACGCCGTTTTCAGATTCAATCATGGTGGACTCAAGCCATGCTTGTGCACTACGTTGTTGAGATTGCCATTCAGAAAAGCTTTCACGGGAAATATAAGGTGAATGTTTGCCGACCATGCCCGCAGCAATGAATAAGTGCTCGATACATTGGTCTCGCAGGCTAGACAATTTACCAAGCCACCACTTAGGGCAAATCATACGCAATATGCCGCATTCTGCCGCCTGTTCAATGCCATCGTTTAATACTGCATTTTCATAAGGCGGGTTAACCTGCCAGTGCTTGCATAATTTTGCGGCATCAATGTAAGCCGAAAAAATACTACAGCCGCCAACAGATGCCGCTTGAATTCGTCTATAAGCCTCATTGGCATTACTGTTTGCCTGCTCAATTAGCGAGTTTGTTTTTTTATAGCGGATCATTTTTGCGCCATACGGTACTAACTTAAACGGGTATTGTTGCCAAACACGGCTTAACACGCCTAGTTGCTTTTCGGTTTCAGCGTCAAACGCTTGAACATGCTTGAGCTTTACTACGCTTTTTAAACGCTTGTTGTAGCTAGCGGTTAACTTATTTTGAATTTTCTTTGGCAGGTAATAGATATTGCCAAGCGGTTTAACCCGCTCGGTAACAGCAATCTTTGGCTTGACCTTAACAAAATTTGGCGTGTAGCCGTCAATATGACCAGCGACGGCATAGGCGGGAGGTTTAATCTTCATACACAGCACATTCCGTAAATATTGCTGGATTTGCAGGAATTAATCCCGAACCAAACTCTGCCATTGCAGGGTTCGTTTCGGGATTATTTTCTGAAATTTTCGGCAGCAGTCCTGAATTTATTTCGGCAATTTCAGGGCTGATTGCAGCAATTCCCGAATGTTGATTAGGGCTAGCCTTGTCAACATTCGGTTGTTGTACCGCTTCATTCTTAGTTGTTTCGCGGGTTTCTCTGGAATTAGACTCATCATCGACTTCACCAATGGCTTGGTGTTGCTTATAGGTACTAGGGTAACTACCGTTTAAGAAACCACTCATGTATGAGAGCTGAAGCAAGATAATGACTACCATAGCTCTAGTGAAAAACTGTATGTATGGAAAACTTGAGATGGATTTATAGAGTGTGTTCATAAACCCTCCCATTGATGAAGTTTTCAACATCACTTTGACGGTACATGACTCGACGACCCACTTTGATAAAGTTAAGTGGATATCTGCCAGTACAACGCCAAACAGAGAGAGTGCCGATAGTGACACCTAAGAACTCAGAAACCTGAGTAGGGGTAAGCAGTAGATTAGTCATGTTAACTCCTGATAAAAGTTTGTAGTTCAGGAGTGAGAATAGAGTGGTTAGGTTAGGCTGTATTCACGCAACAGGGTGTAAAAGTACCGTCACAGGGTGTGGAGGTTATTTTAACCAATTGTAATTATGACCAGTAGCTATAAGGCTTTGTTTGAGCCTATTTCGAATGTCAGCACTCGTACGAAAGTAAACTGCTTTAATGTCATTATCGTATGCTGCTTGGCTGAAGCCTCTCTCTTTAGCTTTATCATACCAATCATGGCCTAGTGCGAATTTTCCAGTTGATAGATAAATGGCTCCAAGCAAGGTACAAGGCCTGAAGTTTAATGGTGTAGCATTATGAGCTTCGAGGCCTAACTTTATACCTTGTTCAAACTCATCTAAATCTCGGCACACGCCACCATAAGTTGTTAGTAGTGCAGACTTTAGTTTTTTATCATTATTTACAATTTCTAAGGGGTAGGTGGCATCTAACTCTTTTTTTATTTTTCTGACGTCTTTAGCTTTTCTATATGCGGCACTAGCATTAACAAGTTCCCAAGGTAAATTTTTTTGCTTCCAGTTTTGATAGTGTTGATGAGCTAATTGGATATGGTATTTTTTCTGAATTAATTCATTGCAAAAACCAACATCATATAGCCATTTAAATTCGTCTGTACTGATTGGCTTCTTACGTAACTGAGATAGTAATTTATCTACTTTTGAGTTTTTCTTTATATTATGGAGTCCAAAGTCGTCATAATTTATATGATTTGACTCATGCGCAAGTCTTTGGGCTTTGAGGCGCTCTTGTAACGCCTGATTTTTAGCTTGGGTCTCAAGTTGTAATTCTGCTTGCTGAGCCATATAGACTTGTTGTTTATGGGCTTCTATAGCATTAAGTTTGTTTTGGTATTGTGATATAACCAATTCAATAACGGGTTTATTTGAGTTTTCTGATAACTCTAACCCTGTTTGTATTAATCGTTTTTTTGTTGAAATTTTAAAACGGAGCCCCTCAAAAACGATACTTTTCAGCTTATCGAGTGTATTTTTATTTGCATCAACCGCTTTGTAGAAATTATGTGCATCAGAGCCAATAGCTATAGATAAAATCTCTATATTTGATGCAGATACTTCTATGCTATTTTTGGTGATCATTAGCAGTAGTAGTTCTATAAATTTGTGGTGCAGTGGGTATACTGACGCTGGAAACAATACTTTGGCTTGATTGATATATTTGTCTTTCATAGGCTACTTTTTATCTACTGAATTCAAATTTTTCCGTAACCATGTTTCAATGGTTCTGGGTGCTTGATAATCACTGGTAAACCTATATCCAACCGTTTCAGCATATTTAGCAACCTTTGCAACGATGGTTTGTGATGCCTGATGTGGATTTTTGTAATCACCTTCAAAATACAGTTTTATAGCATAGGCTTTTACTTTATCTGATTTTTCATACCGCTTATTTCGTCCTGACTTACCAGCCTTTGAAGAGGTCTCAATATGACCAATTGCTTTTAGGACTTTCTCTCTTGTTGACGTCATTTCAGATTGCTGGTGTGTTAATAATTCTTTGATTAAATTTTCAGCAAACATATTGGCTTGATCAGGTAAGCCAGATAACTGGCAAGTGATAATGCTTTTAAAATTATTGAAAAGCTTGCCTGTTAACTCTGTTGGAAGTTTTCCTACGAATTTTGATTTGATGGTTATCAACTCAGGAGTAATGAGCTCGTTAGCATTAGGGATAAAAATTTCAGCTATTTCTTTTAGTGAATTAGCACTGGCAATCATTTTAGCTTTTTCTGATTGATTAACATCAGCCAGTAAAATAAGAAAAAACTTAATTAAATCGCTCCATAGAGCGCATCTAAATTTTTGGAGATTATCTAGAATAGTTAACCCATTAGGGTCTTTAGCAAATGCCTTAATTACTTCATCTTCGGTTGCACCTTTGGGGGCTATAGAGTCGTATTCCATAGCGGTACTCATAAAACCAAGAAAGGAAGTGATGAACGCTTCGAACTCTATAGGCAGACTGTCTTGTGCAAGATCAGCTCCTTCCTCGCTAGACGAAGAGCTTGTTAATATCTTGACTAAAGAGTGTCTGTCTATCGATAGAGGAAAAGGTGGATATTCTTGGTTCATTACAGACGACTTCCATTTAATCTATAAATAAGGAAATCTATTAGAAATCGAGCAAAAAGTCTATAACTGAGATGAACTGAGTAAAACTAAGGTTTTTAAGAAAGGTAAGAAAAAAAAGTAGTAATTAGGGGGTGTTCTATGGCGGCACATAGGCGGCACATTTTTTGACTGATTTTGTAAATTATTGATAAATATAGGTAAAAGAGGTGTTATGGTCTCCCCACAAGGACTCGAACCCTGATCGATCGCTTAGGAGGCGACTGCTCTATCCTGTTGAGCTATAGGGAGACGAAAGCAATTATACAAGCTTTTATTCTTATTAAAAGTCTTTGAATTTAGGTGTTTAAACATTGTGCATTTTGATATCTACCATCGACGAAGTATTACTATTGCAAAATATTACTTAGAAAGACAACATTTTTTTAAAGATTTTCCTAGTAAAGTTCAAACCGTTCTTTATAAGAGTATACAACATTGTGAATATCGTATCAGTTTGTTTTATATGTAAATATGTCGTGGTATTATAGGCTTTTGTGGGGTAATTTAAGTTATAGGAAATTTAACTTTTTAATTTATCGTTTAATCATGATTAGTTAGAATTATTAATTATTACTTTCCTTGCAAAGTAATCAGTAGCACGCCTGAATTCTGAAATAAAAAATGCTGAATTTTTATAATTTTATCAATAATTAGCGGGTCATATGAAAGTAGCTATTATTCCAGCTCGGGGGGGAAGTAAACGAATACCCCTTAAAAATATTCGCCTTTTCCATGGAAAGCCAATGATTGTTTGGTCAATTGAAGCTGCATTAGCTAGTGGTTGTTTTGATAAAGTCATTGTTTCTACAGATGACAAGCAAATTGCTGATATTGCAATAGAAGCTGGCGCTGAAGTGCCGTTTATTAGACCTGATTCAATATCAGATGATTTAAGTGGAACTTCATCAGTTGTTTGTCATGCGATTAATTGGTTAAACAAAGCAATAGTGAACACAGATATAAACAAATTCAGTAGGTACGATAAGTTGAATATGAGTGCCGTTTCTCATGTTTGTTGTATCTATGCAACTGCCCCCTTTATTAGTGCAAAAGACATCAATAAAGGTTTAGAGGCTCTCATCTCAACAAAAAGCGATTATGCTATAGCTGTTACTAAATTTAATTTCCCTATACAAAGAGCCGTATTGGTGAATTCTGTAAATAGATTAGAAATGTATCAACCTAAGTATTTTTCTACTCGATCCCAGGATTTACCTGAAGCTTATCATGATGTAGGCCAATTTTGTTGGGGCACTCCAGAGGCATGGTTAAAGAACAAAGTCGTTTTTCTAGCACCAACAGTGCCAGTTATGATTCCTAGTCATCGAGCTCAAGACATCGACACTGAAGATGACTGGTTAAGAGCTGAAATTATGTTCTCTGCGAGTTCATCCAGAGAAAAAAATACATAGGCTTTAATGTAATGAATTCTCCTACGGAAAGTGAAATGATTATTTTTAGAGTCGACTCCAGCTTGGAAATAGGTTACGGGCATCTTGTTCGATGTCTAACATTAGCTATCCAGTTAAGGAAGCAGGGAGCTGAATGCTATTTTATATGTAGAGAGTTAGTTGGAAATAATTCTAAAATTATTGAAGAAAATGACTTTAATTTTTTTTTATTATCACAACAAAAACAGAAAAATAACTCTTTCCCTGAAAGAGCTACACCTTATCATTATAGTTGGCTAGAGGTCAGTTGGCAGGAGGATATTAGTCAATGTATTTCGTATTTCCAGCGCTTAAAACCAAGTAGAGTCATTGTTGACCATTATGCTTTAGATATTAATTGGGAACTACAAGCTAAGCAATATTGTAATAAATTGATTGTTATTGATGATTTGGCAGATCGGGAACATTATTGTGATTATTTATTAGATTATAATTTAACTGCTTCATGTAATAGCTATCAGAACTTAGTTCCTGCATTTTGCCAAAAACTCATTGGTGGTAAATACACTTTACTCCGTGATGAATTCTTAATTTCTAAAACAAAAAGTCAAGCTAGACGTATTAATAATAATCTGGAATCTATTTTAGTGACTTTTGGAGGTACTGATCCTGACAACAATAGTGAGAAAGTGTTAGAGGTTATTGCAAATTTACCTTTTAAAGTCGCCAGAATAGACGTTGTGGTTAGTGATAAAGCACGGCATTTACAATCACTAAAAAGTTTTGCTTCCAATATGTTAATTAGCACTAACATATATACTAATGTCAATAATATGGCTGAATTGATGACTGATGCAGATCTTGCAATAGGGTCAGGTGGTGGAAGCACTTATGAGCGTTTGTTTTTAGAGTTACCTTCATTGTTAAAGCCTATCGCAAAAAATCAGGTTGAGCCGTTAACTAAAATGAGTCAGCAAGGCTTATTTACCCTTTTTGATAGTTATTCTGAATTAAGAACTATTTTATTATCCCTTTGGGATTCAAAAATACCAAAAATCGAATCACCTGTTCTTTTTGGCGCTCCGATAGTGAGCCGATTGTTATTATCTAAGCAGGTTATTTTATCAGACGTTAATTGCTGGGATATTCGTCGAACATTTAGATGGTTACAAAGTAAAGAATTACAGGAGACTTTTTTAGTTTCATCCCCACCCAAAATATCCAATCATTTTTGTTATTGGAGAAGCTTATTACAATCAAAAAATCAGTTTTGTTTCAGTATACTTAAAGATGGGCATCATCTTGGAAATATAGGTGTAAAACATATCGATTATGTAGAAAATGAGGCTGAAGCTTGGATATATATTGGCGAATCATCTAAACATAATTCAGGAGTTGGTTCGGCTGCACTCTTTTTATTAGAGAAATTTATAAAAGAAACTTTATTAATTGATCAGGTTGTTATACATGTATCAAAAACAAATCAGCCAGCATTATCTTTTTATATTAAGCAATATTACATAGAATATTCAGACTCATTGACTGCTGAGTTTTCTGATAAGAATGTAATACAAATGAGAAAGAATTTATGAAAACATCCATTATGCAGCCGACTTTTTTGCCATGGAGTGGTTATTTTCATTTAATGGCGAATGTGGATTTATTCATTTTGTTAGATGATGCGCAGTTTCAAAAAGGCTCTTGGCACAACAGAAATCGAATCGCGTTAAATTCTTCTCCTCATTGGGTAACAGTACCTGTAAATCATGAACATTTAGGGCAAACGATACAAAATACCACGATTAATGATCTGAGGCCTTGGCGTGAAAAAATGGTACGCACGCTAAAGCAGGTGTACTCAAAGCATGAGCATGCTAAAGAGTTATTCCATTTTACAGATCTGATATTAAACGAGTCTTTTACTTCTTTAGCTCAAATGAATATAGCTATTATCCAAATGATGGCACAAAAAATGAATGTTAAATGCCAGATCGTCAAATCTAGTGAATTAAGTATACAAGGTGTTAGAACTGAAAGGCTGTTGTCCATTTTAAATAAAGTCAATGCGACTAACTATTTGTCTCCTCAAGGAGCTAGAGATTATTTAACCGATGATGGCTTTGAAAACCAAAATGACATTGGTCTATCTTATCAAGTATTTGAACCGACTTTATACGTTCAGAAAAGTGTGACAACTTTTATTCCTCAATTATCGATGCTAGATGTTGTAATGAATTTAGGCTGGGCTAAGTCAGCTTTGTATATCAAATGAATAATATCAGGTGCCAGTTTTATGAAACAGAATAGTTATGAGATTCAACCTAATGGGAAATATGGTTTTTTACAGGTGACTCCTACGCCATCTGCTGAAGAAATTAACCGTTTCTACGCTGAAGAGTTTTACTCCAGCGATTACAAAAACTTTAATAACTCTTCTTTGGAAGTACAGGTTGCTGATAGAGAGTTTATGGAAGGGACCTGGCGTGATCAGGCGTGTGAAATTGAGTTGCAACTCGGAAAACCGCTTTCTGAAATAGAATTATTGGATGTGGGTTGTGGCTGGGCTCAATCGTTACTTCATTTTAAAAAACTGGGTGTGAGTTGCTATGGATTTGATCCTGCTTCAGAAGCTGTGGAGTATGCTAATGCTCAAGGGGTAAATGTAAAACACTGTGGTGTTGAGACTATGAATGTATTCGATAATAAACGCTTTGATGTCGTTATGTTGAATAACGTTTTGGAGCATCTAGCTGATCCGATTAGGGTGTTGACTGAGATCCGCGAAAGCGTGATAAAAGAAAATGGTTTAATCATTATAACTGTACCTAATGAATTCAATGCTTTTCAAATGGCAGCTCAGAAACTTCACAACCTCGAACAATGGTGGGTTAGTCCGCCAGCTCATTTGAATTATTTTTCACGTAGTACTTTACAGAATTTATTGAGTGGTTGTGGCTTTGAAAATGGGCCAGCAATGTCTTCGTTCCCGTTAGAGTTATTTTTGTTAATGGGCGATAACTATGTTGGTAACCGGGAAACTGGAAAAGAATGCCACAAACGAAGAGTTCAATTTGAGCTGAATTTACGCAAACTAGGTGAAGAGAAAACATTAAAGAAGTTTTATCAGTCATTAGCTGAGGTGAATTTAGGCCGACAGATTACTTGCTATGCAAAGGCAATATAATATGAACTCTTATATAGATAGTTTTCAAAAAGATGGTTATGTCATTCTTCCAAATATGATTAGTGAGCAACAATGTGCGCACTTTAGATCGCTTTTAGAAAAAG
>PJEL010003589.1_pt1 | contig 13172 bp, 7 predicted proteins | sample 1853271 | NCBI WGS metagenome assembly PJEL01 (sample SAMN08108733, study PRJNA415343) | Invertebrate metagenome, whole genome shotgun sequencing project. | host: Globobulimina | place: Sweden: Gullmar Fjord | collected 2015-08 | reverse complement strand
CGTCTGGTTGAGACCAAAGTACAGTTTTGTGATCTCAATGAGCAAGATATCCTAGCCTATATTGCCACCGGTGAGCCTATGGATAAGGCGGGAGCCTATGGGATCCAGGCATTAGGCGGAAGTTTTGTTGAGCGTATTGAAGGCAGTTATTCGGCCGTAGTGGGCTTGCCTCTGGTAGAGACCCGTGAACTGCTCAAAGAGATGAAAATTTTATAAAGTTATCCAGGCCCTAGAACCTGGAAACTAGAAATCTACTAAAAGTGAGTATGAATATGAGTCGCGTCGTCAGAAACAGAGTACAGAAAAAGATTGGTTCTGAACTATTGATCAATGTGACGCCGACTGAAGCTCGTGTCGCTTTGGTTGAACATGGCGTTCTGCAGGAAATCCACATCGAAAGGCGGATGAAACGTGGCTTAGTCGGCAATATCTATAAGGGAAAGGTCAGCCGGGTATTACCGGGTATGCAGGCTGCGTTTGTCGATATTGGCCTGGATAAGGCGGCATTTTTGCATGCCTCAGACATCGTTCCCCATACTGAATGTGTTGCCGATGTAGAGAAAGGTAACTTTATCGTTCGTGATATCAATGAGTTAGTCCGTCAAGGACAGGATATCATGGTTCAGGTGGTGAAAGATCCCCTGGGAACCAAAGGCGCCAGACTGACAACCGATATAACGCTTCCCTCTCGCTACCTGGTCTTTATGCCTGGCTCAAGCCATGTTGGTGTGTCTCAGAGAATCGAATCTGAAGAGGTGCGCTCTCGTCTCAAGGGCTTGACTGAACCCTTTGTCGATGAAGATGGTGGATTTATTATTCGTACTGCCGCGGAGAGCGCCGGCGAGCAGGAGTTGGTTCAGGATGCCGCTTTTTTACGTCGTGTTTGGGGAAGGGTGAGTGAGCGTCGTAAACTCAAAGGTGTGTCGCTGCTCTATCAAGATCTGGCACTGCCAGTCCGTATCGTGCGTGATTTTGTCGGTACTGAATTAGATCAGATCCAAGTAGATTCGAGTCAGACATTCGAAGAGTTACAGGCATTTTCTGAAGAATTTATGCCTGAGATTGCCGAGAAGATAGAACATTACAACGGCCCGGTTCCCATCTTTGACCTGTATGATGTTGAAAATGAAGTCCAGCGCGCCCTTGGCAGAAAAGTCGAGTTGAAATCCGGTGGTTATTTGATTATCGATCAAACCGAAGCCATGACCACTGTAGACATCAATACCGGGGCTTTCGTTGGCCACAGAAATCTCGAAGAGACCATCTTCAATACCAACCTCGAAGCGACACAGGCTATCGCGCGTCAACTCAGATTGCGTAATCTGGGCGGCATCATCATTATCGACTTCATCGATATGTTGAGATCTGAGCACCAGAAGCGTGTCCTTGCCAGTTTGGAACTTGCCTTGTCCGCCGATAGGGTTAAGACCAATATTAGTGGTTTCTCTGGCCTTGGCTTAGTGGAGATGACGCGTAAACGAACTCGAGAGAGTATAGAGCACGTGCTATGTGGAGAGTGCCCTGCCTGTTATGGCACCGGCAGTTTGAAAACCGTTGAAACGGTCTCTTATGAAATATTCAGAGAGATCATTCGATTAGATCGTAGCTACGATGCCGACGAATTCTTAGTCTATTGTGCTCCCGGCGTCTTTAACAGCCTGACGGGGGAAGAGGGACATTTGGTTGCCGAGTTGGGTGTGTATATAGGAAAACGTGTTCGTTTTCAAAATGAACCTATGTATGCGCAAAACAAATTTGATGTGGTAATAATGTAGTGCCTCGTCAATTCTGTCCCTTTAAGTTTAGCCGTTTCTGCTGGCAAATATTAGCGATTATATTGGTGCTGTTTGCCTTGGCTGTGAGTCTCTTTCGGGGGCTCTTGCCCCAGCTTGCAGAGGTAAGGCTAGAGCTGGTCAAATATATCGAAGATCAGTATCAGGTTCAGGTTAACGTAGGAGAGCTCAACGCCGAGTGGCAGGCCTTTGGCCCCGCCTTAACGGTAAAAAACTTAGTACTCCCCCCTCAGGAAAGCTTGCCTTTTACCCTGATAATTCGTGATGTCCATGTCAAGCTCGACTTCTGGGAGAGCTTGATGACGACCAGCCCCCAGATTGAAAATGTTATTTTCGAAGGGGTCCAGGTTGGGCTCGATATCGATAAACTCAATCAGGCTGGCCCCTCAACAGCATCTGCAGAAACCGATACCGATTGGCTATATCGTCTCCTGCTGGAGCAGTTAGAACACTTCTCGATAACGGAGGCCAGCTTACAGTTACTCAGCAAGAGCCATGATTTCAGGCCCATCTATGTCAAAGACTTGAGATGGCAAAACAGGAACAACAAGCATCAGGGTCAGGGAAAACTCTACCTCGATGAAGAAGCCTCTGAGGTCGAGCAGCTCTCTCTATCGCTGGAGATAGATGGCAATGGTTTCAAGCCTGATAGCCTTAAAGGCCAAGTTTATCTCGCGGCCAGCTCTTTGGATCTGGGCGAATGGGCCTCCAGACAGAAGAACCCATATGATGAGAAGAGTAAATTGGCGCTGGAAGGCGTAGTGAATCTGCAGGCCTGGTTGAGCCTGGGGAATCGATCGATCGAATCCGGACTCGTCCAGTTTGAGCCTAGCTGGCTCGAGTGGCAGTTAAATGAAGAAGTGCAACATTTTGAAATCAAAGGTGGACAGTTCGAGTGGCTACCGACTGATAAAGGTTGGCAACTAAGTAGCAGATCGCTTGAATTTGAAACCAATGATCGACCATGGTCTGAGCTCAACTTTGTTGCTGAACAACGAGGCGAGCAGCTATCAGCCTATCTGAATCGATTAGACACCAGTACCCTGTTACCCCTTCTACCCTTAGCGCCAAAGGTCGACCTGCTTGCTCTGAAAACCTGGCAGTCGATAAACCCCCAAGGCTATCTGGATAATATTAAATTCTCTCTGGATGGCGATCTGGGCCCACAAGTTTCGCTGGATGTTAATCAGTTGCAATGGCGAAATTTTGAGAGTATTCCGGGCAGTAAACCATTAGATCTGCAAGTTGCCTGGTATGATGATTCACTCTATTTCAACGCCCCGGAGCAAGCCTACACCTTAGATTTTGGTACGGCTTTCAAGGCACCTATCGTGTTAAATGGTGCCGCTTTCGATGCCCGGTTTAATACCCAATATAGTGAGTTAACGCTTCCTCACCTTCAATTTAGCAATAAAGATATCAGCCTAGATGCTTCCATGAAAATGGGGTTTGCGGGTGACACTCATCTTGCACTTCTTGCGGATGTGAAGATCAATGATGTCGTTGATGTGGGCAATTATTTTCCGCTACATGGTATGGATGCCGGGTTAGTCGACTACCTTGAGGCCGGGCTCGTTGCGGGTAATACCCAAGATGCCAGATTGATATGGCATGGTCCTTTGAATCAATATCCATACAAAGATCATTCCGGGATCTTTCAGGCGGCTTTCACCCTGAAAGAAGCTGAATTTGAGTTTCAGCCCGATTGGCCGGCGGTAACCTCGCTGGAGCTATCCGCGCTGTTTGAGAATGCCCGCATGGATCTCACTATCGATAAAGGCGATCTCTTAGATGTCGTCGTCGACGGGGCCAGTATCAGTATTCCTGAATTGGGGGCGCGCTCCCTACTGGAGATTGATGCCGAGCTGGCAACCCAAGGTGTTGCAGCGACAGAGGTGATTCAAGCCTCACCTCTGGCTGAGTCTGTCGGTTCTACGTTGGAGGTGGTTCAGGTGCAGGGTGATGTTACCGCGACTCTGGATCTTTCAATTCCTCTCTATGATGGTGAAGAGGAGCAGATCCGTGGCTTAGTGCACTTCGACAACACGCCTGTATATATTACAGAACCCGGAATACAGCTCGATGGCGTGACAGGCCTGGTGAGCTTCGTTAACGAGGTGGTGAAGGGCAACGATATCTCCGCTCAGTTATATCAACAACCGATCTCTCTGAGCTTCGACACCGAGAAGGTGCGTGATAATTATGGCTTGAACCTGGATCTGAAGGGCGTTTGGCAGCTCGCCGATCTCCCGCCCGAGCTCGATAATCCCTTGATGGACTTCTATTCCGGTGAGGTGAACTGGGATGGGGCCATGACGCTTATTTTTGATCAGACGGGCTATCGCATTCAGGCACAGGTCAGTAGCGATCTGCTTGGCACCGAGCTAACCCTTCCTCCACCATTTTCTAAAACCGCAGATCAGAAGCGAAGCTTGTCTGCCGAGCTTATCGGTGACAATAAACAGTCCTCCCTGGGGATCAAGCTGGGCAAGCAGATGGAGTTCTGGGGGGGATTCGATCTCGAGTCGGGTGAACAGTTGGATCACTTCGACCTTCTGTTGGGGCGCCTGTTTAAACCCGGTGACCAACTAAAGAGAGACCAGGGGCATTTGCAGTTAGATATTGCTCAAACGGAGTTTTCCCCCTGGTTACCCGTTATCACCCGTTTCATCTCCTCTTCAACTTCTGAGGCTAGTGCAGCACCGATTGTGCCTGAGTCTGAGACGGAGTTAACGCCTGAGATTAAGACTGGTATCGATCCGAAGGCATCGATACCGGAAGAGCAAGCCCGGGGATTCTTTCCTCCGCTGATCAGCATCGATGCTCAGATTGACGATCTGAATTTAATGGGACAAACGCTCTCTGAATTGACCATGACAGCGGCGCCTTTCGAGGAGTTATGGCGCTTCGAGGCCATGTCGAACGAGTTTGATGGCAGGATAGATTTTTATCCGGACTGGTCGACTCAGGGCCTGAAGATGGTCGCCAAAAAGTTTCATATTGCGCCTGAGGTGAAAGAGGAAGCAAAGGCTGACTTTAAGTCCGATACTGTGTTGAATAATCTGCCGCCACTGGCATTAGATGTCGATGATTTTCGTCTATATGGAAAGCCTTTGGGCCACCTGGTATTACAGGGGACGCCCAAGGAGGGGCACTATCAGATACAAACTCTCTCTCTGACCACGCCCGAGGTGAAGCTGAGCGGCAAGGGGGCATGGAAGAACAGCGAGGGCGAAAATGTCACCGAGTTCGATGTGAAGTTAGACGCGACAAAATTTGATGCACTATCAGCCATCCTCGATATGGATCCCGGCTTAAAAGATGCGCCGGTTGAAATCGATGCCAATATCTCCTGGCAGGGAGCCCCCTATGCGTTCTCTCTCGAGTCGCTCAATGGCAAGATAAACTTCGAGCTGGGGAAAGGGCACCTGTCTGAAGTCAGTGATAAAGGCGCCAGAATTTTCTCGCTGTTCAGCTTAGATTCCCTGCTAAGAAAATTATCTCTCGATTTCTCCGATGTATTTGGCAAAGGCCTCTACTTTAATTCGTTTAACGGTACCCTGGAGATCGATAACGGTGTCATTAAAACCCGTGATACCGAGATGGATGCCGTTGCGGGAAATATGAAGGTCAGAGGTTACACAGACTTAGTTACCGAAAGCCTGAATTACGATATTCGTTTCGTACCTCAACTCGCCTCCAGTGTTCCTACGGTTGTATTGCTCACCACCGGTGGTTGGACGCTGGGGCTCGGTGCTTTTGCCCTGACGAAAGTGCTCGAACCTGTTATCGAGGTGATCACCGAGCTAAGGTTCAGACTGACGGGAACCATGTCTGAGCCTAAACTCGAAGAGTTAGAGCGCAAGAGTAAAGAGATTGAGATCCCCGAGTCTGCACTGCCTCGCGCTAAAGAGGGTCAGCCTGATAATAAACAGCCTGCTAAAACCCCGCCGGCAAAAAAACAGGGGGCAGAGACTCAAGGGGTTGAGAAGCAAGGACAGCAGATCCAAGGAGCCTATTCTCGAGAATCCTCCGCTCCTGCAACAATTAACGAATCCGGAGTCGAAATTCTTGCACCAAAAGTGATTGAGATGCCAGACTTTAGGGAGACAAACTCTTATCCCCCAGCCAGCAATGAAGATAAGATCAGCCCACCGAAGGAAGCCATAGATGCAGATCAGCCTGTTACAGTGCCAAAGCAGTCGAGACATAGCCCAAAACCTGCAGTTTATCGAGTCGCAGCTTAGTCTTCTGCCCAGAGTGTCGGGTGAGGAGCAACTGGTCGTGCTACCCGAGTGCTGCTTACTGTTTGGTGGTCATGAGAGTCAGCAAGGAGAGTATGCACTTAGTTCTTGCTCAGAAGAGAACCCGCTAAAAACAGCGATGTCAGATCTGGCCAGTAAATTTGGTGTCTACCTTGTCGCCGGTACCATCCCTGTGCTTGCAGACGATAAGCGGGTTTATAGCCGTACTTATCTGTTCGACTGTGCGGGTAAAGTCTTGGGTGAATACGATAAGATCCATCTGTTCGATGTCGATGTTTCTGACGGCACCAAGGAGTATCGTGAGAGTGATACTTTCTGTCCCGGTGAGAAAATTAGTGTAATCGATACTCCCTTTGGTAAGTTAGGGTTAGCAATATGTTACGATCTGCGCTTTCCGGATCTGTTTAGGGCGATGAGACTGGCCGGAGCCGAGATAATCGCCCTTCCAGCCGCCTTTACCAAGGTGACGGGCGCCGCGCATTGGCAGCCTTTGATTCAGGCCAGAGCGATAGAGACACAATGCTATATTTTAGCCGCCGCGCAATGGGGGCAGCATAATGAGGGCAGCCGGGAAACTTGGGGGCAGAGTATGATAGTCGATCCCTGGGGACGGATTAAGGCGGAAAAATGGACAGGTTGTGGCTGGGTTCAAGCGTCACTGGATAAGAGTGAACTTGCACAAATCAGACAGCAGATGCCGGTACAGCAGCATAACCGGTTTTCACCGCCACAATTACAACAAATTAAATAAGATCTTGGGGCCTGTTTCCTGAGAGATTTTTATAAAGATTAAGCGTGATTAAGCTCAAATGAGCAAGAAGAGAGAACTATTAATGCCATTTTTAACTCAAGTAGAAGCAAGCTTACTGCAAGATGGACAGTCACTGAATGATCTACAGGGCTACCTTAATTCCATTCATCAGCACAATGTCGATTTTTCCGATCTCTATTTTCAGGGAAGCCGCCATGAATCTTGGGTATTAGAAGATGGCATAGTAAAAGATGGCAGTTTCCACATCGAACGTGGCGTCGGCGTGCGTGCCATTACCGGTGAAAAAACCGGGTTTGCCTATGCCGATGAGATAACCCCTGCCGCGCTCAAAGCCTCTGCCGAAGCGGCGCGTAGCATTGCCGTTGCAGGCAAGTGCGAAACGGTACAAGCCTGGAAGCAACAAGAGGTGAAAGCGCTCTACCAGAGTGCTGATCCGATTGCGGCGATGGAAGAGGTGAAAAAGATAGCGCTGCTGAAAGAGGCGGATGCTTATATTCGCAGCCTCGATAGCCGTATCATTCAAGTGGTTATCAGTCTCTCAGGTGTCCATGAAGAGATATTGATTGCGGCGAGTGATGGCACGCTTGCCGCCGATATTCGCCCTCTTGTGCGATTCAACTGTAGCGTGATCTTAGAGGAAAATGATAAGCGTGAGCGTGGCGCCAGTGGCGGTGGTGGACGCCATGGTTATGAGGTATTGATGGATAACGATGATACCGGCTTGCCTGCTTGCTTCTCTTTTGCCCGTGAAGCGGTCCGTCAGGCATCGGTAAATCTACATGCAATCGATGCCCCTGCCGGACAGATGCCGGTTGTACTCGGCGCCGGATGGCCCGGAGTCTTGCTTCATGAGGCCGTGGGTCACGGACTTGAGGCTGACTTTAACCGTAAAGGGAGCAGTGCATTCAGTGGACTCGTCGGTCAGCAGGTTGCCTCTAAATTAGTCACCGTCGTCGATGATGGCTCCATACCAAACCGTCGCGGTTCTCTGAGCATCGATGACGAAGGCGTTGCAACCCAAAAGACGGTCTTGATTGAAGATGGGATCTTAAAGGGCTATATGCAGGATAAGCTCAATGCACGTTTAATGGGTGAATTGCCCACAGGTAACGGCCGCCGTGAGTCCTATGCGCATCTGCCTATGCCAAGAATGACCAACACCTATATGGAAGCGGGAGAGAGTGATCCTCAAGACATTATCAAGTCGGTAAAGAAGGGGATCTATGCGCCTAACTTCGGTGGAGGGCAGGTGGATATTACCTCGGGCAAGTTTGTCTTCTCAGCATCAGAAGCTTACCTGATTGAAAATGGTGAAGTGACCCAGGCGATTAAGGGAGCAACCCTGATAGGTAATGGCCCCGAGGCCATGGGACAGATATCTATGGTGGGTAACGATCTGGCCTTAGATCAAGGTGTCGGCGTCTGTGGTAAAGATGGCCAGAGTGTTCCGGTCGGTGTGGGTCAGCCCTCATTGAAGATCGATAGCCTGACGGTGGGTGGAACTGCTTAATCTTAACCATGATCTGAAAGTTGGTGTCAGGTTGTAGCTTTTAGGATCTGGCTCCTACTCTTACTGTGCAAAAAATGTTAACATTTGCCAAGGAATTTAGAGTAAACACTCTAGGTCGAGTGTAGAGGAAAGGGGATGAAGTTTTCACATATAGCCTTATTGTCGTTAGCGGCACTAGGGCCTTTTACGGTTGGAGCGAAAGAGATGGGATTCTCTCAAGCTTGGCAACAGCTGTTGACGGTAAGCGACAAGTTGCAAGCCGGTGCTCAGGAAGTTAACCGCGCCGAGGCCGAGCATGAAGCCGGAAAAGATCTTTATCTTCCCTCCATTAGTCTCAACGGAAGTTATACCCGACTCGAAAAACCGATCGAGTTAGATCTTAACGATCTCAACCCTCTCGCCTCAATGGATCCCAGCACACTCCCGCCGTCTATCGGTGGTGCCCTTGCCGGTATCCCAAGCTCTATGTTTGTCACCCAGTTTACCGAACAAGATATCTTCCGTTCCAGTCTCCAGGCCATGTGGCCTATCTATACGGGAGGCAAGATCTCCGCGGCTCAGGGAATACATGCCGCACATGTGGTAGAAAAAGAGCAGCAGTTAAAGCTCTCTACCCGTGATCTCTTTATTCAACTGGTGGATCGCTACTATGGCGTAGCGGTGACTCAGTCATTAGCGCAGACCCGTGGTGAATTAGTTTCCTCCCTCGAAGAGCATGCCAGCCATGCACAGAAACTCGAAGAGCAGGGACAGATAGCGAAAGTCGAACGACTCAATGCGCAAGTTGCGCTGGTGAATGCCAAGGTGAACTTTGCCAGTGCCGTGCGTCAAGCGGAAATGGCGACTATCGCCCTATCCCGTATGCTCCATGAACATGAAGTGGATACCACATCCGCACTGTTTATGCTTGCCGACGCCCCCTCTCTGCCGCACCTGAGTCAACTGACCATGGTTCAGCATCCTGCGCTGAAACTACTCGAGGCGAAGGAGGAACAGGCCAACGGCTTGATCGACCTTGAAAAAGGTAAGTATCACCCTACGGTATTTCTCTATGGTAACTACACCCTGTATGAAGACGATAGCCTGTTTTCTAAGATGGAGCCTGACTGGATGCTCGGTGTCGGAGTTAAGGTACCGCTACTGAGTCGAGACGGACGCAGTGGCAAGGTGCAGGCGGCTAAGAGTGCATTGCTTCAGGCAAGATATACCAAGGCACAGACCCGGCAAGATCTCAGCCTGCTATTGGATCAAAGTTACCGTCAGCTGTTACAAGCTCAGGAGGAGGTTTTATCGCTGGAGACCTCTCTTAGTTTGGCACAAGAGAATAAGCGCCTGAGAGACCTGGCTTTTCGTCAGGGATTATCCACATCGATCGAAAAGGTCGATGCAGAATTAAAGCTTACTGGGGTAGAAACTCAGCAGCTGGGTGCTAAATATCGTTATATTCAGGCGTATGCCAGACTCATGGCCATCAGTGGTCAATTGGAAGAATTTTTAGGTCGTAGCGTTAGTAAGCATACTAATGTCGCGATGCAGGAGAGTAACAATGCAGGCTAATCGTATTATTGGGGTTGTGGCAATTATTGGCCTGGTTGGAGCGTTGGGGTACGGTTTAAAACTGGCCTATACACCTCAGGATGAACGCATACAGGGTCAGGTTGAGGCGAGAGAATACAATATCTCCTCAAAGGTACCGGGCAGGGTCGAGCAGGTGTTAGTACGCCGTGGGGATAAAGTTGAAGCGGGCGATCTGTTATTTGCCATCGACAGCCCTGAGTTGAGTGCAAAATTGATGCAGGCCGAAGGTGGCAGAGATGCGGCCCAGGCGATGCAGCTAGAAGCCGACACCGGTGCCAGAAAGCAGCAGGTGATGGCGTCGAAAGAGCAGTGGTTAAAGGCGAAAGCGGCAGCCACACTGGCCAAGACGACTTACGATCGCGTAGAAGTCCTGTTTGTCGAAGGTGTGCTGGCAAGACAGAAACGCGATGAGGCGTTCACTCAATGGCAAGCCGCCAAGTATACGGAACAAGCCGCCCTGGCCATGTATGAGATGGCAAATGAAGGCGCGCGTGAAGAGACCAAGGCAGCCGCTGCCGGTAATGCCAGAATGGCAGAAGGTGCGGTGAATGAGGTCAGTGCAATATTGGCCGATAGCCAGATGCGTGCCCCTAAGTCAGGTGAGATAAGCGAAGTACTGCTACAACCTGGTGAACTCGCGCCAAGTGGATTCCCTGTGGTGAGTATCATCGATATGGATGATGCCTGGGCCGTGTTTCAGGTGCGTGAAGATCAACTAAAAGACTTTAAAATGGGTCAAAAACATCTCATCTTTATTCCGGCCCTCGGTGGAGAGTATGAATTCTCGGTAACTCATATCAGTGTGATGGGAGAGTTCGCCACCTGGCGCGCCACCGAGAGCGGCCATGATTTCGATATGCGTACCTTCGAGATGGAGCTTCGTCCCGTGAAGACGATTCCCGATCTCAGAGTCGGCATGACTACCTTGATGGCGCAATAACCCAAAGTGTTAGTTTCAATGACTAGCCTGATACGGCGTGAACTGAAGGCTTTGTGGAACGATCCCTGGCAATTCGCACTCGTCACTTATATTCCCATCTTGGGGATTATTTCGCTATGGTGGCTGTTTAGTGCGGGTATGCCCAGACAGTTGCCTGTGGCGATTGTCGATCACGATCAAAGCCAGCTCAGCCGGATGCTGGCAAGGCGAATTCAGGCGAGTCCAGCGGCTAAGCCAATCGGTTATCAGGATATTGCCAGCGCAAAACGGGCGATGACCCAAGGCGAAGTTTATGCGCTGGTGGTGCTTCCATACCGTTTAAAGCGGGATCTGCTTACGGGTCATAGTCCGACGATCGAGATACGTTATAACAGCCAATTCCTCTTGGTGGGAAAGCTACTCTCGAGTCAGATCCAGCTCAGCCTGGCCGATGGCCTGCTGCACGTGGCGAGTAAGAAGCAGTTAGCGCTTGGCGTACCTAAGGCTCAGGCCGAGATTAACCTTCGCCCGGTGACCAGCCAGACGACCGCATTGTATAACTCCAATAGCAACTATATTGGCTTTCTGGTGCCGCCGGTCCTGCTTGCGCTGGGGCAGCTGCTCGCCATGTTGGTGTTTGCCAATAGCCTCAATCGTGAGTTACGACTCAATACCATGAGCGAATGGTTTAGTCTGGGAACGAGGCGTGTGCTGTTTGCGAAGATGCTGGTCTATACCCCGTTAATTGTACTGCAGGGGCGCTTCATCCTCGCCGTCTTGTACCAGTTCCTTAATCTTCCTCTGGCGGGGGGCTTCGGGCTATTGTTGGTTGCTCAGGTCGCCATGTTGCTTGCCGTCTGGTTGATAGTCTTAGTGATCTTCTTCCTGCTGCAGGATTGTGCCAGGGTGATCAGCTTCTGCACCGCACTCTTTGCACCGGCTTTCCCCTTTATGGGGATCACTTTTCCCACCCTGGATATGCCCATGCTGGCTCAGCTGTGGCGAAAGCTGATGCCATCGAGCCACTATATCGACACCCATGTCGGCGTGGTCAGTTATGGACAGGGTTGGGATACGCTTGCCGATCAATTGATTAACTATTGGGGATTCCTGTTTCTGATCCCCGTGATTGTCTTCCTGGCTAAGCGAGTCAAGCGTGCACATCTTGCGGAACAATCTCACTCCCCGGAGGGCGCTAAATGACTTTTTGGCAATTTTTATTGGCAGACTTGCGCGCGATTGTCACGGATAAGGCGATCGCCATTACCCTGTTTGGCGGTGTGCTGTTTTACTCTGTGCTCTATCCACTGCCCTATCTGAATCAGGTGCCGACCGAGCAGATGTTGGTGGTTATCGACCATGATGGCTCATCTTTGAGCCGCCGCTTGATCAGACACGCCGATGCCAGCCCTAAAATTACCGTGACCGGCCAAGTCAGCACTATCGAAACGGCTCAAAGCTGGATCGAGTCCGGCAGGGCCAATGGCTTACTGGTGATCCCCCATGGTTTCAGGAAAGATCTGATGCTGGGGCGAGGATCAACCTTAAGCTATGGCGGCGATGCCAACTACTTTCTTATCTATTCTGCCGTGGTAGAAGGCCTGGTTTCTGTGGGACTGGATGCGGGCAAGTATGTGCAGCTCGTGGGTCTGCTGGCCCATGGTGAGAACGCTAAGGCCGCAGAGCGAAGCCTGAATGCGGTGAAGCTCAATAGTGTGCCCGCCTTCAATCCGAGCCTGGGATACACCCCCTACGTGGTCCCCGGAGTACTGCTACTGGTGCTACACCAAACCCTCTTGATAGGCACCGGCATCTTGGGCGCCGGACAGTGGCAAAACCAGGGCTACTGGCGTAGGGTTTCCCCCCTGATGCTGATTAGCGGACGTATCTGTGTCTTCTTCCTTATCTACACCCTGTTTACCAGTCTGTATGTGGGGCACTGTTATTATTGGTACGGGGTGAGTGTACAGGCAACGCTGGGGCAGGTGGCGCTATTCCTGCTGCCATTTTTGCTATCGACAGCCGTTACCGGTATAGCGTTTAGCTGCCTGTTCACCAGACGGGATCTGCCGACTCAGGTACTGCTGTTGATCTCTATGCCGATCCTCTTCGTTTCCGGATTTGTGTGGCCGCTGGAGTTGATCCCCGATCCTCTGATCTGGATCTCCACCATCATCCCGGCTGTACCGGCGATTATCGGTATGCTACAGCTCAACCAGATGGGCGCTTCATGGGCCAGCATCATGCCTCTATGGCTGCATCTGTGGGGCCTATTTGCACTCTTCTTCATGCTGGCGCTCTATGGGGTCAACAAGCGGTTGAAGAGAGAGCCGAA
>PJEL010003586.1_pt1 | contig 13178 bp, 8 predicted proteins | sample 1853271 | NCBI WGS metagenome assembly PJEL01 (sample SAMN08108733, study PRJNA415343) | Invertebrate metagenome, whole genome shotgun sequencing project. | host: Globobulimina | place: Sweden: Gullmar Fjord | collected 2015-08 | reverse complement strand
TTCATTCATCCGTTGTTTAAACAGCCACACATTTGCAGTTCTGTTGAAACAAAAGAGGCACGTCTTTCTCTTGCCAGTCATGATGAATTATTTCAGGCAGTGTGAATGATGTTGTGGGTGCAGAGGGAGAGAGTGCGGAGCAGGGCTTGTTGTGGGTGTGTCACATGTGGTGCAATTTTTCAATATATTAATTCCTCTCGTGGCTACCTATGTAGCTTTGATCTATTTAGTTTTCCTCTCTCTCCTCTCTATTGCAGGCAGGCGGGGTCGTTGTGGATTTTTTAGTATTAATTCCTCTCGTGGCTACCTATGTAGCTTTGATCTATTTAGTTTTCCTCTCTCTCCTCTCTCCTCTCTATCTCCCCTCCTCCAACAAAAATCATCCTGGGCCCAACTTCAAATCTCTTGGTCTCATGATGGAAGAAGCCCCTCCTGATATCAAACAAAGGCGGATTTCCGCCACAGATTGCTCTCCTCAGAGCATTAGTTGCATCACTGATCTGCCCAGTGGAATACTAGCGCATGCAGCCAGCTTTCTAGCGGAGCCATCGAAAGCTTTGTTTGCCATTGCGTTGGATAAAAATTCGGCTGCGTCACCCAATGAGAGGAGCGCAGCCATCGTTGGCAGCCACTGGGACACTCTGGATTTTGAGGAGATTGAAAAGGAATTGGCGATAAAGCTCAAAGATGATGATATCAGTACACTTTTGCTGTGCATCGATGCTGTCAATTGGGTGAAGAGACTCAAGTTGACAAATTGTGTTAACATCACCGGCGTCGGATTGGTACCGCTGTGTGGCTCTGCAATTATTAATCAGATAGATCTCAGTCTCTCGTTGGGGAGCACCAGTGCCCTAGTATTAATCCGTTGCCATCTATCTCATGTGATCTCGTGCTTCCAATTCTTGACAGCATAATTGAACGAGACGTGTGGGTGGATGGTGAGGAACCATCCACCGTGTCTGCACTCCATGCCTTCATTGGAAGATACAATCAAATGAGGAGGAATTGGGAAGAGATCAGCTGCATGGAATGCAATCAAAGCCTCCCTTATAATGGAAATGAATGGATACATGTGATGTAACTGATCCTATTTTTTATGGCACCCATACTAGCACCACATGTTACGGTTGTATGAAACATTCATCGTGTGCGTGGCATAGGGATAGGGTAGGGCAGTAAGAACATCATCAAAAGCAGGTTTGCAGTATTAAGTAATAGTAGTAATGCTCTACGCCCAATCTCCCCCCTCGTCCTCATGATCTTGTTTAGCCTTCCAGGTTCATGGCCTTAAATGTTCAGTTTTGAGGGCATATATTTTGGAGCTGCACAATCATTGTCTTTGCCTGCATTTTGAATTGATCCTTGAGATATTCCAAGTCATTGATGTTATGTGCTTTGTTTTTTGCCTTCTTGGTTTCTGTCATCTGAAGAATCAGGTTGCTGATGGGTTCAATAGTGGCAACATTGGCATCATCAGAAATGAGATCTTTGGTAGGTTTTGCACCCCCAACATTTTTCGCTTTGTTGTTTTCTTCTTGTTCATCGTCTTTGCCTTCGCCATCATCCTCCTCGTCTGATGACGGTGACAATGATTGTTGTCTTAGGCTTAGGAGGCCAAGGTCACCGTACAGAATATTACCCCTCCCTTTTCTTTCACTCTTGTCTGAACTTTTCCACCAATTGGTTGGCACCTCTTGTAGCGCAACAAGTAATGCATTTGCCTGGTTCAGGAATTGATCCTCAAGCTCTTCTATCTCAACGACGTCATGAGCTTTTTGATTGGCTTTCTCTGTTTCGGCCAACTGAAAAATCAAGGTGCTGATGGATCCATTGGTAGCAATGCCAGCTGTGATTGTTGCACCTAGTGAACTGACATGGTTGGAGTTGGAGTTGGATGATGCATCCTCAATAGTTTGAACTTTTGTGGCTTGTTCCTGGACAAATTCTTTGAGCAAAGACTCACGTCCTTTGCCAACAGAGAATGAAGAATACATTTTGGTCTGTTCAGGTTGTCTTTTGACCGGAAAGCTGGAATGCCCTTGGCAACTTGTGAATGCAATATTCGCTTGTGGTGTTTTGTATCCGGATATCATATTGTGTGTCTTGTTGACAGTGCGTGGTATATATATTGTTCTGGAAGAAAGCAATGAGTGCAAGCGTTGGTGTGAGCATGAAATCTTACACGAATTGTGTGACTTTATTCAATGCAAAATATTTTGAATTTATGTGCATTGAATGAAATACTGGCCATTACCAGCCACCAAGTGAAGATGAATACCTTTTGCTTCGCCTCTACCTCTACTATGAATCCTAAAAAATGTAGTAGAAGCTCTCACTGTGTTGTCTGTACAACACAATGCAAACACATTGAAGCATGATAACATATGAGATGTCTAAGGTTCTGGAACCTTCTCAAACTTGCTGTTGTAATACCATATCACTCCTGAAAAGTACTCCATCTTTAGATTTTGAGACTTCCACATCTACTCACATTTGGATAATAAAAGATTGTTATTGAAATTACACACACTAAGCCTGACTTGATGTTCAGAACCCTGGTCAGATGGCACTTGGCTACTTAAAAATGACTAGCTTTCCATATACACGCATTGTACTCCCATTGTACTCACTTGCCCTTGCCCATGCATTTTTCCTTGAACTTGGTCTTGGTTAATGGCATTTTGTTAAAATACCAACATTAATGTGAGTTGGTTTCCAGCCTTGTTTGATGCATCAGGCATCTGGGGCTGATTTTGATGTGAGTAAGATGTCCCCATCCAACAATCCCAATTTTTTATATTTTGCTAGTTCCCCTTGTTTCCACCACATCACCCCACTGTGTGCTTTGGCTGGTGGAAATGATGTTTTGCACTTGCCAAATTCTTTTGTCAAGTCTATTTCACCTCCACTCAAGTTGTAAGCAACAATGGAATCATCTTTTTTTGTGTAAACGACGTTGCCAACAAACTCATAAACATGTTGTCCTGCATGGTAGCGCAGGCTTTCACATAGTCCATTCTCAATTGCCTCATCATCAATTGCACCATGGGGTGAATATGATATGCTCAACCTCTTCCTCAAAAATGCCATGAGCTTGATCCTGTCAGAATCAGATGATATCCTATGACTCAAAAGGCGATTGCTTGTTTTTGTGCTGCTTGCAATTGCCACATTCCTCATGTGGCATTCATTAGTAATGAATTTGTTACTAACGATGGCCTTGGACACCATTGTCAAGACATGCAAAAATTCCTGACAACTCAATTTCCCCACCAAGAACATGCCCCCCTGTTCAGGGGGCTTTGTGAACTCCTTGATAATGTTGCTGGTTTTTGCTCCAGTCTTGTTAACAATTTGAAGCAGTCGAGGCAGGTTGGCTAGTGACTTTGCCAACCTATACCTACTCACTTTCAGGCCATGAGAGCACATCCTCCTCCTACCTTCGCCACCACTCACTGACCCATACTCCCTGACCAGTGAATTGATGTAGCGAAAAATGAAGTTTTCTTCTGCTTCGCATTTCAGAGCAAGATCGACACCATGACAGAATGTCTTTGCATTTGGGGTAAAAACGATGGCATAGGCTACCTCCAACATCAATATCCCATCCCAGTTACTAATCTTTCCAACCTGAAGAATTTTATCTATGAATGGACTGTAATAGAATTCCTTTGTCCATTGGGGGCGGATCATGTGCATTGGTGATGACTTCTCACTCAGACCTAGCATTCTGATTGTGTATGGGTTCACATTTAAAACAGGACGACATTGCTCAATCCACTGTTCGTACTTCAAAGCAATTGGTTGATACCGGGAATACTTTTCATGATTATCTCCAACACATTTTTTGTTGTATATAATGACTGCTGTCCTTGTCTTCAGGAATTTGCCAGGCCGGTATTCCACTTGAACAATCTTGTTTGCGCAAATTACAAGATTTTGTCCATGTTTGTTCCTGGGATCATTTCCAATGTCGAAGTGCGCATCAAGTGATTCTTCAATCCAAAGTGTGTTAGTGCCAGTGTTTCCTGCAGTAACCCCTTCAAATCTCAGATTAGCCAACGGGATTTTGTGCTTTTCCGCCACTGGCTTCATGAACATGGCAGCTCTGCTTTGATCAGTGAAGGCCCTTTGCGACTGAGTTTTCTGGGAGATCAAATCTGACAAACCCATTAAAGTGCAGCCCCATGTTAGGAGAGACTGCGTCACAGTGCGTCCATTTTCCACTGGAGGCAGCTTGTCAGTAGAGTTAGTGAATTCAGGTGTATTGAGGCCTGGGCACATCAAATTGTTGGTTTGTCTTTGTTGAGAGTATCCGGCACTGAGGCTGCGGCTATTCCGGTGATCCTTCTTACCACCACGTCCAAAAATGCTTTGTTTCTTGACTAAATATTGAGCAAGTTTATCAAAGGGGATAGTCTCAAACATCATCTGTGCATCATCTCCAAACTCTTTGAGGTCATTGATAACTTCAATTTCTTTCACACCAGTGAAATTTTCTCCCGGTGGAACAATAATGAGGAATCGCTCAGGGCGAGTTCTACTGTTCTGGGCTTCTTCTTTGGTGAGCAGTTGAAAGCCATCTTCAAGCAGGTCTTCAACACGCCGATTCATGTTTTCCTTGCCCCGAAGAGCATAGTGGAGAGTGATGTGGAGGGAACCAATTTTGTACACCTGGGAGAGATTTTCTTGAACAATGATTGTAGCATAATGTGACTCCCATCCATTTCCGTGAAACAAGTCAAAGACTAGATGCTGCTCCATGATGTTTTATTTTTATTGGGCCTGACAAGAAAAATTAGAAATTATGAGATGAAGGTCTTGTTATGGTGTGGATTTTTCGCTTGTTATTCTTAATGGGCAGCTGAGTCTGTGCATTGACTGCCTACAATTTTTTGTATACTTGTGTGACAGGAAGAGGCTTCTTAAGTGAGAGAATAGATGGCATCAATGAAAGCACCATTTGCCAGTGGCTCTTTGGGTTGCCCAAGATTGTTTTTTTCAATCTCTTCATTGTTTTGTACTCTGTCACTGGAGTGATCTCCATCACTGGAGTGATCTCCATCATATTCACACAATTGGTCTTGCGCTCCATCACTGGAGTGATCTCCATCATATTCACACAATTGGTCTTGCGCTCCATCACTGGAGTTATCTCCATCGTATTCACATGATTGGTGGTTTCCTTCATCTTCATCCAAATCCAAGTTACCTCTATCATTGGGGTTGTTGCAATCTGTGTACTTATCCCCATCATTGAATTTTGGACTACCATGTTCTTCATCTTCACCATGTTCCACAAAGCTCAAATTAAAGCCAACCCCTTCCTCATGCAAGACATACTCCTGGTAGTGTCCATATCCTTCATCAAACACACCATTGTCGATTTGTATAGTATCTCCGACATTGGGTAGGCACTGATTTGTAGCCACACACTGAACACTGTTTCTCAATGGAACAATGAATCGTGTGTGCAGATCTTGGAGTTTGTACTGATTTGAACGGATGAGTTCTTTGTGTTTGCCCACAATGTTGGTTTTTAATTCCTCAGCTTGTTGGTCTTGTTTGTTTGCAAGGGTTACAATATCTTTCAGAATTGCAATGTGTTGCGCAATGAGGTTGTAACAAGATTGGGGAGAAGCTGCATTTTCCAACTTCTCCATTAACAATCTTTGCTCATTTTGAATGGTTGTTTTGATTTCCTTGGTGGCTTCTTTTTGCATTTGCTTTAGTTCACTTTTGAGCTCACAAGCCAAGCTTGCCTCTGCCTCCATGATCCTATTGAGGTAATCTGAATGGGCTTTATTTATCACCAACTTTGTTCTATAGAAGGATTTTTGTACGGCCATTGAAATTGGAGTCAGCTGGTTTCGGTTGCTCCCTAATTCTAATTCTGAACTTTCAGCTGTTTTTATTGACTCATCTGAGATGGAACTTGTTGCACAGTTTTGATTCATTTCCATTGAGTACAAATTCTATAGATATTTTTCAAACTAGATATGCATCATTTCCAGCTAAGGTAGGTGGAGTGGCTTGCAAAACACAATGCTGTGGCTGCTTAAAAAATTATGAGCAGGTCCTACTCTCTTCTGTTGCTATTTTCTTTTCCATTTCCATTGCCTTTCTCTCTGTTTCCGTTTCTGTCCTTTTTTATTGCATCTACCGCAGCTGAATGAACTGTAGAAGTTGTGTCCTCATGCCTTGACCTACAGCTAAAGCTAAAGGTTGATTGGTGATGGTCTGTTTACTATGCTGGATTATCAGCTGTCATTTGCTCTATCCAAATAGGGATATCTTCATTCATGTCTTCATTGACATTGACTCCTGCTCCTGCTCTATTCGCAACCTGGTGAACCCATAGGCGCACCTTTTCACTTAGGTTATCTTCAGTGTACACTTTTTCCAGCGCAGCTCTGAAATGGGTCAAATGTTTCGTCTTCTGTGCAATATATGCATATAAAAGCATGTAAAGACTGGCTTCGCTATTTTCTGGGCACTTGCCCTTTATGCATTCGAGGTTGTAGTTACCCTCATCAGGTGCGCCTTGAATGAAGTGATTCAGAACAGAATATGCCGACTGTGGCTCTTGCAGGGGATGATGGACGATGCATGCATCCCAACCTTCAATGCGACTGTTTTGGCATGGAAAGATCAGAATCAGTGCATGATGATTGATTCCTCGCTGCATCATTCTGAGCAGAGATGTCCCAAAGTCGTTACAAGTGACATGCATAGGAATAGCAACTGTTGTTATTTCTGGTCGGAACTGTGCAGAATCTATCAGTTGCTGCGAAACAACACTCAGTTGGTATTTGTCCTGAAAGATTTGAAACACTCTTGTAAAATTGCTATTGCTCAAATAAGAGAAGTTGGTCCTGATTGTTCTATCATGTTTCCAATTATGGATATTGTTGGGCATGTAGTAGCCTGTCTGACTTGATGATGTAAAGAAGTAAATGACATCATCTCGGTCAATTAAGGCTGTGTATCCCCTGAACAATTTGTATTCAACTTGTTGTGAGAAAGCGTCAAACGAATAGAAGTGAGTTACCTTTTCTTTATTTGCTGCAATTTCCAGCACTCCAATTGTGAATTTGTGTTGAAGACAAACAATGGGACACAAGAATTTGTGGTCCAACTCATTTGCCCTCTTGTTCTTCAAGCCTGCCACTACTGTGGACAAGGCAAGACCATAAGTTCTGCAATGTGCTTTCAGACTTCTGCTGAACACATTGGTAGGTTTGGCACAAGAGTACAGTTGCTCCAAAAATGAAATGATACCTAATTCATCATTTTCTGATGAAAGCATCTTGGTCTCTCCATTGTTACTTCTGCCTGCTTGATGGATTTGTTCAATGTAGTTAGGATCCAATTTTGTCAGCAACATTGACAGGGCTTTGTAAAATGGTTGTCCTCTCTTGACATTTTGATTTGGAAGAAACTGCTTTGCATTTGTGCCAGTGCTTGTTCTTCCAGCAAACGTATCCAAGCAGAAGTAGTGGTGGTTGCAGTAACTGTTTTGCTCTACAATCTGAGATATAGAATTTTGCACAATTTTGTTCCACTGGTACTCTCCGTTCTTTGTCAGCAGTATGATTGCACACTTGATTTTTGGGGTGACATTTAACCCTTTGAATTCATACTTTATGAGTCTAGACGTCAACAAGTTACAACTTGTGAATATGATCGTCTTATCAGCTTGGCAGTCATAAAAGCCAATATCTCTTCTGTACACAAGAGAAACCATTGGAAGGATGATATTTGGAACAAATGTGAGACTTTTTTGAATCTCGCTGATTTTACCTGTGAACAGAATTTGAAAATCATTTGATTTTTGTAGCTCTTCCAGAGTATTTGCCCCATTGAAGTCCTTATTCACAAGACCATTGCTTGTCAAAAATGAAGTCTGGATTTTTTGCAACGATGACATTCTCCCATGAAGAGACTCTCGCATACGAGTCTCTGATGTGTTGAAGCATCGAGCAAGGACTAGGTACATGTTTCTGTGGGAGAATTTGATGATAAAGTCCGCTTGCTTTCCTGATGCGACTACCTTCTCTGGTGGGAAGATATCAATCACATTGTCATCGGCATTTCTGTGAATTCTTATGATGTTAGGAGTTTGCATTACAACAGTAGCTAAGTCTTTGTCCATGACTTTGTGTAGCAATTGATTTCTTCTTTTCCCTTGTGTGATTGATTTGGGGGTGACATCTTTGCAAGGGTATTGGTAGTAATAACATAGCAGTTGTAGATACTCCTTTTTTGATTTGTTTGAAGCAGTGCCACATATTCTGAGGCAGGCACAAAAATATTTGAGTTCATTTTGTGATGTTGTTTGATTGGCTTCTGCAATTCGTTTTGCTAGCTGAAGCGCTCTGTGGTCAATCTTATGCTCCAATGCTAATTCTAATTGGGATGTGTGTGTATGGCTCAGAATTATGAAGCTAAATAGCATAGCTGTGAAACCCGGTCGATGAGGGTCTGAGAAGCTGCTGATTTGAAACAATGAATGCATTGCTATGCATATAGGATCGCTTGGCATGGGAGCCTTTGCAATTACTTCTTGTATACTTGAACTTGAGACAACTTCTTGTTGAAGGAACCAATTACTATCATCATCTTCTCTGTCTAGGTCTCCTGGTACCTCCTGGTTCTCCCTCTCCATTTTGCCTCTTTTTCGTTTTCCAGCAGCTGCATTGTCTGCTTTTGTTGTCTCATTGGACATAAAACGAGACATGAAGGGAATAATTTCCGACCATAGCAAGTTTGGCAACCGAATCTTGCTATGAAAGGATATTTTTTTGTAGCATTCTCTTGGTTTTTTTTTCGGGTAATCTGCAATGAATTGAATCAGGGTTTTGACATCTGCTTCCTTAATTTTCAGGACACTAAGCATGAACCCTTGCAAGCGTATGAGCATAGTCTTCTTCCTTTTGTTTGCAGTGCCTTCTCTTGGACCAAGCACCCGAATCTGAATGTTTGCTCCAGAGATATTGTAGGGGTCATATCGATGGTGATCATGCAGCCAGTCATTTATGTATTTTACTCCAAATGATGGGCATATGCCAATGGTAATCAGTAGTAATGATAGATGTGCACGCAACCATTCTGTTGCCTTCAAACTTGTGTAAACTTCATTGAACTGTCTTTGGTGTCTAAACTTCAACAGTGCCATGGATTGGGAAACAAGTTCCATTGCTTTTGTTTCTACTGGAGACAAATTGATATAGTCAATCCTAAACTTGAATTTCCTCCCACAACAGAAACCATGTACAGCTAAGACAACATGAAGGAGAATGTCATTCAAGTGTCCCATTTTTCTCAAATGGTCAAGAGAATGAGGGCGAATAGAAACTTCGATCCGAGCACTGATGCCATGTGTCCTCACTATATTGAACCCTGCTTTCCTTGCATCATCAAGGTTCTTGATTAAAGTTTGAATTGTGGTAATGCTTCTGTTTCCAATTCCATACATTGATTTCAAACTCAGAGGGTAGGTTTGCCTTTTTTGCATCAAAGGATGTGCAATAGTGGAATATGCCTTTACACTGAACAAATTTGATGAGCTTGTAGTGAGTGTGTCAGCTCCATTGACATTTGAGGAGGCAAACAAGTCAGTCGCTTCTGATACAGTAGCAGGAAACAAATCTTCTTCCTGTGAGGCAATTATGACATCCTTTCCATCCCTCCATTGAGAATCTGGTTTGCTTAGCAAAACAGTGCCTTTTAAGTCTTTTGACTGAAGTTTGTGACCTTCGAATACAGGAAGGCTGTGAATAGGGAATACAGTCATTGATAACTTGTCAACAAGTGGATTCTTCGTATTTTCGTCATGTTGCTGTTGCAGTGGCTTTCGATCACATGAAACCTGGAGAAGCCTTCCATTGGCAATGGGGACCACAAAGGCAACATCAAATTGAGCAAGTTCAACTGAAATGCCTTCATCAGCCATTCCTTTCAGTTTTTGAAAAAAGACGTTTATTTGATTGTTGGGATCTGCAGTTATAGGAAACCGTGACCCAATGTCTGCTACATGTATGGTGTGAACTCCATCAACATGACAAGAATCGATAATGGTCTCAATCATGATACTATACGGAGGTCTGTTTGATCTAGCCTGAGCATCAAAGCACACTCCGTTGCAAGTGCTGGGAAACAAATAATAACCCTTTGAGGTAAGGGAATAAATCACTTTTTTCATGCATGACTCATGCAAGCCAACCTTCACAGGAGCATCCAGTACTAACATTTCACGTCCTTGTAGAAATTCAGGTAGGTGCTGACACATATTGCCGCTGCACCCAAAGAGACCACTGCGCTTGGAGGATCCAATAGCTCTGTCCGGTAGACTACATCCTGATAAATCACTTCCAAAGACACGAAAGAAATCTTTTATAACTTTACGTTTTACCTCTGTCAGTGTCCTGGTAGATATGACGACACTAATTGCATCGCAATCGATGGAAATACTATCCTTGGGTACTGACAACTTTCGAGAAATAATCCTTTTGCTTAGGTCAACAAGGTTTGCCCCTATGTTACAAGTTGATGTTTCAACAGCCCCCCTTAGAGAATATGAGTAGGAGTTAAGGTCAAAAAGTAATGTTGTAAAATTTGTTAGCATGAACTCAAACTTTGCTTTAAAACAAAAGTAGGAAAATTACCCTACCATGAATGGAATCTTGGCTTGTCAATGTACTCTTCAGATGAATCTGATAATGATAAGCTATCAGGGTGAAAATCAGAGTCTTCTGTTGTTGAGGACATTTCATTTGGGAGATACTTTCAAGGAGGATCAAAAAATATTGTGAGATCACTGTCCGCTGTGTGCCTTCTCCCTCTTTTTACTACCCTGACTTCATTTAACAAAAATTCTATAGATACACCAGTGCACTACAAATGCCGTTGAGTTTTAATGATTCGAGATGTAATTTCCATCATTTGTCATTTGGGAGATGCTTTCAAGGAGGATCAAAAAATATTGTGAGATCACTGTCCGCTGTGTGCCTTCTCCTTCTTTTTACTACCCTGACTTCATGTAACAAAAATTCTATAGATATACCAGTGCACTACAAACGCCATTAATTTTTAATTTTTAATGTTTCGAGATGTAATTCCAACAGAAAGATCCCCCACCCCCATCCCCATTGCCATTGACCCCTTTTAAACTGCGTCCTCTGAATCAAAGTTCAAAGTTGTTGTTCCCCTCATGTTGCATTTCCAATAGAAATGCCTCAATGCTGCACCATTGAACTCCCTGAAATGATGAAAGTAAGAGTTTTTCCCCATGACGAAAGTGTCCCACTGAAATATGTCTGGGCTATTGGGATTCCTCCTTCGGGAATGCCTTTGAGGAGAATGATTATGATTTTGATTTTGCTTTTTCTTGTTTCGAAGGCATTTTCTCACTTTTTCTCTATTTCGAAGTATCTGCTTTGATTTGTCTGAAGAAAAAATTGTCATTGAGAACAACTTTGCCAGGAGTGTAAGCTGTGTAGTTGTACTCATTTCTCCCACATATTTTGCATGAATTCTTATTTTTCCAAACATTTTACATATCACAGATTCCTGCAGCTCAAGCAGTGATGGAACACCATTGTTTTTCTGTGTTTCTTCTGCAAATTCTTTGTAAGGGAGGCAATCAATCAGCGTATACTGGAATTTCCCTTCATTGGTGTATTTCTCAAAGTGTCTGGTTAAATGAGTCTCAATCATAGGTAGACCATTTATATCATTGTTGAACAGATTCTGAATCAAATTACCAGAAACGTGTCCCCACCTTTTCATGTCCCTACCGCTAACCTTTAGTGCTGCATAAGCATCATAATGAACACCTCTCTTTGCATTGGTGTACAACTCAACCATGTGTGCAATGCGAAGAAAGAGAAACTTGTGACAAAATAATACATGCTCATTTGCATGGTAAGAACTGGTAGCATTGGCATTTTCTCCCACATCAAATGATTCAATAGTCTCATTGAGAAGGTTGGCTGTGTTACATGTCACATGAGGTTGAAGCTCTTTTGCAGCCCTTTTCAATACTAAAAACCATTTTTCTATCTCTCCTGCAGCTGCAGCCTGTCTTCCTCCATCACTGTTGTAACATTGCACGAGCTCTTCAGATGCACTGCAAAGAATTCTGACATGGAGCTCAAAAACCGGACTCTTTTCATTCTTGAACTCGCTCAAGTTCTCTAAGACAGTCCTAGCAAAGGAAGGAGGTTTATGAATAGTCCTGATATAATCAGTCACAGGTATGAGTGTTCTCTCGTGCCAAAATGAGATTGTTTTTGCAAGATCCGATGGAATCATGCTGTCTACATCATCAAGAAGCTTCTCAAATTCCCACTCTTCAAATCTGCCCAACATTAGTTTTATGGCAAATATGGAACCAAACCAAATTGTTTCAGCATTTAAACCTATGATCTCAGAGTAAGAGTACATTTCTTTAGACAGTAATGGTAGGGGTTCCAAAAAGCTGTTGATGTCTTGAGCTCACCCGCAATGTCAACTTTCCAAACTGAAAATTATGAGCTCCTGCTAATGCTAATGGCTGCAAAAAAGTGTGAGAAAATCATGTCTGCCTCAAGCATGACTCCTGAGTCTGAGTTCATGCCCCCATCCAAAAACAATGAAGAACAGAGGGCAAAGTGCATGGTCACCCTCCCCACTCCCCAGCAGATCTGTTCTCAGCGAATATTTGACCTCAAGAAGTGTTAAGCATAACATTGGAAAGCTGAGAGCAAGAGGAGTTCAATTCTGTGGCTTGCTTGGCTAAGTTTTGAATCACTGTGAAATGAAATGTGACAGGGAGCTGAAGACCCAGGGAAATTAAAGGAATGGACCATACTTGGATTGGGGTTAAACCTCAAGTCAAGCTAGAGAGGAAGTGGGGCTGACAAAAAATGTGTTTTTATTTTTGGAAGCATGGCATGGATTTGAACTCAGCTCAGCGACAGGATCGTTTTAAGCACCTAAGGGTATTGTAGGTTGACCCCATCGCGGCTGAGAACAGATAATTCCGCAAAAAGTGGGGAGGGTGACAATACACTTAGCCAGTGACGTATTAGATTCAAAAAACGTTTTGTCCCCAGAGAGAGAGAGAGAGGCAGTGTAGCATGTGGGGGTGTTTGATAGGGCAATGGGGGTTAATCTTTCATTGGACCCATACA
>PJEL010003585.1_pt1 | contig 13185 bp, 13 predicted proteins | sample 1853271 | NCBI WGS metagenome assembly PJEL01 (sample SAMN08108733, study PRJNA415343) | Invertebrate metagenome, whole genome shotgun sequencing project. | host: Globobulimina | place: Sweden: Gullmar Fjord | collected 2015-08 | reverse complement strand
CCGGGTCGCGTCAAGACGCGGCTGGTTCCGCCTTTGTCGCATGAGGAAGCGGCCCGTTGCCACGAAGCGTTCGTTTTCGACACGCTCCGCTATGCGATCGATGCTCTAGGGGAGCCCGCCACGGTCCGGCTGGCGGTCAGCCCCGACGGTCGAGCACCGCGTCTGACGGCTCTCGCGACTGAGCTGGGAGTCGCCGTGCAAGGGCAGGGTGGCGGCGACCTTGGCGAGCGCATGGCGCGACTCATGGCGCGCGGTTTGGCCGAGCGGCGGTCCACAGTGCTGCTGGGTGCCGACATCCCCGACCTCCCCGCGGCTCGGATCCAGGATGCCGTCGGCCGGCTCACCGGGTGCGACCTGGTCGTCGGGCCGACCGAGGACGGCGGCTATTACTTGATCGGAGCCTCTTCGCCCCGGGCGCTCGACGGCGCCGTTTTCGACATCGAGGCTGAGGGTGTGGCCTGGGGCGGTCCCGGTGTGTTCGATGCCACCGTCGCGCGCGCACGGGCAGCCGGGCTCGCCATTTCGGTGTTGCCCCGTTGGCGAGACGTAGACGAAGTGGCCGACTTGCGGGCGCTGGCCGGGCGAATCGGCAACGCTCCAGCGGCTTCGCGAGAAACGACGCGAGCGCTGGCTTCCCTGGCGCCGACGATTCTCGAGCAGACTCCCTCCGGCGAGGTGGATCGATGAAAACGATGGACGACGACAACGTGATGATCGCTTTGACCACGGTCGCCGGAGCCGAGGACGCCGACCGCATGGCGGCGACGTTGGTCGGTGAACGTCTGGCGGCGTGCGTCAACGTGACGGCGGTGCGCTCGACCTATCGATGGCAAGGGGGAGTGGAAGTCGAAGAGGAGCGTTTGCTGGTCATCAAGACCACGCGCGCTCGCTGGCCGGAACTCCGTCGGCGCTTGCCCGAGCTACACGAGTACGACGTTCCGGAGTTGGTCGCGCTCGACGTTGCCGACGGGCTCGATCCTTACCTGGACTGGGTCGCCTCGTCTTGCTCCGTGGCGGCTTCGGATCCCTCGCCGGAGTCTTGAGGGGCGGCCAGGGCCGTGGCGCCGTCGAGTTCGTCGGGCGACTCGGGGGCCGTGCCATGCTCGTGGTCTTCCTGAACGACCAACGTATCGAGCCCCGCGCGGCGTAATCGACGAGCCGCTTGCCGAGCGGCGTCTTTCGAGCCGAAAATCCCCAGTCGCGTGCGGAAGTGACCGGACCGGCTGTCTGGGCCCACCACGTAGTAAGTCGCGGGCGCTTCGTCCAGTGTCCCATGCTCCGCCTCGATTTCGCCCGTGTAGCGCTCGGCCCGGCTGAGGTAGCGAAACGCGCCGAACTGCACCGAGTACACGGCTTCGGGCCAGCGCTCGAGCGGCGGCGATATCAGCTCGATGCGGGCATTCACGATGCCCCGCTTGACGATTCCCAGGTCTACGGCCGCCGCATAGGACAGGTCGAGGACGCGCTCGCGCACGTACGGCCCGCGGTCGTTGACGCGCACGCGCACTTGGCGCCCGGTGGCCAGGTCGGTGACCTCGAGCAGCGAGCCGAAGGGGAGGGTTCGGTGCGCGGCCGTGAGGTGTCTTTGGTCGAACTTCTCGCCGTTGGAAGTCTTGCGCCCGTGAAATCGGGGTCCGTACCAAGAGATCACGCCCGTGGTCGAGAGTCGCTGGGGCGTTCCGGCGGCCTCGGCCACCCGGTCCTCGGCCGTTGCCGGCGTTGTTGCCGGTTCGACCGCTACCAGGGTCGGCTGCCGAGCCGTACAACCGGCTACGCTGAGGGCGACCACGAGGCCCGCTACGGCGCTGCGGCAGTGCCGACGATGGCTGTGGGCTCCCCGGCCGTCGGCCGTCGGCGTTGTCGCGCGTTTCGTCATCGTCGTGTGTTCGGGCCGTCCGGCGCACCGGTCAGATTGCGGGGACCGCGTTGTTAGGGCATCCACCATCACCAGCCTCAACCGCGCGAAGTTTGGCCCGAGACGGGCACGGCGCGCAACAGCGGCTCTGCACAGAGCCGCCGACCGGCGCGGGCGAACGACGCCGGTGAGGCGAGAAACGGCACAGTCAGCTCGATTTACTGCCCTCAGGGGCTGTGGTATCGATGCGAACAAGAGGCAAAAGGTCGCATGTCTGGACATTCGAAGTGGAGCTCCATCAAGCACAAGAAGGCAGCCGCCGACTCCAAGCGCGGTAAGCTCTTCACCAAGCTCATCAAAGAGATCACCGTCGCCGCTCGCTCGGGCGGAGGCGACCCGGCCGGCAACCCGAGGCTGCGCACGGCCTGTACGACCGCGCGCTCTCAGAGCATGCCGAGCGATAACATCGAGCGTGCGATCAAGCGCGGCACCGGCGAACTCGAGGGTGTCGATTACATCGAGGCCACCTACGAGGGCTACGGCCCCGGTGGCATGGCGGTGATTCTCGAAGTGCTCACCGACAATCGCAATCGCACCGTCGCCGACGTTCGCAACATCTTCAGCAAGCACGGCGGCAACCTGGCCGAGACCAACTGCGTCAACTGGATGTTCGATCGCACCGGGCAGATTCGCGTAGCGGCCGAGGGGACGGCCGAAGACGAAGTCTTCGAGAAGGCCGTGGAAGCCGGCGCCGACGACGTCACGGCCGACGACGACGTTTTCGTCGTTTCCACCTCGGTCGAGTCGCTCGAAGAAGTACGCGAGGCGCTCGAGGCTGCCGGGCTCACGGTTGAGGGCGCCGAGATCGCGTTTGTACCGCAGAACACCGTTCAGCTCGTCGGCGGCGACGTCCCCAAAGCGCTCAGGCTTCTCGACGCGCTCGAAGACAACGACGACGTCCAGCGCGTCTCGGCAAACTTCGACCTCGACGAGGAAGAGCTCGCGAAGCTTTCCCTCTGATGACAGTCGCCGCGGGCCGCAGCATGCGGACCCCGAGCACCACAGGCGAGCGTGGGGGGAGGAGGCACTTTTGCGTGTAGTGGGTGTGGACCCGGGCACGGTCGTGACCGGTTGGGGAGTCGTCGATGTCGACGGCAGCCGGCTGACGCGCGTCGCTTCCGGAACCATCGCCCCTGGTCGCGTCGCGGTGCCGGTTCGGCTCGCTGCGATCTACGAGCAGCTCACTTCGGTGTTTCGCCTTCACGAGCCCTCCCATTTGAGCCTCGAGCGCAACTTCTTGGCCCGCAACGTTCAAAGTGCTTTTCGACTGGGAGAGGCCCGCGGTGTCGCGATGGCCGCCGGGGCCGCCTGCGGACTCGAACTCACCGAGTACACACCGATGACCGTCAAGAAGGCGGTGGTCGGTTACGGCCGCGCCGACAAGGCGCAGGTACAGGCGGCCGTGGTTCGGTTGTTTTCTCTGACGGAGACACCGGCCGAAGACGAGGCCGACGCGCTGGCGGCCGCCGTGTGTTACGCACTCTCGCACGCGTTCCACGACAAGCTCGGCGAGGCTGTCGGTGCCGAGAAGGCGCCGCGCCGGGGCACGAGCTGGCGCCGCTCCGCGCTGGCCGAACGGCTCGTGGCCCGAAGGACCCGCCCGTGATCGGCCGTCTGCGCGGCACCTTGGCGGTCAAGGAAACCGATCGCGTTCTCATCGACGTAGGCGGCGTGGGCTATGAGGCCTCCGTCTCGCTCAACACGTTTCACCGCCTGGGAGAGCCGGGTGAAGAGGTCGAACTCGAGGTCGTCACCAACATGCGCGAGAACGCGCTCGAGCTGTTCGCGTTCGCCGACGCCGACGAAAAGGCTTTCTTCTCCGTGCTCCGTTCCGTTTCCGGGATCGGGCCGCGCCTGGCGCTGGCCATTCTTTCCGGACTGCCGCCCAGCCAACTCGCCGAAGCGGTGGCCGGGCGTGACATCGCTCGGCTGGTCGGGATCTCCGGAGTGGGCCGCAAGACGGCCGAGCGTTTACTCGTAGAGCTCACCGATAAGGTTCCGACGCTTTCGGCCGCGGCCGAGCCGTCGGCCTCCGGCGCCGAGTCCGACGCCGTCGCGGCGCTCGTGGGGCTCGGGTACAAGAGAACGGACGCGTTGCGGGCGGTCGAGGCCGTGCGTGACGACGCCGACGGAACCGTGGAGACGCTGTTGCGGCGTGCGTTGACGAGGCTGGCGTGAGCGACCGATCGATCGAACAAGCAGAGGCGGAAGACGATGCCGCGTTCGTGGGTGCGAACGGGCACTCGCTGCGTCCGGAGAACCTCGAGGAGTACATCGGTCAGGTCCGTGTGCGCGAGAACTTGGATATCGCGATTCGTGCTGCGCGCGGGCGCAGCGAGCCGCTCGACCACGTCTTGCTCATCGGTCCGCCTGGGCTCGGTAAGACTTCGTTGGCGCACATCGTCGCGCGCGAGATGGGCGGCCACATTCATCAGACCAGCGGCCCGGTGATCGAAAAGGCCGGCGATCTGGCGGCAATCCTGACGTCGCTGGAGAGCGGCGACGTACTGTTCATCGATGAGATCCACCGGCTCGGTAAGGCCATCGAAGAGATCCTCTATCCGGCGATGGAGGATTACCGCATCGATCTGGTCATCGGTGAAGGCCCTTCGGCGCGTTCGGTTTCGCTCGACATCGCGCGCTTCACGTTGGCCGGGGCGACGACCCGCTCGGGTCTGCTCAGCGCGCCTCTGCGCTCGCGCTTCGGCAACACTTACCATCTCGACTTCTACAGCGACGAGGAGCTTGCGCGGATCGCGAGCCGCTCGGCACATTTGTTGAAGATCACCATCGAGCCTTCGGCGGCGGTGCTCGTCGCACGTCGCTCCCGCGGCACTCCTCGCGTTGCCAATCGCTTGGTGCGGCGTCTGCGCGATTATGCCCAGGTTGAGGCGGCCGGCGTGATTACCGAGGCGGTCGCCGAGGCCGCGTTGGAGCAACTCGGCGTCGATGCGGTGGGCTTCGACTCCATGGACCGCCGGCTCGTCGGCGCGATCATCGAGAAATTCGACGGCGGTCCGGTCGGTATCGACACGCTTGCCGCCGCAGTCGGGGAAGACGCGAGCACTCTGGAGGAAGTCTACGAGCCGTACCTGATCCGTATGGGTTTCGTGCAGAAGACGCCGCGTGGACGTGTGGCCACCGCGCGCGCCTACGACCACCTGAGCCTGCCCAAGCCGGCCGGGCAGGGCGCATTGTTCGAGTGATGCTCGGAGGTGAGGCCGCTGGCTTCTGAAGACATCACTGAGCGCACGCGTTCCTCGCTGACGCCCGAGGAGCGGCGCAGGCGGCGCCGTGAAACCGGGATCATCCTGGCCGCCGCTTTGGCGGTGGTGCTGTTCGCGGTCTGGGAGATCGGCAGCCCGACCGGACACGGCGGTACCGGCAATGTCGTCTCGTTCCTTCTCGTCAACCTGAACATCGTGCTGCTGCTGGTCATGGCGTACTTCGTCTTGCGAAACGTCATGAAGCTCGTGATGGAGCACCGCCAGCGCGTTCCGGGCTCACGGCTTCGCACGCGGCTGGTGCTCGCTTTCGTTACCATCGCGATGTTCCCCGCTACCGTGATGCTCGGCATTTCTTACCAGTTCGTGACCAACAACATCGACGACTGGCTGAACGACGAAGTGGAGAGTTCGCTCGAAGGAGCGTGGGAGCTCGCGCACGTTTACTACGGTACGACCGCGGCAGCAGCGGTCTCCCACGCCCGCGGTCTCGCGCGCACGGTCGGCACCGAGCAGCTCTTGGGCGAGAGCCGGCGTGAGCGACTACGCGAGCTGGTGGCCGAGCACCAGCACATCTACGAGCTGGGCACGGTTCAGGTGCTCGACCGCACGGGTCGTCAGGTTCTCGCTCGATTCAACGAGGAGACGCCCACCGGTGTGCCGTTGTTTACCGATCGCGACTTGTTTCGCGAGACCAGCGCGGGAGCAGAGACGACCAAAGTCGAGCCGTTCGGCGAGGGCGACATCATCCGCGGCAGCGTGCCTATTTTTGCCGGGGGCAACACGGATGCCGACGTCGTCGGCGCGATCGTCGTCGACTACTACGTCGAGCAGAGCGCCCGGCGCTCGACCGAGAGCGTACTCGCGTCGTTCCGCGAGTTTCGCAAGCTGAGGCTCAACAAGCAGCCGTTCAAGAACCTCTACGCGCTCACGCTCGCGTTGGCCGCGTTGATGGTGGTCGTCTCGGCTACGTGGCTCGGCCTTTACCTGGCCGGGGGGATCACGAAGCCGATCGGCGACTTGGTGCAGGCCACCGAGCAAGTGGCTGAGGGGCGCTGGGACGTACACCTGGAGGAGCGCGGCGGCGACGAGATCGGTACGCTCGTACGTGCATTCAACTCGATGACCGAGGAAGTCGGCCGCTCGCATGAGGAGCTGGACCGGCGCCGCAGTTACATCGAAAACGTGCTCGGTCATGTGGATGCCGGCGTCATCTCCATCGACGGCGACTCCACGGTCGGCACCCTCAACCCGGCGGCGGTTTCTCTGCTCGGTCTGCCCGACGTGGGAGTCCTCGGCCGACCGGCAGCCGACGTGCTCGGCGAGGCCGGTTACAGCGAGATCGCGGAGCTGCTCTCCGGCCTTCAGGCCGGGAACGCGCCTTCGGGCAAGCGTCTGAACGTGCGCCGACCCGACGAAGGGCGCACGCTGCTCGTGACCGCGACGAGCCTCGGGCGTGGGGGCGAGAGCGGCGCCGAGGAAGGGCCGGCACGCGGATGGCTCCTGTTCGTGGAGAACGTCTCGCAGATCGTCGAGGCTCAGCGAATGGAAGCCTGGCGTGAGGTCGCCCGTCGCATCGCGCACGAGATCAAGAACCCGCTCACACCGATCCAGCTCTCCGCCCAACGGCTCGGCCGACGGCTCGGCGGCAAGGTTTCCGAGTCCGACGCGTCGGTGGTCGAAGAGTGCGTCGGCACCATCGTGGGCGAGGTCGATCGGTTGAAGCAGCTCGTGAACGAGTTCTCGCAGTTCGCGCGCTCTTCGGGCGTCACCAAGAAAGCCCACGACTTGAATCAGCTCGTCGAGGAGACGCTGCCTCTGTATCGACAGGCGCGACCGGACATCATCATGACGTTCGAGGCCGCCGAAGGCTTGGCGCCGCTGATGGTCGATCGTGAGGCGGTGAAGCGGGCGCTCGTCAATCTCATCGAGAACGCGGTCGCGGCCGTCTCCGAGGACAGCCACGGCGAGCCTCGCGTGGCCGTGCGCACACGGCTGGACGACAATCTCTCGCGCACGGTGCTCGAGGTGGAAGACAACGGTCCGGGCATCGCACCGAAAGACCGCGCTCGCGTGTTCGAGCCGTATTTTTCCACCAAGACCGACGGCACCGGCCTCGGCCTGGCGATCGTGGCCTCGATGGCCGCCGACCACCGAGCATTCTTGCGGGTTCGCGATGGGGTCGAGGGCGGCAGTTGCTTCGTCATCGAGTTCCCCGCGCGAGCGGCGGGCTCGGAGATTTGAGCCATCCGGTGTAGGGACGAGAGATGGGCTCGACGATTCTCGTAGTGGACGACGACGCCACCGTGCGCGATTCGATCCGCTCGGTGCTCGAAGACGAAGGCTTTGTGGTGCTGACCGCTCGCGACGGCGCCGAAGCTTTGGCCAAGCTCGGCTCGGAGCGTCCGGACTTGGTGCTGCTCGACCTGTGGATGCCGGAGATGGACGGCATCGAAATGCTCGGTGCGGTCGGTGAGACCGAAGCCGACATCCCCGTGGTCGTGATCTCCGGCCACGGCAACGTAGAGACGGCCGTGCGGGCCACCAAACTCGGCGCCGTAGACTTCATCGAGAAACCGTTCTCGGTCGATGGGCTCATCGGCGCCGTCAACTCGGCCCTGCAGCGCGCTCCAGGCGCGACCGCCGAGACCGAGCGGCCGGCAGCCAGGGTCTCGGCTTCGAAGGGCGCCACGACGGGCCGCCGAATCGTCGAGCGCACCATCGCACGCAGTGTGGTGGGAGGCGGCTTGGGGCTTCACAGCGGCGTGCGCACCGGGCTCATCTTGCAGCCATTGCCACCCGGCAGCGGTATCCGCTTTGCCAGCGTATCGGGCGTGGGCGAGATCGAGGCCCACGTGAGCAATGTCGAGTCTACCGGCTACGCGACGACGCTTTACAAAGACGGCACGGTCGCCCGCACCGTCGAACACTTGATGGCCACCCTGCACGCTTACGGCATCACCAACCTGTTGGTGAAAGTCGAAGGCGAGGTTCCGATTCTCGACGGGTCGGCCGTCGAGTTCTGCGAACTGATCGACTCGGCCGGTCTGGTCACGCAGTACGCGCAGGTCGCGCCGTTCGTCATCGAGCAGGAAACGGTCATCGAACCGGCCGAGGACGAGTTCCTGCGCGTGTCTCCGTACGACGGCCTTCGCGTCACCTACGAGCTTTCCTACCCGGAGCCGGTGGGCGATCAGACTTACGTGTTCGAGCTCGACGGCCCGGAGTCGTTTCGTCGCGAGATCGCGCCCGCCCGCACGTTCGGTTTCGTAGAGGAGATCCGTGCGCTCGAACGCGCAGGGCTGGGGCAGGGCGGCAAGCTCGGCAACTTCATCCTGATCGGCGAGCAGGGAATCGTAAACACCGAGCTACGTTTCCCCGAAGAGCTCGCGCGCCACAAGATCCTCGACATCCTCGGTGATTTCTATTTGCTTGGCGCGCCGTTGGTCGGCGCGATCCACGCACGCAAGACCGGACACGGCCACAACATCGAGATGGTCCGCCGGCTGGCGGCCGCGGCTACTTGAGGCCGATCAGCCGAAGCTTGTCGGCGCGACCCAGCACGCGGTAGCGTCGCCAGCCTTCCGCCGATTCGGTCGCTTTCGGCAGCAGGCCGACCAGTGCTCGGCCGCTGCCGCTTCCTTGCTCGGCGCGGGCGCGAAACTCCACGTCGAGCTCGGGCGTGGGCGACAGAGGCCGCTCGACCGTGCCGCGCGTCGCCACCCAAGTGACGCCCCCTGCGGCGGCTTGCGCACGTTCGAGGGTGAGTCGGTCGTCTTCGAGCTTGGCCTCGACGAGCACCTCCTCGAAGTCCCACTCGCCGATTGGAGTCTCCGATGCGCTCGACCCGGACAACGGAAGAGCGCCGCCGAAGGTGCCTTCCTTACCGTGCAGCCGAAGGACACCGGCGCTTTCGGGCAGATCGAAGGTCAACTCCCCATCGAAGTCGCCCGAGAGGGTGAGACCTCGGAACGCTGCACACGTCGAAGGGTCGATGTCGCTCAACTGAACGTCGAACGTGCTCGCGCTGGAGATGTGTCCGGTGACCCGGCCGCCGCACACTTCGGCGTCGAGCGAGCCGGTGGCGCCGAGATACAGCGAATCGACGTCGATCCCGTACCCGTCCCGCACCAATCGCACGCCGCGAGCGCGCACGCCGAGTGGTAGTGCCGGTCCGGCCTCGTCGAACGTCGCCGATACGCCGAGGCTTTCCAGCCGCGGAACCAGGAAGCGTTGGAGCACCGTTTCGTGCGGGAACGTCAGGACGACGCACGCCGCGAGCAACACCAAAAAAAGAAGGAAGCGGGTCATGGGCGCGCGAGCGCCGCTGCCACCATCACGACATCGAAGCGACTGCGGTCGTCATAGCGCTTACGCAGATCGAAACGCTTCACGTAGACGGGCTGCGATGCGTTTTGGACGTCGCGCAGGAGGGCTACCGTTTCTGCCAGTGAGACCCGCGCCAGCTTGAGCTCGACCATGGTCTCTTCGGTGCCGTCGTCGAGTTTGCGGCGCGTCGGCGTCATCGCCGTCACGCTCTCGCGGTCTACCGCGGCGGCGGTGACTCGATCGACGAACGAGAACAGCGAGAAGTCCTTGTCCAGCTCGCGCTTGGTCGTCTCGGCCGGAGCGCGGGAGGCCGCGCGGCGGATGCTGTCGGCGAGCGACTCCATGGCGGCGAGGTCGTTGCCCAAGCTTTCGATCTCGCCGGCCAGTCGTCGGCGTCCACCCACCAGCGGCTCCACCACCACTTGGTAGCCGAGGACGGCCGCGAGCAGTGCGCCGAAGACCGCGACCAGCCGTTGTTCGCGCGGGGCCAGTCGAGCCAAGATCTCGCCGATGGTTTCGAGCGGCTTGGCCAGCCAGGTCGTGATCATCGCTTTCACGATCTCGACTCCCCGAGCAACCGGAGCTCTACCTGGAAGTCTACGCCCGCGCCGTTGACGGCCGCGTGCACGTCTTTGACGGCCACCGATTCGAACCGCCCCGAGGCGCTCAGGGCTTCCTCGAGTCGCGTTACCGCTTCGAACGATTCGCCTTTGCCGGTCATACGCACAGTGGGCGGAGCGTGCTGCAACGTGTCCAACTCGACCGCGACATCGTCGGGGACCGCGCCGGAGACGGCGGAGAGCACGGCCAGCGGCGAAGCGCTCCCGGTCGCGGTACCGGAACCTTCGGCGATGCCTTGGAGCTCTCGCAAACGCATCTCCATCTTGAGGCGGCGTGCCTTGTCGGAGCGGTCTCCGGGCACGGCTTCGCGGAAGATCGCGGCTGCGCGTCGATCGAGTTCGCCGACGTGTCCGCTCAGTCGCGCGTAGTCGATCAAACCGGCGGTGAGGGCGAGCGCGGCCGCAGCCACGGCCCATGGAACCAGCGGTTGGATACCGTCACGAAGTGGGCCCGACCACGCCGAAGTCGTTTGGCCGAAGTCGATGACCGGCACCGAGACGCTCCCGGTCGCCGCATGCAGCAAGCCGATCGCCGGAGTGGCCTCGCGCCAAGCCGGATCGTCGATGCCCTCCAGTGGGCACTCGGCCGGCAACTCTTCGATGGTCAGACCGCCGAGCGCTCGCGCAAGCGGCTCTCGGGCGCGTGCTCCGAAAGCTCCGCCGATCACGATGCGGCCCGAGCGCGAAGGCATCGCACGGAGCGTGAACGCCAGGTTGCGCACCATGAGGTCTGGGTCCGAGTGACCGACGAGTCGGAGATCGTGTAGGCCCGCCGGCGAGAGCGCGGCGACCACGGCGCCGTCGGGGCCGATGTCGATGGCGGTAAAGCCGGTCGGGTCGTCGATGGCGCGACGGTAGACCTCGGCGGTCGCGACCGGCTCCCAAATCAGCTTCGAGGGTGTCAGGCCCGCGCGCGACAGTCGGTCGAGTTGGCGGGTGACGTCGGCCCTCGGGGCCATCGCCGCGAGCACCGGAGCGATGTTGCCGGGATCGGCCGCCGCGAAGTCCCAGGCGACTTTCGCTTCGTCGAGCGAGAGAGGGACGTGCTCTTCGAGCGCCGGACCCACCGCTTGCGCGACACGCCTTCGCTCGCTGAAGGGCAGGGTGAGAAATCGGAACAGGGCGCGGTCGGCCGGAAGCGAGGCCACGACCCGGTCCCATTCGCCCGCACCCAGCTTGGCGGCAATCTCTTCGTCCGTGCCCGCTTGGGCGTCGCCGAGGGAGGTGACCCGGAACGTGCCGATGGTCGACTCGGCAACGGCCGTGCACAATCGGCGCGGACTCAGGTGGACGGCTAGGATCTTGCTGCTCATGAAGTTCGCGCACCGTGGCCGGTGAAGCCGGCGGTGCCTCGGTGGGCCGCCGCCTCGGGCCGGTGCATCCGTGAGCTTAGCGAAATTGCGCGCCGGTCGCGACGCGAGGGCGCGTTCCGGCGACGGCGCCCTACGTGCCGCCGCTCAGAGCCGCTCATGGGGACTCCTCCAGGAGGTCGGTTTCGCCGAGCACTCGGACCTCTCCGGTTCCTTCTTCGAGACGGACCTGGACGCGCTCGGAGCCGTCGGCGCGGGCCAGCGTGATGGCGGCGCCCGCGCCGTCTCCTTCGGGGAAGAAGTACAGCGCGTGCTCGCCTTCTCTCCACTCGCCCTCGGAGGTCACGAGCCCCTCGATGTCGAGTGTGTCGTCGAGCGCGACCGGCTTGGTGAACGGGTCCCATGTCGGCTCGAGCACGCGAGCATTCTCGCTCGCGGCGTATGGCAGCAACGCCGCCGTGTCGTAGCTCTCGGCGTCCAGGTCCAGCCGCATGCGGTAGACGCGGCCGCGCAACGCGGCCTCGTCGGTGAGATAGGCGATGCGGGTGGCCAGGTGTTCGGCTTCGGTTTGAAGCCGTACGGCGGTGAGGCTCGGCAAGCGAGGGACGGCGATCGTCACCATCACGCCGACGATCAGCAAGACCAGTGCGAGTTCCACCAAGGTGAACCCGCGTTGGTCGGGCCGCTCAGAAATCGCGGGAGTCGATATCGGCGTCAAATTCCTCGCCGCCTTCCTCTCCGTCGGCGCCGAGACTACGGAGCACGTAGCCTTTCCCGTCGCTCGCGAAGACGAATTCGTTGTCCCACGGGTCGAGCGGTACGCGCTCTAGGTAGCCGTCGGTACGCCAGTGCTTGGGGATCTGGCCGATCGTCGGCTCCAGCACCAGCGCGTCGAGCCCTTGGGCCGACGTCGGATAGTTGCCCGAGTCGAGCTTGTAGAGCTGGAGCGCCTCCTCGACCGCGCGGATGTCGGCCATGGCCTTGACGACCTTGGCATCGTCCGTCCGCCCGATGAGCCGCGGTGCGGCCAACGAGATCAACAGGCCGAGGATCATCACGACGACGAGAATCTCAATGAGGGTGAATCCGCTCTGGTTTCGCTTGCTCTGCACGTGGGGACCCTAACGAACCAGTTGGTTCATCTCAAAGACGGGGAGCAAAATTGCCAGGATGACGAACAGCACGACGGCCGCCATCAAGATGATCATGGCCGGCTCGAGCAGCGTGGCCATGGTCTCGATACGGTCGCGGGTTTCGTCCTCCAGCGCCTCGGAAGCCTTGCCGAGCATGCCTTCGAGGTCGCCGCTTCGCTCCCCGACGGCGATCATGTCCACGATCATGGGCGGAAAGAGGGGGTCGGCTTCCAGATGCCCGGCCAGCGACTCGCCTTCCGAAACCGCCGTCTCGGTGCGCTCGAGCGCTTCTTCGACGAGCAGGCTCCCGGAGGCCGAGCGCGCGATGCGCAACGCTTCCAGTAAGGGGAGGCCGCCGGCGACCATCGTCGCCAGCGTCTGGGCGAAGCGCGCCACTGCGATGTCGCGCGCCAGTCGGCCGAGCATCGGCAAGGCGAACAACAGCCGCTCGGCGCCTCGGCGCCCGGCTTCGAGCTGGATGAGGTAGCGCAGTCCCAGACCGGCCGCAGCGGCGAGCAGGAGCAGCACCAGTCCGTAATTGCCGAGGAAGGTGCCGGCGCCCATCAGCAAGCGCGTCGGTAGCGGCAGCTGCTGGTGGGCTTCGGTGAACACCCGGGTCACCTGCGGGACGACGTAGGCCAGCAAGAACAGCAC
>PJEL010003584.1_pt1 | contig 13186 bp, 9 predicted proteins | sample 1853271 | NCBI WGS metagenome assembly PJEL01 (sample SAMN08108733, study PRJNA415343) | Invertebrate metagenome, whole genome shotgun sequencing project. | host: Globobulimina | place: Sweden: Gullmar Fjord | collected 2015-08 | reverse complement strand
AGGCGCCATATTGCAAATTTTTATTAAAAAAATGCCAAGCGTCAAGATAGGGATAATATGAAAATTTCGATTGTCAAAAAGTGAATAATATCCCACATAAAAACAAATTGGAACTTGAATGAAGAATTATCTAAAATTAATATTATTAAAAAAGAATTTCATGGTGAATGGAATTACACAATTAAACCTCAAAATGAGTAGATTGTTTTTGCTTAAGCCCTTAATCAGTATCACACCTTAAAACAACGCGCCTGTTTTCGACCCTACTGACGAGGCGGGAGTAGGAAACGTAATTTTATAAAGAGGTGCTTTATTTAGCATTACACCTTAGAACGTCGCGCCTATTTTCGACCTTACTGACGAGGCGGGAATAGGAAACGTAATTTTTAAAGAGGTGCTTTATTCAGTATCACGCCTTAAGATTGCGCGCCTATTTTTGACCCTACCTGTGAGAGATTTGGGGTGAAATCCCCCTTATCTACTCGACTGCACATTTTCAACTAAATATCTCTTTAAGTCAGTTAAAAAATCATAAATGTGTCTATATTTATGATTTTCATCAGTAAAAACCAAATAGTATTCTATGTCACTTGCTATAATACCTAGCAATATTTTATCTGACCATATTAATTTTTTATCTATTGAAACTTTATTCATTTTAAAACATTTATTTATCAGATAACTCCTAACGTCAAAGTAAAAATTTAATTTTTTATACTCTAATAATAACTGTTTTTCCTTAATTCCATACAATCGAGCGCATTGAAGAGAACAGTATTTATCATATTTGAAAAAATATTTTTTAATTCCAGCATTAATATCTCTTTGATTAAATGAAGGGCATAAGCTTTCATATTTTAAAAATTTATTATGTTTTGCAATTTCGAATGGATAATTGACCTTTATTGTATTTTGTCTAAGTCTATAATTAAAAAAAGATTCGAAATTATTGTAAAAACCAGTAAAGTCTAATTCTTTGATTTGTTGAACAAGTTTTTTGTTTATTTTTCCTGTTCCAACATTAGGAGCTATGTAACTTGCAATGAGCATCTCATAAAATACTTCTAAAACACTACCCTCATTTCCTAATGTCATTAAGTCTTTGTATAAAATCAGCCATGGTTTGTTACGATATTTGAGTTTGAATATATCTGTTGCATCAGGGGTTTTTTCAAGGTAATAGGATTGATACCCGCTTTTCATAGAATTTTTTACTTTTTCAATTATAGAAAGATCTTCGTGCCTAAAATTTTTAACTTTAGATAGTATTGCCTTAAGTAATTCTACATAATTATCGAAATTAAAATGTTGAAAATATTCCATTTCCAATTCTGTTTTCATCTCTTCTAAACAAGCATCAACCAATTTTTCGTCTTCCATAAAAAAATCAATAAAGTCATTTGACTTATTTTCATTCTGTATAGTATCCATATTAGATATAGATTTTGATTTGTTACATTTAACAAAAAATGTCGTAACAAAAAATAAGGAAATTATAATACGCATAATTAAAATAATTTTACAGTTTAATAAAACAATCTAAATTTAGTATATTGCTATGTATTCTAGTGTATAAAATTTATTTTTTTATCATAAATTAGTGTTTTACATATAAATAAAGCTTCTTTATAGGGCTGGTTTGCTTTTGCTTTGTAATTCTGCAAGTTTTTTTTTAAAATATGATCGCTAAAAAAAAAACATTGGCAGAATTAGAAAGAATTTCTGAACGAGAATTTAAGGAAGCACATAAATTGCCAATATCTATTATACTAGAGGACATAAGGAGTTTGGCCAATGTAGGAGCTATATTTCGACTTTGCGATGCCTTCCTATTGGAAAAGCTATATTTATGTGGTATTACAGGATTTCCTCCACATAGATCTATACATAGAACAGCGCTGGGGGCAGAAAATTGCATGTCGTGGGAATACCATAAAAATATAAGACCTCTAATAGAAGATCTTATAAAACAACAGCATACTGTATTTGCGGTAGAGCAAACAACAGATTCTATTATGCTCAATAATATCCATTTTGATAGATTGAGTCCTTTAAAAACATCTGCTAGTATTGATAATAGCCTTAGATTTAACAAAAAGGGATACAATGCAGGGAGCAATGGCCATGATTCAAAAAAATATGTTTTCGTTTTCGGTAATGAAGTTGAAGGTGTAAAAGAAGAAACAATAAAGATTTGTAATCACTCTATAGAAATTCCACAGTTTGGGACAAAACATTCATTAAATATCTCTAGTGCAGCTTCTATAGTTATATGGGAAGCTATTAGGCAAATAAAATTAAATTTTAGCTATTAAAAATTGTCAACAAAAGTTTTCGCTTCTTTAGAGAAACTTTTAATAATTTCACATTCATTCTTATGACGTAGATTCCAATGGGAAACAATCTCTCTTTTGTTGATTTGGGAAATAATGGTACCACAAATTTTACTGCTATATACTCATTCCGATTCAAGTTATTATTATTATTCCCAATAATCAGCTTTTAAGGAGCGCTTTTGATCTCTTTAATTTTATCTTCATCTGGAATGGGTATAGATATTGCTCTTGGAGGTAGACATACATGTGTTAATTAAGAAATTTTAGTTATGATGATATTGATGAGGAGTTGTGATTCAATAAAATATTTCCCACATATACTGATCACATTTGAAAATGAAGTTAAAATGATACATAACTGCCTCATTGTTATGTTTATTAAAAATGATATCCTGCTTTACAGATTATCCCACTATATTGATATTTTCGCAATTTTTAAGATTATTTTTATTGCATTATATCTAAGTTATTTTATATTTTGTACCAAATATTGTATTGAAATAATGTGTATAGATGACAATTTTATCTATCTTGGAACACGATTAGGTTGGACCATTTTAACTTTCAATTATATACAATCCCCACAAATAAATATTTTTAGAATATATATGTAAATAATTATGATTGATATTGTAATTTGTTGTATTTTTCTTCTAAAATATTAAGTTGTTGTTTGCAATTTTTTAATTTATTTAATAGATCATCTGGATTTCCCACAGTTAAATAGTTTATTTTTGTCATTTTAAAATCCTTAAAACATTGACACCCATTATGGGATAAATCTACGAGTTCATGCTGTCTTTGTAAATATTTTTTATCTAGATGTAATTCTGTAACCTGAATTTCTTGTTTATTATTTAACCTTATTGATACTCCAATATCAACGTCGGTATCGATTGATACCATCCACACATACTCTATCCAATATCTATCATATATACTTCTAAACATTAAAATAGGTATTAACTTTATATTATCGATGTTTATTTTATCGATAAAGTTAAAATAATTTTTAATAAATGTTCGCTTAGTAAGTGATAATATCATTCTTCGTTTATTATCTATTCGATTAAATATTGAAAGTTGATTCCATCTTGTTGTATTTATAAATTTTTGCAAAAATATCCTATTTAACAATTTGCTTTTAATCCTACTACTGTTTTCCAATATCAAGTTAATTTCAAACATTTCTTGCTCTTTGAATGATATAGGTAGTTTATTCATTGTAAGTTGAAATTCATTTTCAATATCCTTTGCTGTAAATAACTTATTCTTCATTTCCCATTTAAAATAACCATTATTACATGGCAATGACTTATATATTCTATTAATAATACAATATAATAGCTCTCCCGTTTCCTTATCATGAAAATCATAATTCAATATCTTATATTTTATACAATCATTAGCACTTTCCTTTTCATCAAATTGTAATACTGTAGTTACACCCATATAATTATACACATTAATCTTATCCGCATTTATTCTATTTGGTATTATTTCCTCGATCAATACTTTTGGAATGTTAATAGTGCTATGTGCTGGTACTATATGTAATGCTATTGGTTCATATCCTACATTTGAAGTTTTTGATTTCTTTTTCTTTGTTTCTTTTGTTTCTTTTTGTTTTTCCACATTTTGAGTTATCGGTAGTGAAATCGTCGGTGAATATGGTTCAAATCGTAAATACCCTTCTTCATATAAGATTTGATCAATTTCGGATATAATAGAATCAGATAACGATAGGGGAAAGTATTCAGGTGCAGAAATATCAAGAGTAGAGTAAGGACATATAACATGATCACATGATCGATCTGGATAATATTCAGGTGCGGAAATATCAAGAGTAGTGTAAGTATTATACTTTTTATTGTATAAATTATCATCATTCATTGTTTTTTTTTGAGGCACACTACATTGATTAAATATAGAAGCAATAAGTATTAATCTTAAAAAATCATTTTTTTTAACCATTATTTGTTTAATATCTTATTTTTTATCGATAAAAAATGACAAGTTTAGACAAAGAAAAGCAGTAATGTTTATTTATACAAGCACAAATATAAATAAATATAAATCTTATTAATATTTAAATATATGGCATCTATATATTTGGAGAATTCACAAATATTTTGCATTTTTTAGCGTTATTAGTGGGAGGTTTATATTATATTCATAAATAAGATATACTATACCAATCAGAAATAAAAATGATTCTAGAAAGCATCAATTAGACGATAATTCGTCGCTTTTAGGCAACAATAATGTCAACTTGAATTCCGATGAGTATATTTTATTGTCACTAAATTGATTAAAACTCCAATCTTAAGATGGGAAAGAAAAAAAAATGTATCAATTTCTTTATCTCAATTCTAATCGATAAATTCTATTTTCTCAACTCATTAATATGCTCTCTTTCCTTAAAAAGAATAAAAATTATATACAGAACGACAAATGTATTACCATATACAATCTTTAGTGGCAAACTGTGAGGTATAAATTTTCTTAAAATAAATACTAATACCATTGTAAAAGCTATATATAAAAAAGATTTTTTTATTTTGTAGGGCACAGGAAAATGATATCTCCCCAAAGCATAACATAGCAATAGGGCTGTAGTATTTCCTAATAGCAAGGCTGCCACATTTCCCCAACATCCTATAATTGGTGTTAGAAAGTATATTGTCGATACAGAGACAGACAGAGCTGAAATTGAAAACAATATGGAGAAATATGTTTTTTTTGTTATTTTCAACCAAAAGGATACATTATAGTAAATTCCAGATAAAAGATAGCATAGCATAATATAAGGCACTATACCTACTCCTACAGTAAATCTAGGCCCTAAAAATATTCGAGAAAGAATATCTATATTCATACTTATTGTAAAGATTATAATACATGTGGTAATAACAAAAATATCTAGTAAACTTGCCAAAACAGCCTTGTCTTCGACTTTATTTTTTATACGCGATACAACAAAAGGTTCTATAGCATATCTGTAGGATCGTATAAAGAGGCTTAGAAAAAGTGCAAGCTTAAAATAAGAAGCAAATACTCCTAAAAGCGCTTCATTACCATAAAAATACTTTACAGAAACTCTTATTATCATTTCATTAGAAATACCCATAATACCTACTATCACCATAGGTAATGAAAAAAATAACATTTTTTTTATAAGCTTTATATTGATTATACTTTTTTGACTTTTACATGCTTGTATAGAATATGGTAAAGTGAACAAAAACACCATTAACGATGATAGGATATTGGATATCAGGAGATAATATAATTTATTATTGGGGTCATAAATTCTATGTACATATATATACAATGATTCGAAAAATTGTTTGTGATATATAGAATCTAAGAAGTAGAGCACAAAGGTATTTGACAAGATACACATTCCAACTTTGATAAATTGAACACAAACTACTCTTCTAACCTTTTCTTTCAATCTTAGATATGCTAGCGGGATTTCAGAAATTGAATCAAAAAACAAGATGAATAAAACACAATATATGTATTTTGTGATATTGTCATGCCCCATCAAATGAGCAATTTTGTTTGCATTAAAGCCTATAATTAAAGATACAAGGCAATAAATTAGTAAAATTATAGTTATTGCACTACCAAAAGCGTCATTATGATTTATATCGGTATTGTGTAAATTTTTCTCTTTGTTAAATTTAAAAAAAGCAGTTTCCATACCAAAAAGGCATATTACGTTTAAAATAGATATGTATAAATAAATTTCTGATATTAATCCTAGATCTGCGTTACCAAGTTTTCGAGCTTGAAGTGGTATAACTAAAAAATATGACAGCCTACCGAAAATGTTACCAAAGCCATAAAAGAGTGTTTGTATTGCAAGTTTTCTTTTTTCCATATATACTGATTCCAGATGAAGATTTTTAAGTAATGGCAAAACAATAACATAAACAACGAATTTGTATCATATACTCATTACCATTAAAAATGAAGTTAAAATGATACGTAACTGCCCGATTATCAATGTTATGTTTATTCAAAATGATACCCTTTGGGTATATCTTCATATATCTTTGCTATAGATGATTAGTTTTCAGAAATAACTTTTATCATTCTTATATAGGATACACCTTTTTTTACAATTAGAAATTTTAATGCCCCCAGTTTAATAGTTTCATTTTTTTTAGGAATACGCCCCAAGCTATAGATTATGTATCCAGCCAGAGTCTCGTATTCGCCTTCGGGTATATTCCAAGCATATTTTTCATTTAGATCATCGATCTTTGTAGAAGCACTTATGAGAAATGTGTTTCCAGAAAGTTTTTTTGTTACTTCTTCTTCTATATCGTGTTCATCTTTTATTTCACCAAAAATTTCTTCTATAATATCTTCTAAGGTAGCTACACCCGCAGTACCTCCAAACTCATCTACCACAATAGCAATATTTTGATTATTATCTATAAATTTTACCAATAAATTGCTGACATAACTAGTTTCTGGTACTATAGTTATAGGATGTATATTGAGAGTTTTATCGTGGGATTTTAGCAGATCTTTGAAATGATAATATCCTATTATTTCATCTATTTTGTCTTTATATACCAAAATTCTAGAGTGCTCATTTTTTACAAAAACTTCTTTGACTTTATCAAAATCCAGATTTTTATTTACTGCTACTATCTTTATTCTGGGTACCATGCAATCCCTAATCCTTATTTTTTTAAAATCGATAACATTACTAGCCATTTTTGCTCTCATCACAGTAGGTGTTTTATGTTCTATATCTATGCTGTTTTTTAAAAAAGAATGAAAATCTTGCAATTGAAATTTGGACCTGCTTTCAGTAAACTTCTGTCGAAAAATTATTGAGAGCAAAAACCTAGATATCAGTATTATTACTGTTACTACAGGATATAATATTAATACAATTAATGCAAGTGGAATAGCACAAAAATACAAAAACTTATTAGGAGCCAATAAAACGATACTTTTTGGTATAAATTCAGCAAAAATTAGTGTTATTATAGTTATGGATAATATTTCTAAGATTAATATAAATATGTCATTCTGTAGACTATGAGGCATTAATGGTATTAATATTGAATGAAACATATCTGCTGCTGTAGAGCTAAAAAGCACCATGCTTACAGTTACTAATATTAAAAGTGTAGAAAGAATATGAGAAGGCTTATTCAACAAAAAAGAAAGCGCTTTAATTTGGATAGTGTTTTTTGTTTTTTGCTTATCCAATTCTAGCATCAATTTATCCGCAGATAAAAAGGCTGATTCTAAACCAGACAAAATTGCTGATATGGAAACAAGAAATAGAATTTTTATTAAAATAAATCCTTCCACCTTATAATCTAATAAAATTTAAGCGACAATGGACTTATTAAAAATTGTGTTTCGTTCATTTTGTTCTTCTTTGCTTTTCTTTTTTATCTTAATCTTTCCTCTAATATCAAAAATTGTATACTCAGAAAGATCTTCTTCAGCATCTAAACCTTTCCCTACTAGTTTTACATCCTGGGTTGTTATGGTAACAGCACTATCGGTCTTCACTCTTTTTGTATCAACATCCCATATTAAATTTGGAGATTCCAAGATATTATTGTTTTTTGTGTTTATGATTTTTGCCCAATTTTCTATTTTATATATATTGTCTTTCGATATATATCTTACATAACCTGCCTCTAATGTACCTTTAATAACTTCGTTATCATTATAAAATTCCACAAAGACACCTTTGGGGTACAATACATCTTTATTACTCGACTGTATTGTTATATCGGCATGTATTTTTGCGCATATTTTCCCTTTTTCAGAATATATAAATGTAACGTCCTTTGTCTCTATTTTCAAGTCTTCTTCAGTGTCTTCTAGTTCACCTTCTATATTGGTATTGCCTTGTGGCCCTTCTTTCTTATTTTTGCTTTGATTTGTTTCTTCTTTACTATGAGTGTTAAAATACACTTTATTGATTACATACGCCAAAAATAATGCACAGACACACAATAACAAACCCACTTTTATATAAACAAATTTAATCATTTATCATTATCAATCGATGTATACCCAAAGGGTATTATTTTGAATAAACATAACCTTGATAATCAGGCAGCTACATATCATTTAACTTCAATTTCAAATGTAATCAGTGTATATATAGCCATGCTCGTTTATGATACTGTTTTGCAAGCATTTGAAAAAATCTTTAATGGTGAGGGGTATATTATACAAAACAATGATTTTGCCCCATATTTCTTCCGAAAAAGTCAAAGTTTTAACATCTACTTTTTCATTCTTTTTGATGAATGCTGCTCACGTAATTAAGTTCATCCATGACTGTTTCAAATAGCTTTTTCTATAAACGACAGTCAACAATGTAGGTATTTTTTTTCAATATTTGAAATTTTTATCTTCCTCTAGTATCTGTTTTGCATGATCTCTATGTTTGATATTCTTTATTATGCTTTTTATAACTCCATCTACAATTATAAAGGTAATTCTACTGGTACTCCAATATTTTTTGCCAAAAAATGATTTTTGAGACCAAACTCCATATTTATCGTGTATAGTATGAGAAACGTCGCTGATGAGTTTGAATTTTAGATTATATTTTTTTATAAATTCTTTGTGCGATGCAATACAATCTGTACTTACCCCTATAATTTCATAATTTTTTTGCTTAAGTAGATCATAATTATCTCTTAAACTTTTGGCTTGCATAGTACAAAAAGGTGTATTATCTTTAGGATAGAAATATAAAATTATTTTTTTATAATTAGAAGAAAGCAATACTGCTGGATTAGGTGCTTGGCTGCAAATATACGTACCACTAAAGATAGGGGCTTTTTCATTAATTTTTAAAAAGTCATAATCTCCTAGAGGTAAGCTAAGCATATTAATATACACTTCTCTTCCAGTAAATAAAAGCACTATTGCTCCCGCAAATACAATCAAATATACCATTAATTTTGTACGTTTCTTTTGTTTATTATCTTCACTCATCACAAAAATACATTTAATTTTCCAATATCACCAATATAACTTCATAATGTCATGTTGAGCTAAATAAAAATATCTCTTTTTGGACTAAAAGTAAATATTTAACGAAAAGATCCTTCATTATGTTCAGGATGACATAAGTTTTTTTGACTATTTCTAGATTACACAATCTGTTTTAATTTAGTAAAAAAAAATGGTAATTAAAAAGCAACAAATAGAATTTAGGCATATTTTATGATATACCCTTTGGGTATAGTGCAAAAAAAAATTAATTGTCCAAATTATTTATACTTAAGCCATAAACTTATTTTAATAGCTACTATTTGAGTAAACTGTTTTTTTTTATTAAATTTGAATATATTGCATTTGTTATTGACTAGTGTTGTTTTAAATATTAAAAACTATGAAAAGGATGAAATTTAGAAATATCTATTACTATTTATGTAGTAAGGTAATGACATTATATTCATCGTATTTGAAAATGTTTTTAAAATCTGTCAGTACAGTATCAAGAACAACGTTTTCCCTACTAACTTCAAATACCTTTGGTATATTTTCTGTATTGTTGTTGTTAAGTGCAACTTATAAATTAGAAACTAGCGTCAGAACATATCCAGAGCTACATAAGTTTTCTAAAATCAACATAAGAGGGTTTGCAAAAGTGGTCGTGGAGTTTAGTCCAAGGTATCATGTTGCAATAAAAAGTAATAAAAAATTAGAAAAATCTCTGCAGGTGGTAAGCCAAGATGGTGAGCTTTTTATAAAGACAGATATAAGTAGTTTTCAAAAACATGAAGTTAGCTCCTTTAGTGTTAATGAAAAACCACATGATAAGTTCAATGTCTCACAATATAACCAAAAAGGTAACATATCTTTTATAAGGACAGGAAAGCAAAATTTTTTAATACAAGATGGAGCAATATATAAGACAGATTCTGCTACCATCCAAGATTTGGTTGTAATACATATCCAGGCTCCAGAAATTAAAAATATAGTTTTGAATGGGGAAGTTAATCTGGTATTAAAGGAGGGAAGTAATGCCAATAAGGAAACTACTTCAATAAAAGGTGATATTTCTTTAGAGATGGGAGGGGGAAGTGTTGTAAATGTTGACAATCTCCAGTTTGCAAACTTTACATATAAATCATATAGTCAAGGCAATTTAATTCTACAAAATACAGTTATAAATTCTTTGGATATAGAATTGCATTGTAAATCTAAAATATCTTTAAATACTGTAGATGTACAGGAGATGCATTGTGATGTAAAAGGTTTTTCTAATGTAGATATTGTAAATGTGAAATGTAAAAACATTATCTCAAATTTATATAATGAATCTAAACTAGATATAAAAAGTGCTTCAGTAGAAGATAGATTTATCTTAGATATACATAATAATGCAAAGGCAATTTTGAATAATGTAGAATGTAGTAATGTTGCTAGTGTAGTGTCTCTGGAAAACTCAGAAATTGCCATCGGAAACTTTAAAAGTAAAATATTAAACATTAGTACAAAAAATGACTCTAAGTTTAGTGCAAAAGTATTTAAAATAGAAAAAGATCTTGTTATAGAGACATTCGATACTTCTAAAATAACCGTGGGTGCCTTGGAGGTAGCAAATTTAGATCTGAATTCTATGGGGAGTTCGTTTGTTAAATTAAACTCAGGTATGGCGGTATATAAAGCACTACTTAATATAAAAGATAGAGCTACCTTGCATATGTCGGAAGTGCCTATAAAGGAAGCAAGTATCACGGCTGTTGGTTCTGGAGAAGCTAATATAAAAGTTGTAGACAAGCTGGTTAAAAATATTCAAAGTTCGTCTTTTAACTTTAACTTAAAAGGTGAGCCTAAAATATATGATAAAGGGCAGCCTACATCATATACTCGTAGTTTAGCAGAAAAAGTCTCTAAAACCCATAAAAACAAAAAGAATGTCCACGATAAAGTCAAAACTAAAGGTAAGAGCGAAAGAAAAACACGTAGAAAGAAAGTTGGTAAAAAAAAGAGATTTAAAAAAAGATAAATTGGATATTAGAAATTGATGCGTATAAAAAGGTAGTGAGATAAGTATGAATAAGTCATTAATAGAGATAATAAAAAAAGAAGCTAACAAAAAATTTGATTCTATAGTAGATATACGCAGGCATTTGCATAAAAATCCAGAACTTTCTTTTCAGGAATACGAGACATCTAAATATATACAAAATGTACTTTACGATCGTGGAATAACCATTCAAGAGACTAAATATTCAGAAACGGGCTTAGTTGTTAGTATACAAGGAAAAAATCCAGATAGTAGAACCATTGCTCTTAGAGCAGATATAGATGCTCTCCCAGTTTTAGAAAATAACGATGTTGCTTATAAATCCAAAAATGAAGGAGTGATGCATGCGTGCGGCCATGATGTACATACTGCATCTTTGATAAATTGTGCTTTAATATTAAATACTTTAAAAGATAGGTTCGAAGGCACTATTAGATGTATATTTCAGCCGGCAGAAGAAGTTCCTCCAGGAGGTGCCATTACTATGATAAAAAATGGTATTCTAAAAAATCCTGTCCCAAAGACTATTTTAGGTCAGCATGTTAATCCATCAGTGCCTGTTGGTAAAGTAGCTTTTACCAAAGATATTATCCTTGCTAGCAATGCAAATATTGTTATTAGAATACATGGAGAGGGAGGTCATGCTGCTTCACCTCATCTTGCAGTAGATACTATACTTATATCCTCTCATGTTGTTTTGGCGTTACAGCAACTTATAAGTAGGAATACTAAACCACTAATACCATCGGTACTATCTTTATGTACAATAAATGGGGGAGAGGTGAATAATGTTTTACCCGAAGAAGTGATAATTACTGGTACTTTTAGAACTTTGGATGAAATCTGGAGAGATATTGCGCTTAAAAAAATAAAAAATTTGGCATGTAAAATAGTAGATGCTATGGGAGGCAAATGCGATTTCGAGATTCAGAAGGGTTATCCTTGTACCAAAAATGACAAAAAAGTTACAGAAAGAGCTGTTGATAATAGCAAAGTTTTTCTTGGAGAAAACAATGTTTTAGAAAAAGAGCCTTCTATGGGCTCCGAAGACTTTTCTTACTATCTGCAAAAAATACCAGGATGTTTCTATTGGCTTGGAACGCAAAATAAAGTCAAAAATCTAGATTCTTATGTGCACACTTCTACTTTTGATGTAGATGAAAAATCGTTAATAATAGGTTCTAGTCTTATGTGCTGGCTTGCTCTTAATGAACTCGAGAGTGAGATTTATTAAACAAAGACTATAATATACTAATCACATTTGAAATTAAAATGATACGTAACTGCCTGATTATCAATGTTATGTTTATTCAAAATGATACCCTTTGGGTATAACTCGATATAAAAGATTTAAAAATCATTACCCGACATTCCTAGGATAGATTGTGCTGCTAAAAATCTAATTAGATTATATTTTGTTAAATATTAATTTTATCAATTTTATATATCTTTTTTTCTAATTTATTAAGCAACAATTTAAATTTTTTTGTAACTGTTCAGATACCCCCCCCTTTTCTAGGTTATGTGCAATTTTGCAATTGTACATTATATATATATAGGCTAAATTATAAAATAAACAAATATGGAATTTATTCAGTTTTTAAATTTTACCTAAAAATTAGGGGTATCTGAACAGTGTGTGCCAAGAAGCGGCAAGCGGGAGGGTGGTTTGTCCCACCAAACACGACTGTCTCCTTTAGATTTATTTCATATAAATTTAGGGAGAAATTTGCTATCTTTCCCTATCTTGCTCAATTGGATTATTTATAGCCTTTAGAGCAAGAAAGTAGTTAAAGGTAAACTA
>PJEL010003582.1_pt1 | contig 13188 bp, 9 predicted proteins | sample 1853271 | NCBI WGS metagenome assembly PJEL01 (sample SAMN08108733, study PRJNA415343) | Invertebrate metagenome, whole genome shotgun sequencing project. | host: Globobulimina | place: Sweden: Gullmar Fjord | collected 2015-08 | reverse complement strand
GCGACGACAAGCTCCGTAAGGTCAAAGCATCCCATCTTAAGGGGGCGTCGGGTTATGTGCTTGTTGTTGACGGTACACGGCGATCGAGCTTTGATACCGCTCTTGAAATGAAAGAGCGCCTCGCGGAGGCGATCGACGGACTCTCGTTTATTGTCGCGGTCAATAAATCCGATCTCCAAGATTCCTGGGAGATTTCGGAACGTGATATCGAGGAGTTACGTGGTCAAGATATGCAGGTGGTTAAGACGAGCGCCAAGAGCGGAGATGGTGTCGAAGAGATGTTTCACGACTTGGCGTGGATGCTTGTTTCATGATCACGTACCCATCTGAGGTGCTCGATTTTCTCTACCATCTTCAACTTGAGCAGCACAAACCTGCGTGGATGCTTGTAAGTGCAGATGGTGAGATTATTGACCGCGGTGGGCATCTTGACCACTACAAGTTTTCTCAATCAGGCACCCAGGTCGATGAAGTCTGTCCATGGTTGTTCGGCTTGCTGCCGCACAAAGGGGACCGGCTCGAGCTTTCTTTCGTCGAAGTCGATGATAACACCGCGTTTCAGCCTTATCTGATGCCTTATGGGCTCGATGACACTCTGGTCATCGTACTGGATATGAGTGCCGAACTTGTGCTTCAACGAGCCGCTCAGCAGGCCATTAATGAGGGAAGTCTGGTTCGCCAGAGCAGGGCCTCAGTGCTGCCAGATTTTTTTGACGCGCTTCCTGCAGAGTTGGGCTTCCTACTTCTCGAAAAACGAGCAAATGGGGTCTATGTTATTTTTGGACAGGCTCCACTGTGGTGGGAGCTACAGCGTCAGTCGTGCACTGTTGCTGATTTGGTTGATGTTTTTCCAATGGTTGAAAATTTTCTGGACGATGCTGACGAAGTGTGGGCTGGAATCAGAGAATCTGCGGTCAGTGAAGTTTGGGAGATGCACGATGGATTGGCTCTTTTTGCATCGGCTCACCAGGTCAAAGATCACAAGCTCTTGCTGATTCGCTCTCCAGGACCTGTATATGACGAGTTACGAAAAATTGTCGAGCAATCACATAGCGATTGATCAGGTCTCTATTCTGAGTTGAGATACGGGGGCAGAAGAATTTGGCCCCCAAATCGCGAAAAGCCTCGCGTTTGACTATTCCGCAGTAAATCACTGCCCGAGATACAGCCCGGCGCCGGGACCAAGGGGAAGTCCCAGCAGCAGCCAGGCAACGAGGAGCACCATCCAAGCCAGCATGAATGCGACTGAGTAAGGCAGCATGGTGGCGATCACGGTTCCCATGCCTGCTTTCGGGTCATAGCGCTGCGTGAAAGCTACGATCAGAGCGAAGAAGGACATCATCGGTGAGATGATGTTGGTTGTGCTATCGCCGATTCTATAAACGCCCTGGACCAATTCGGGACTGTAGCCGAGCAGCATAAACATCGGAATGAAAATCGGCGCCATGAAGGCCCACTTTGCCGAAGCGCTGCCCATGCAGAGGTTGAGACCGGCGGCTAGAAGCAGGAATGAGAGCATGAGCGGAATTGGGCCGAGGCCCGACGCCTTGAGGATTTCTGCACCCTTGATAGCGACGATCATGCCAAGATTGGTGTACTTGAAATAAGCCACGAACTGAGCTGCGAAGAAAACGAGCACCATGAACAGAGCAAGGGTTTCCATCGCCTCCTTCATACCTGTGACCACGTCAGCGTCGTTCTTGAACGTACCGGCGGCCAGGCCGTAGGCGAGGCCGGTGAGCAAGCCGCCGACGAATATAATGGTGACAATGCCGTGCATGAATGGCGAGTGAAGCACACTAGCTGTCTCGAGATCACGTAAGAATCCGTCTTTCGGTATCAAGCCGGCTAGACAGAAGATTGATATGCCGAGACTGGCGATGAATGCCCAGAGCAGGCCTCGTTTTTCTTCGCTGGAAAGTTTGCGAAATTCATCGTCTTCGGTTGTGACTGAGCCTTCGTAAGCTCCAAGCCGGGGAATTACGATCCTTTCGGTGACCCATGTGCCGACCATTGCGATGACAAAGGTCGAGACAACCATGAAGTAGTAGTTGCAGGCCGGTGTCACCGTGTATTGGGGATCGATAATACGAGCTGCTTCCTGACTGATTCCGGCCAGGAGAGGGTCGATCGTACCGAGTAGGAGGTTGGCGCTGAACCCACCGGAGACGCCGGCGAAGGCTGCTGCGAGGCCGGCTATAGGATGGCGGCCAATCGACATGAAGATGATCGCGCCGAGAGGTACCAGCAGGACGTATCCAACGTCGCTAGCCATATTGGAGAGTACACCGGCGAGCACGATCACGAAGGTCAAGAGGCGGCGGGGCGCGGAGTGCACGAGCAACCTCAGGCACGAACCGATCAGGCCACTCTTTTCCGCCACACCAATTCCCAACATCGCGACGAGGACAGTGCCGAGTGGTGCGAAGCCAGTGTAGTTCTCAATCGTCGATTCCAAGATCCAGTGCAAGCCTTCGCGTGAAATCAGGTTGATCGGCAGAACTTCGATGCCTGTCTTGGGGTTGACGGCCGAAAGCCCAAGTTTGGCTGCAAACCATGAAGCAAGAATGAGGCTGAACGCAAACAGTGCAAACAAGGTGGCGGGATGTGGCAGGGCGTTGCCGATCATCTCGACCGTGGAAAGAAAACGGGCGATGAGCGAAGGACGGGATGCGCGGGCGGCGGCTTTGTTCATAAAGGACACGACCTCCAACAGGCGATTCAGTTGATTCTAACAGTATTCTCAAGCAAATACTTCGCTACCGAAATATCTGGACACGTAATATTCACTATGGTATGAATTGTGGATGAATGATCCAACCCGCCCAACCGACTGTGTCTACTTTCTCGTCTCGCGGACTTCGCTGGCCATCACCTCGGGTCTCAAACGAGATTTTGCCGCTGCAGGGATCAAAGGTCTGCGCCCTGCCTATCTCGGGGTCCTGCTCAGCCTGTGGGCTGAGGATGGATTGCAAGCGACCGAACTTGCCAGGAGAGCGGGTCTCGAGCCGTCGACGATGACCGGAATGCTAGACCGCATGGAAGGCGACCGACTGGTTCAACGCCAACCCGACCCCTCCGACCGGAGAGCGCAGCGCATCTATCTTGCGCCGGCTGGTCTGAAAGCGCACGAACCAGCGATGCGCGTCGTCGACGAGAACCTGAGTCTGCTCACCCGCGGCCTCAGTGACCACCAAGTCGATGAGGTTAAACAGCTGCTGCAAAAGGTGTTGCTTAACGCTCAGGAAGGTCGCCGATGACAGTCAACGGACTTCAACCGGCACCGCGCTCCGGCGCCCGGATCGCAGCCTGCGATCTTGGAAAGGTCTCCGCGTGTTTTGCCATCGGGTCGATCAATGCCGATGGCCGCCTTGAGATCGACAAGACCGAAGTCGTTCACCACGAGGGCAGGCCCTTCGAGGCCTTCGCGCGTTGGTACGACGATCATGACGTCAAAGGTTGCGCTGCCTTCGCCGCAACCGGCGTCTACGCCGATGAGTTGGCGACGCCGGTCCTCGTGCTTCCGGAGGACGCCTGCCGGGAAGCGGCGCTTGAGGCAGATCCGGACTTTCCCGCATCGTTGACCCTGCTCAGCATCGGCGGACGGGGCTACAGCGTGCTCACCCGGGTAGAACATAACGGAAATCAGCCCAACGGCGCTCCTTTCCTCTACCACTCTGTCGAGAATGAGAAGTGCTCGTCCGGGGTCGGAGAGAATATCCAAAAAATCACAGCACGTTTCGGTCTCGGAATCGAGCAGGCGGATACGGTGGCCGTCGGCGCCAAGGGCCTGATTCCCATCACGGCACGATGCTCGGTATTCGCCAAGAGCGAACTGACCCACCACGCCAACGAGGGGAAAAATACGGCGGATCTGCTCAGCGGTTTCTTTGCTTCCATAGCTCGCAATACGAGCGCTCTTGTGGCACGTAATCGTGTCGAGGGGCCCATCTATCTCATCGGGGGATGCGGCAGGATCGCTGCGCTCGGCAATGCGCTCGAGCGGGTGCTTGGACAGGAGGTTTTACGGCCTTCATCGTTTCTCGAGTTCGAGGCCCTGGGTGCGTTGGCGATCGCAGCGGAGCAGCACACTCAGAACGAAGCAGTCGAGCTTCCTGTTGATCCGTCGAGCCTCGTGCGGCCGCGGGAAAAACGGTACCGAGTGGTCGAAGCTGCACATAATTCCGAGGAACTTGTCACCATTATGGACGATTTTGATCCCGTGGCCGACTGGCAGACACGGCCGGCGATACTGGGCCTCGACCTCGGCTCAACCGGCGCCAAAGCCGTGCTTACGGACGTCGCAACCGGTGAGGTTCTCATCGACGTGTACGATCAGACACGGGGCAATCCGGTCGAGGCGAGTCAGCGGCTCGTTTGCGCCGTTCTCGACCGTGGAACGCCTGATGTTAGGGCAATTGGCGTCACCGGATCTGGCCGGGAGGCAGTAGCGACGGTGTTGCGAGAACTTTTTGGCGATTCAGCCCGGATCGTGGTGCTCAACGAGATCATCGCACACGCGACGGCTGCGATTCGTTGTGATCCAGGCAATGGCGAGGATCTTTCCGTCATCGAGATCGGTGGTCAAGACGCCAAGTACATTCGCGTCAGTGGAGGCCGTATCGTCGAGAGCGATATGAACAAGGCCTGCAGCGCTGGGACCGGTTCGTTTCTCGAGGAGCAGGCGCGGCTTTATGACGTCGAGGACGCCGGGGAGATCGGCGCACGGGCGATGGCGGCCGAACGGGTGCCAGATCTCGGTCAGATGTGTACGGTCTTTGTTGCCGAAGCTGCCGCCGATGCGATCAAAGAAGGCTTCAGCGTCAACGATATTCTCGCCGGCTTTCAGTTCTCGATCATCCACAACTATTTGAGCAGGGTCATGGGACAGCGCACGCTGGCAGCGACGGTCTTCTTTCAGGGCAAGCCGGCGAGTAATCGATCCCTGGCGTGGACCCTGGCTTCTGCCACCAGATGCGAAGTGGTCGTACCGCCCAACCCCGGCGCGATGGGCGCGTGGGGAATCGGTCTGTGCGTGGCGGAAAGAGCAGGTGCGGAGGCTCTGACCGCAACTCGGGCTATGGACGTGGCAGAGCTACTCGAGGCGCGGATCTCCGGCCGCTCCGAGTTCCAGTGCCAGGACAAGCAGTGCCAGACCATGTGCCCGATTCAACGCACTTCGATCACGATTGACGGCCGGGATCGAGATGTCCTGTCAGGTGGCGCCTGTCCGAAATACGAAATTTCCAGCGGCGGCCGGGCGCGGATCGAGCGCAACGCGCCTGATGTATTTGCTCGGCGCGATGAACTCCTGGCCGGCTTCGAGCGCGAGATCCCAGGCGCAGAGGCTGTGGCTGTCCCCCTCACCGGGGCGGTGGGCGCTTTCGTGCCGTGGCTGGCGACTCTGTGTCACGAGATGGGACTGTCGGTTCGGCTCCTGCGATCCACCTCGAAGGCGTTGGCTGCCGGCGAGTTGCTGTGCCCGAGCTACGACTCCTGCGGGCCGGTGAAGATCGCTTTCGCAGTGTGTGATACCGATGCCAAATGGCTCTTGATGCCGAAGATCATGGACCAGTGGACCGGGGATGGGCAGGGCGGGGAAAGCTGTGTCAGCCAACAGGCCCTCCCAGAAATGGTGGCCGAGTCCCTCAAGGCGCGTGGGGGTGATGTGGAGCTTCTGCGACCGCGGCTTTCTTTCTGGGGGGGGCTCGAACAGAGTGGTTTGAAGGACAGCCTTCTTCCCGTCGTACGCGCCCTGGGCATCGATGTTAAGAAACTCGATCCCGCCATCAGAGCGGCGGCCAATGCCCAGCGTGTTTTTCACAAAACTCTACTCGCAGAAGGTCAACGGGCGGTCAACTACGCTCGTGAGCACGATCTTCCGGTAGTTCTTGTCTGCGGCTCAGGCCACGTCATTCATGAGCCTGCCATCAACGCGGCGATTCCCCGCCTGTTACGTTCCAACGGCGCGATGCCCGTACCGGTGGACGCCTTCGAGATCCCCGAGAGTATCCCGCCGATGCCGAAGGTCTATTGGGCCGAATCGAAACGGTTCTTGCGTGCAGCCGAGGCGGCGCGCCGCCAGGGTGATGTATTCCCCTTGTTGATCTCCTCTTTCGGCTGTGGGCCGGCGTCCTTCGTGGAACAGATCCTGGCCTCGATCATGGAAGGCTATCCCCACACCATCCTCGAAAGCGACGGGCACGGAGGCGCCGCAGGCTTCGTGACCAGAATTCAGGCTTTTCTAGACTCGGTCCAGCAACATCGAGACGAATCGGCCCGGGTTGTCTTGAATGACAACAGCCGCTCTCTTGCCCATGTCGAGCGCACCCCTCGAACCGGGCCTTACCTCGACCACAACGTCAGCTACGTTTTTCTCGCGGGCAATGACTACTTGGGGCCGTTAGCGGCTGCCGTGTTCCGCTCCGATGGCTATGATGCGGTGGCAGCACCTCCCTATTCGGAAGATACGTTCGAGTCCAGCCGGCGCGACTGTTCGGGCAAGGAGTGCCTCTCTTACCAGTTAATCTGGGGGGCGTTCAGGCAGGCCCTCCAATACACGCCCCCGGATCGCCAAACCAGATTGGTCCAGATATCCGGCCAGATGTGCCGGGCCGGAGTCTTTCCGGTCAAGGATCGCATTTCACTCGACAAGATGGGGCTCGGAGATCTGGTATCGGTCACCTCTCTGAAGCTTGCCGGAGGTGTGCCGACAACTCTGAAGTTGTGGACCGGTATGGTGGCTATCGACATCTTGCGGCAGCTCTACGTCTACCACCTTCCCGTGGAGCACGACGACGCGATGTACCACGGCTTTTGTGAGCAGGTTCTTGCGATCGTGGAGGAACCGACGCTGCGAGGTCTGGCCAAGGCCCGACAGTTTCGCCGCCAGTGGGTGAGGATCGTCGATGTTCTCGAGCAGGCATCCTCTGCCTTTGCCGCTCTCGAGCAAAGTGCACCAGGCGATCGGCAGATAACGACGGTCTTCGTGTCTGGAGATCTGCTCACCAAGGGCAACGACGTTGCGAACAGCGGTCTGTATCACCGCCTCGTGCCGCACGGCGTTCGAGCGGTGGTGGAGCCCATGTGCGATTTTCTCGAGTACCTGGTGCTGGTGCGGCCGGAGATGATGTTCGGCAGCGGTACTTCGCGGCGCCAGAAGATGATGTTGCGACGAGCCATGCGCTTCGTTCGTGACCGCCTGTACCGGTGCTCGCGCGTACACCATCCCTGGCTCCCGCATCCTGATGTCAGGGCAGCCCTCGAACGCTCAGAGGAACTGCTAGATACCCATACCAACGGCGGCGCCTCCCTCGCCGTGGGGTCGGTGCTGCACGCCTGGAGTTCAGGGGCTTACGATGGCGTCGTCATGGCCAGCTGCTGGGGTTGCGACAACGGCCTCGTCGAGGAAAGCCTGCTTCGTCATCAACGCGATATCCCGTTCCTCTTTTTCTACGACGACGCGACTCCCATCGACGAACGCCGACTGCGAGGCTTCGCCTTCAGGCTGCGCCGGCTGCGGGTCGCGTCATGATGTGACTCGCGGCCAGAGCCGCGCCGCACTCTCCTTGTCAGAAACGCACCACCAATGCCGTAGCATTGTCTTTGCTGCCGTTGGCGATTGCTGCTTCGACCAGACTTTGGCTGATCTCAGTGGCGGTTGCTTTCAGGGTGAGGATTTGGACAATATTATGTTCTGAGAGCTCGCCCCAGACGCCGTCTGAACACAGTAAGAGCTGGTCGCCTTCCTGCGGCGACCAGTCGACAATGTCGGGCGTTGGCGCCACTTCGCCGCCGACAACCTGGGTGAGCCTGCTGCGTAGATACGGGCTGTTCTCCGCTCCTTTGGGAATGGCTTTGCGGCCAGCAAGGGCCATCGACAAACTGTGGTCCCGAGTCAAGAGCGAGAGCTCGGACTTCGACCAGGTATATGCCCGGCAGTCGCCGACATGGCCGATGTTCATGACACCGTCGCGATAACTTGCTGCAACCAATGCTGCCGCCATGCCGACGGAACCTGACCGTGAACCTTCGAGCAACACGCCGTAGTGGGCCAGCAAGAAGGCAAAACCGGTGCGGCCGGCTGCCTGAGAAATGTCGATGTCATGGTTGATTCTTTCACAAATCGCATCGCGGACCTGCGATTCGGGGAGCGCTTCAACAATTGCCGTGGCCGGCTCAAGATCGTTGAGCAATCCGAAGCACATGAGATCGGTCGCCATACGAGCGGCTTGATCGCCGGCTGCTGCACCACCGAGGCCGTCGGCGACGATGAAGATCCCGTCGGCGGTCGAGGTGTGGGCGATATCTTCGTTGCGGTGGCGATACGGTCCTTTGTCTGAAAACGAACCGCTGTCGATAATATTGAGTGTTGAATTCATCATGGCGAATCCATTATGAACGAGATTGCGGGATTTTTATGAATAATTTCGTTTTTCCTGGTCTCGACAGATCATATCGGTCACGGTTAGACTCCGTGTGTGTTTCGAAAATTACTTGTGGCCAATCGTGGCGAGGTAGCGGTCAGGATCATTCGTGCGTGCTCCGATCTCGGTATCGAGACCGTAGCGGTCTATTCGACAGCGGACGCGGATTCTCCCCATCTCGAAATGGCTGATCAGCGGGTCTGTATTGGACCGGCTGCGGCTGCTTCCTCGTATCTCAATATGGATGCTATCTTACAGGCAGCGGAGCAAACCGGTTGTCAAGCCTTACACCCGGGATTCGGCTTCCTCGGAGAAAACGCGCTTTTTGCTGCGCGGGTTCGCCAACAGCAGATTGCCTGGGTGGGACCTCCGCCTTTGGCGATCGCTCGGATGGGCGACAAGGCCGAGGCGCGGCGCGCGATGAAGGCTGCCAAGGTGCCGACGATTCCTGGAACCGAGGGCATCGTCGAAGATATCGATGTTGCACTTGCAGCGGCTGGTGATGTTGGATATCCGGTGCTTTTGAAAGCGACAGCTGGTGGCGGCGGTAAAGGCATGCGTTTGTGTCATGACGAAGCCGAGTTGCGTCAAGGTTTCGTCGAAGCCTCGATCGAGGCCGAAAAGGCTTTCGGTAATGCCGGCTTGTATCTTGAAAAGGTGCTTGTCAATGCTCGTCATATCGAGTTTCAGGTGCTCGCAGACCACTACGGCAACGTCGTGCATCTCGGCGAACGTGAGTGTTCGGTGCAACGCCGGCATCAGAAACTGCTTGAGGAAGCGCCAAGTCCGGTTATGGGTTCTTCAGACCGGGCCAAGTACGGCCACGTTGCAACTCAGGCGGCTGCGGCGATTGGCTATACCTCTGCTGGCACGATGGAGTTTCTGCGTGATAAGGACGGTAGCCTCTATTTCATGGAGATGAATACCCGATTGCAGGTCGAACATCCCATCACCGAGATGGTGACCGATATCGACATCGTTGGTGCTCAGATTCGGATCGCGGCCAACGAGCCGTTGCCGATTCGTCAAATCGATGTTGAACTCGAGGGACACGCGATCGAATTCCGCATCAATGCCGAAGATCCTGACCTCGATTTTAAACCAGATCCCGGTTTGATTGAGGTATTTGAACCGCCAACGGGCCAGGGCGTTCGTATCGATACCCATGTTCGTTCGGGTTATCGCATTCCACCCTTTTATGATTCGATGATTGCCAAACTGATCGTCAGTGGTCCCGATAGGTCGACGACAATCGAAGCGGCGCGATCGGCTCTTGCCAACTTCAGGATTGAAGGTGTCAAGACGACGATCCCACTCCAGCAGCGAATCTTGAACGAGGCCAATTTCATCAACGGCAACTACGATACGTCGTGGTTGGAACGTTTGCTGGCCGGAAAGGAGGCCTGAGTCGTGGCTAAGATTATTTTGCATCCGCTCGGTAGCCTTCTTGAAAAAGCAATCGATCCGCAAGATTCGAAATTCAACCTGGAACGCATGGCTGAACTCGATAAAGCCCTCGATGAGAAACGGGCTGAGGTCCGGCAAGGGTGGGGAGAAAAATACGTTGAGCGCGCTCACGACAAAGGCAAGCTGACAACGTGGGAGCGAATTGAACAGCTCAAGGATGATGATTCTGAGGTTTTTCCTGTTGGAACCCTTGTCAACTACGGTTTGAGTTTCGGCAACAAAACCTCCCCGGGCGCTGGGGTTGTCACTGCTTTCGTGCGGGTGTCCGGCCGGCTGACCATGGTCATCGCGAATGACAATACCGTCGCTTCGGGTTCGTGGTGGCCGCAGACCCCCGAAAAAATCGAACGTGCCCAAGAGATGGCTCTTCGCCTTCGAATGCCGGTGATCTACCTCATTGATTGTTCTGGGCTTTATTTGCCTGAACAGGGGCGAACCTTTCCAGGGAAAACCGGTGCAGGCGCTATTTTTAAGATGAATAGTCTGCTCTCTGCAGCTGGTGTACCTCAGATCGCTGGTGTGTTCGGTGATTGCATTGCCGGCGGCGGTTATATGCCGATTATCTCTGATGTTGTCTACATGACTGAGCAGGCGTATATGGTGATCGCAGGCGCAGCTCTGGTGAAGGGCGGCAAATCCCAGAAGATCACAAGCCTTGATATTGGCGGACCAAATGTGCACGTGCATTTGTCGAATTGTGCCGATTACCGGGTACCGGATGATGAAGCGTGTTTGAAGATGATCGTCAAGGAGATGGAGAGTCTGCCTACGAGCGCTGCGCCTTATTATCGTCGTGGAGCTGAAGTTGCCCCGCCGCGCTTTCCCACGGAGGAGACTGCGAGCCTCATCCCAGTTGAACATCGCCATGTCTATAGCGTTCATCAAGTGTTGGCCCGTATCGTCGATAACGGTCTGTTTCGAGAGGTTCTTCCTGAGGTCGGCACCGAGATGGTATGTGGCGTCGCTCGGATCGGCGGTTTATGGACCGGTTTCATTGCCAACAACCCTGAATTGACAGAGCATCCCACTTTGCTGAACGAGAAACGGCCGGGAAGCATCTTGTATCGGGATGGAATTGCGAAGATTTCGCAGTTTTCGCGCTGCTGCAACGATGATGGCATTCCAATCGTCTGGTTGCACGATATTTCTGGTTTTGATATCGGTGTAGAAGCAGAAAAACAGGGTTTGCTCGGCTATGGTTCGAGCCTGATCTATACCAATTCAACCAATACAGTGCCGATGTTCACCGTTTTGCTTCGAAAAGCTTCTGGCGCTGGTTATTATGCGATGGCGGGAATGCCGTATGACCCGATCGTGCAATTAGCGACGCCGATTTCCCGTCTCGCAGTGATGGAGGGCCGTACGCTCGCAATTGGCGCCTTTAATACGCGCCTTGATGACGATTTTAACGTTGTTGCTGATACCGCAGAAGAGCGCGAGCGGATTCAGCACGGCATGGATGAGGTCGAAGCGAGAATCGAGAACGACATGGATCCCGTCAAAGCTGCGTGTCAGATGGATGTCGACGAAGTTGTTCGGTTTGACGAAATACGCGCGTATCTCGAAGTTCTCATCGAAGCTTCGTACCAAACCTCCGGTTATCGGCGAGTGAAGAACCCCCGTATCTGGTCGTTGCACGACATCGCGGTACTCGGGGAGGAAGAACGATGAGTGTGCGGCAACGCCTTGATGTGATGGTCGAAAATGGCGCCGAGGGTGCGCTGCTCATCCAATCGCCAGCCGTCGGGTTTTATGGTTCAGCGCCCAGGGTCGGCGAAGTTCTGGTTGGTGGTAGCAGAGTGGGAACGCTGGTGACTCTCGGCAAGGTGCACGATCTTGTTTTGCCGTCTGGTGTCACGGGCCGTGTTGCCGAACGCCTGGTGGTGAGCCGTGCGGATCCTGTCGAGTTTGGCGCCCAACTGTTGCGAATTGTTCCGGTTGCAAGCGATACTATCGGCGAAGGCATCGTGCAAAAATCTTCAGCAGTGGTTCATGGATTGCCTGAAGGCACGCTGGCTGTGGTGTCGCCAACCCATGGCATGTTCTATCGTCGGCCACGGCCGGATTCCCCAAATTATGTTGAAAACGGCCAAATCGTAGAAAATGGTTCTACCTTGGCTTTGGTCGAGGTCATGAAGTGTTTTTCAGCGATTGCGTATGGCGGCGAAGGATTGCCACCGCGGGCCGAAATCGTCGAGATTCGTGCCGAAGACGGGGCCGAAGTGAAAGCCGACGAGGTGCTTTTCGTTGTAAAACCCGCGTAGACGGAAAGATACAAGAGAGAAAAGACAAGTGGAAATGAAATTCGAGATGCCTGAGCTGATGCCGGAAGATTTTCGGTTCTCGTGCCCTGTTGATGTGCGCTTTCGCGATATCGACGCTATGGGTCATGTCAACAATGCGGTCTACTCGACCTATTTCGAGAACGCGAGGGCTGGATATATGGAGGCGCTCAATCTCGAACTGGGTGAAGGAGCAGGCCTTACAGAGCGGTTTCCGTTCATTGTGGTCGATCTATATTGTCGTTTTCTCTCTGCAGTGAAGATCGATGAGAACCTCATAGCGCATATGCGCTGCCATCTTGGGCGCTCGAGCTTTGTCTTCGAATATCTGTTGACGAGCACCAAAGACGACCGTCGTGTTGCTATTGGCAAAACGACGCAGGTTTCTTTCAGTTACGTTCGTAACCGTACAATCCGTATTCCGAAAGACTTCCGCGCAGCGGTCGAAAAGTTCGAAAACGAGTGAAATATGGGTTGCAAAAAAGACAAGCCGTCAAAAAAGCCAAAGCCTGGAAGATTTCAGTGCAAAGACTGTGGCGTCGTGCGAAAAAAGAAAGAAATGTGCGAGCCGAAGAAGATCAAAAAAAGCGCAGGCTCAACGAATCCCTGAGCGAGAATCGTCCATCTATGACATTTTCTCACTTGCCCGAAGTAGGGTGTGCCGGACACGGACGCAGCTTGATCTTTGCGACTCGAAGGAAGAAGGCCGGTGCCCTTGTCAGGACACCAGATCGTCTAGGGTCTTCAGCAAAACGTCCGGATCGACGGGTTTCTCGAGGTACGCGTCGGGATTGTGGTGCTTGAACCGGTCGAGAAAACTCTCGAAATTCGCGCCCTTGAGGGTTTCTTGAATTCCGGTGATCAGAATGATCTTGAGGTCCTTCAGACGCTCGTCTTTGCGAAGGGCAATCAGTGTGCTCAGACCGCCGCGTTCGGGCATCATGACATCAAGCAGAACGACGTCAGGCTTTTCCGCCTTGGCGATTGTTATACCGTCGTTCGGTGAGTTTGAC
>PJEL010003581.1_pt1 | contig 13189 bp, 1 predicted proteins | sample 1853271 | NCBI WGS metagenome assembly PJEL01 (sample SAMN08108733, study PRJNA415343) | Invertebrate metagenome, whole genome shotgun sequencing project. | host: Globobulimina | place: Sweden: Gullmar Fjord | collected 2015-08 | reverse complement strand
ATGGCTGGCCATTTTGGCAAGCATAAGACACTAGCGACGGTGAGGCAACGCTTCTGGTGGCCACACATGGCAGAGGATGTAGCCGAATACTGCAGGACGTGCCCGACCTGCCAACGCATCAAGGTGAGCCGGCAACGCCCCGCAGTATCACTACACCAGGCAGAGCTGCCCATACGCAGATGGCAAGAGATCAGTGTGGACTTCGTCACAGGGCTGGCAGCCACGGCCAGGGGGTTCGACGCCATCATGACGGTGACAGATAGAGCTTCGAAAATGGTACACCTGATACCCCTCTTGTTCAAAGGGAGTGATGCGCTGAAAACAGCCCGGTTATTCATCGATCACGTGTGGCGCCTTCATGGTATGCCACAGAAGATCTTCTCTGACCGAGACCCCAGGTTCACATCAGCCTTTTGGAAGGAATTGACACGTTTGACAGGTATGATGTCTGGAATGACAACAGCATGGCACCCGCAGGGCAACGGAGCGGCTGAGCGCACGAATCAGACCATGGAGCAGGTGTTACGCGCTTACGTAAGTGAGCTAGGCACAGATTGGGACTTGCACCTGAGCGCAGCAGAATATGCTATCAACAACACCCCCAGCCGCTCCACTGGTGAGAAACCATTTGTCTTAATGTATGGGGAGAGTCCTAGCACCCAACTGGATCTGTTTGTGAGGCAAATGATGGACAGTGAACGTGTGAGTGCAGGACATAGCCCTAAAGCTAAACGCTTTGTGATCGAGTGGCAACGTCTGTTGACGAACGCCAAGAACAAGCTGGAGGCGGCCCAACGACAACAAATGGCAGACTACGCCAGACACAAGTCTCGGCCACATCAATACGTGGTGGGGCAGAAAGTGATGTTGTCAACTAAAGCAGTCACCAGTCCTGGAGATCGGGGTACCAAGTGGAAGCTCCGCGGCATGTTTTATGGGCCACTGGAGGTGATCGGCCGCCGACTGGATGCGGCAGGGAATCCCTCGGCCTATCAGCTACAGCTGCCCTTCCAATGGAAAGTGCACAATTGGTTCTCCGAGGACAAGCTTAAGCCATACCTGGCGTCCAACACTCAGAAATGGCCCCATCGGATAGAGGATCCCCCGCCGCCTACTGAGCTGGTGGATGGCCGGGAGGAGTACGTGGTCGACAAGATTGTAGGCCACAGAGTACAGAAAACGACGCGCGGCGCACCTCACATGCAGTGGCTGGTCAGGTGGCGAGGATATGGCCCCGTGTATGACGAATGGCGCTCAGTCGAGGACATTAACACGGGAGGTATGGAATTAGAAGCATGGCGAGACTACGAGAGAGAGCGCCTGATGCCTCGGGAGGGAGCAGCTGCGTTAGTCCAAGCAGTGCGAGAAGCCTTGCCGTCCAAGTCCAGTGACATGCACCGGCACATTTCAGAGTACTGGGAGTCCACGGCGGCAGTCTCAACCCCCTGGAGAGATTCACGTAAGCCCTTCAGGATACTTGTGTTGTTCAGCGGGACAGGCAGCGTAGAAAGGGCGGTGAACGACTGCTATCCACAATCGATAGCTGTATCTATCGACTCCAACCCAGCCTTCAGAAGTACCCATTGCTGCACAGTCAGACAGTGGATGGAGATGGAAGGGGGCATGGAGTACTACCAGCCAGGGTATTTTGATATCATATGGGCATCTCCACCGTGCACTGAGTACAGCAGGGCGAAAACCACAGGTAAACCAGTGAGGTTTCCCCTTATGGCAGCTCAACCACACAGAAACCTTCAGGAGGCTGATGACAATGTGCGGGCAGCAAGAGAAGTGATTGACTATCTGAAGCCCAAATATTGGTTCATTGAGAATCCAGTTGGGTTGTTGGCGACACGTCGTGTAATGGCGGACTTACACGAATACAGACATACGTGTACTTATTGCCGATACGGCATGCCATATCAGAAGCGTACTCACGTATGGACGAATGCAGTCCTCCGACATCCTTTGAAGTGTTGTACAACGGCTACACCTTGTGAGGATATGCAGCGACTTGGTAGACACACTGTGACGGCCCAAAGCGGCGATAGCCATCACGCTAAGGGTTCAGGTAGTGGAGAAGCTGTTTATCCCATACCAGCAGGACTGATACATGATCTTATGGACATCGACATCAGTCGTATGCACTCTTCCACCATAGATGGAGGCATTGCTCTGAGTATGATTGCCTCCATATGGGAGGGAGAGTTGGACCCTACTACTGAGGGTGCAAAATTTGACTTTTATGGACAACTACAAGATCTACCTATAGAATGAACGTTCGCTATGCTGAGGGCGGAGGTGTCAGAGGAGGCAATCTAGTAGCATAAAAGATCATTAGTTAGAAGGGTTTCACTAAACCCCAGTCAGTTTGTTAGTTAGGACTTGATAGAGCTATACTTAGGCGCAGCTCTCGGAGAGAGCTGCCTGTTGTTTGTTTTCTATGTATCAAGCATACGGCACACCGTACCAGTCCTCAGACTGATCTAGCAGGGGACTCTGTCCCCTAACAAGTGGTATCCGAACCTAGTCTGTGAACTGGTAACCGGACCGGCAGTGAAAATCTGCCCTAGGAGTCGCTCGCGAGAGCGATCGAGAAAGCAATGGGGGAAATGGGCGGAGACGACTTCGCGCGCGGGACGGCGCGCGGGATCGAGGCCGCTATGAAGGAGCGCGCCGCGAAGGCGGAGCTGGTGGCCCAGGAGCTGGGCAAGGAGGTGGCGGAGCTGCGAGCAGCACTGGCGGCGGCGCAGGCAGCCAACGGCCAGCACACCTCACCAGCACCAGGAGAAATGGGTGCGCAGAGCGGGGGGGAAACGGGGACCGGGTTGGAAATGGGGGGGAGCGACGCCGCCTCCACGAAGACCCAGTCCACGGAGACAGCCTCCCCTAGGACCCCGGATTTTTTTGGGGAGGGAGAGCCCACAGAGGCGAGTGCCGCGACGCAGACGCCAGCGCTTTGCCTCCTAGGAAATTTGCCAGGGGGGGTGCAGGGCACGGCCGCTGCGAAGTTGGACACGTCGGCGTGCTCGCGAAATTCTGAGGAAGACCTAGCAGAGAATCACACGCTTAGACGCGCCCTGCAGTCTACCCGTACAGGGGCACAACTGCAGCAGGCGGGCATGAGCACTCACCTGGTGGCTCTACAGCACCAGGGGCGACCGCTGGTAGCATGCACCCTGAGTGACGAGACGGAGCGCTACGAGGCAGAAATGGCGGTGCTGCACAGGGTGGCGAGCTTGCTGGGGGGAACTGTCGCGTTTGTACAGTCCCAGTACTGCGACCAGGAGGGGGCGCCGGTTCTAGAATTTGCAGAGAAATTTCTGCACGAGGCACTCCAACAGGTTCTGGAGAGTGAGGAGCAGGGGTGGCTAGGCCTGGTGGAAATTGCCACCCTGACCGCGTCGCCCGGGGACGAGTGGGTGGGTAGCGCCATCCAGCACCTTGTACAGGGGGACGACAGGCAGCGCGGCCGGGCATTCACCAAGCTCGTGTTGCTGACGCGAAACTTTGCAGTGGGACGGCACCCCCTACAGGAGGCGCTTGCGAACTGGGCGACGCAGGCGCACTTCACCCACACAGCGGGGCGTCTAGTGCAACAGGTGGAAATGGCTGAAACCACGGCACCGGCCGAGACAGCGCTGCAGGACGGGGCAACAGAGTGCTCACCGGTGCGGAAGGACGTGCGCACCGCACAGATGCTGTTGGAGGAGCTCTGGGCCGAGAGCTGGGCCCGACTGAGCAAGAAGGAGCGTAAGGCGCAGCGCAAGCGCGTGCAGACCACTGCCGACCGCACCGAGCCGATCGTGAGCGAGGTCATGGGCGCACAGATGGTGCTCGTGCCGGTGCGCGGAGACGGGACCTGCGCAATGGCAGCGGCGGCGTTCGTCGCGACAGGCTGCAACGCGGGGGACATCCTCATCTCGATGGTGCAGGAGGGACTGCTCATGCAGGAGGACCTGCTAGAGCTCGCGTTGGCAGACGCGCGCGCAGAGCGACAGATGCCAGCACTGACGCGAGAGGAGTACCTGGAGCACATCCAGACCGGCGCGCAGTGGAGCGGGCAGGCTGAGCTGATGGTGGTAGCCCTCCTGCTACAGATCCAGATCGTCGTGTGGGCGGAGCTGGACGGAGTGGTGCACCCCCACTACCTCGGAGGTACGCCCCAGCAGGGACAGGAGGCATTCACCCAGGTGATGCACTTGTACCTGAAGGGTGGCCACTACTCTCCGCTAGTGGCGGCAGAGGCGGCGCAGAGCGGCGGCAGCACACAGCCGCCCAAGTACCTCATAACCGCCCTGCCGCAGGACGAGAGCCAGACGTCACGGACCCCCTCGCCGCCACAATCTGCGACGGCGACGACGGGTTCCCCACGCGCCCACACCATGCCCACGGCCGGCACCACAGGTCGGACAACGAGCGTGTGGGGACCACCGGTGACGTACCCTCAGGCGCACGCCGGCGCAGGCGCGCACGCGGGCAGCGGCGGCCAGGGGGGGCAGAGCGTCGCGAGCGACGCAGGTGGACGCCACGCGCCGGTGCGCAACTACCGCACGCAGCACCGCCTGCAGGGGATCCGGAAGATGCTGTCCAGCCGGAACGCGGAGCCACCTAAGGGGTTGCTCCTCAAGGTGGTACGCCGGGAGCAGGGCAAGGTACTCCGCCTCACCATGCAGGGCGCGGTGGAAGCTCTCCTCGAGGTCACGCCGCGCTTCAACGAGAGCGAGATTTTCCTCATGGCAGCCAATGAGAGGGACAGCACCTTCTACGGGCTGGAGGGACATGACCAGAGGCGGTACGACCGGGAGCGACGCGCACTCAGGGGAACGCGCCACTTGTGGGAAGCACAGGACGTGCTGACGCACCTGGACGCCGGAGGAGACTCGCTCGAGCTGTTCGACCCGGGGACCGACTCAGACTCAGACTCTGGATCGGAACGCCAGGCCCAGCGCGCAGCACGCCCGACAGTGGACCCCAGGCGCATGTTCGCCACGCCTGCGAGCGCGATGAGCCAGGGAGGACAGGCGCGAGGCACGCCTACGCCCAAGGGGCCACAGCCGGGAGTGACTTCCACAGGGCGCGGGACACCGCAGACGTCTAAGACACCGCCGCCACCACCCGCAGCTGCGCCCGCGACAGGGCATAAGCGGATGGAGCGCGCACAGGCCAAGGCGCAGGTGCACAGCGCCAAGCTGCAGAGCGCCGCGGGCTCTGAGGAGAAGCTACGACCAGCCGCCACGGCACCCACGCAGGAGGCGCTACTGCAAGAAGTCGTGCGTCAGCAAACACTGCAGATCGCACGGCTGGAGCAGATGGTGGAGAAGGCCACGCAGCAACAGCAGGAGCGCGTGGCGACGGCGGTGGCGGAGCAGCTGGCAGCGAGGCAGCCAGAGGGTGGACGCGGTGGACGAGGTGGACGAGGGGGACGTGGTGGACGAGGAGCCGACCACCCTGTCAGTATGACCCGCCAGCAGCACCAGCAGCCACTGGAAGTGAACCTCGAGCACGACCCCACACCAGTGGAACCGTTTGCATTGTCCGCAGGTGACCCTGTCAGTGCATGCAGTATGACCCGCCAGCAGCACTGTGAGCCCCTGGTGCACCTGCCCGGGTCGCACCAGCACAGTGCTAAGCTTGGACCTACCGGGTCGCCGCCATCGCAGCGGGTTGGGAAACTCTCCCTAGGGCCACTGGTGGACCTCGAGCACGACACCACACCCGTGGAACGTGGCACTGTCGCAGGTGACCCTGAGTTAGTTATACCCGCTGTAAAAATTTACACGTCGGCGTGCTCGCGAATTTTTGAAAATGACCTAGTTATACCCGCTGCCGGGGACAACGACGCTTCGCCGACCGCTCCACGTGCTGAGGAAGACATGCGCCGGCTAGCCCATGAGGTCACGCAGCTAAAAGCCGCTATGCCGACGCAAGTGGCGGCAACAGTGGCGGCGCAACTAGCTACGATGCAAGGCAGCATGGCGCCACCGCACAACGCCTCCGCGCGCACAGAACCGCCGCCTGCAACCGCACCCCCACCGCCTGACCCGCTGAAGGAACTGTTTCAGATGGTGGGAGAGCTGCAGATGGCAGTCAAGGGGGTCGTAGAGGAGCTCCGCGCGTCAAAGGCAAAGGAAACACCGAGAGGGACAGTCGTGCCCACAGCTACCGCAGCACTGGGCACACAAGGGGCACCGGAGCTACCACCACTGCCACCACCGCCAAAGGCGCAAGGGAATGCGCTGGAGGGGAGTAGGCGCGTGGTGGAGCCCACGCCAGAGGAGCGACGCACCCCTGAGTGGCCAGAACTGTCCAGTGGACACCAGTCGCTGAGCGTTTCTGAGGTCCACGAGGTACAGATCCAGGTGCTGAAGGACAAACCGGGCAGTGCATCAGCAGCAGAGGCGCTACTGCAACTCCGCCTACGACAAAAGGTGCAACACCTTCCAGCGGCAACACGGGTCGCGTTGGAGAGAAGCATCACACTCAACGCGAGAGGGGGGGTCACCTCCTCTTTCGTGATAGGCGTAATCCCAGTGGTAGGGTGGAAGGTGGAAGAGGCATGTGAAGTTTGCGCATGCGCCGCACAGCATGTGACGCGCAGGTGGTGCACCTACCGCCGAGGGGGACCGGATGCACAAAGGGAATGGCAGAAGGGCCCGCAAGCACAACTGGAACGTCTGCACCACGGCCCCGTGTGCAGCAAGTGCACCGGAACTGACCTGTATGATAAAGAAGAGTGGCTGGTATACGACTCGCAGTTGGCATCATACCGACCGCCGACGCCAACAGAGAATCGGTGGGGAGTGAAGGGCACCTCAGACAGGTACTGGACTACGGAGGAGAAGCTGAGCGCCTTCAACCAGCTCCCGTCACACGTCGAGAGCCACGCCCCGTACACGCCACCAAGCTGGGGGCAGGACCTGCACAGACCGGGACTCGGGCAGACCGGCACCCGGGGGCAGCACTCGTACAAGGATGATGACGAGTACGCAGGAGCAAGGGGAGCACATAGCCAGGAGAAGGAGGAGTACGAAAAGAACCGCCTACAGGCGCAGCGCCAGAAGATCCACTTCGAGTCCAAAAAGGGGTTTGTAACACAAGTCAAGAATGTGGTTACCCCGATTGAGAATGCAGTCTATGCAGACTGCTACAGCTCAGCAAAGGGCGAAGCGCTACTGGCGGCAGACAAACAGCTGGACACGGTGATCAAAAATCACACGCCAGAGCTGAAGGCATATTTGCAAGCGCTCGAGTCAATCGGCGAACCACCACACTACACCGTATGCCGAGAGCTGGTGTACGCGCTCTCCGCCCCAGAGTCAGACCTGCGCGCACAGTGGCTGGTCGACACAGAAGGGCACGACAGGTATGACGAGAAGTGGGAGACGCTGAATACGGCAGTCCACACGTGGCTGCTAGACACCCTCATCCGCACGGAACAAGAGCGTAACCATGCAATGAGTGCAGCGAGGACACGGGTATCCAGCTTTGCAGACATGCGCACACCACCAGCACCGCGACAAGTGGCAGATCAAATGTTGCGCCAGAGGAAACTGTGCAGAGCCATCCAACGCGGAGAACACCTAACTCTCCCACTGATAGCGTACTGGTGGGGTCAGGCATTACCGCACCAGGTGAAAAATGAGTTGTCTGCCTTGCTGCGCACCAACAGGTGTCTGGGAACAGGAACTGCTACTCACTGGGACACATTTCCGTCTGACGGCATGGAGTCTGATTTTTGGAAATTGGTGAATTTGGCAGAGGAGATCTTCAACCAGGTGAGCGCGCAGCCCGCTAACGGAAGACGACGCGACATCGCCAACCAGGTGGCGGAGGACCAGCACGCACCAGAGGACACAGAGACCTCCACGGATACGGTACTCGCGCTACGCCAAGTAGGACCAACGGGCCCAAAGCGCACACCGTACCAGCAGTCTACAGGCAGACCATGGACTAAGTACCGCCCGCGACCAGAGACCCCGCAAGGAGCAGCCGGACCATCTACACTGCAGCGGCAAGGACCGTCGGCATTCGCAGTGGTGGGCGACCCCCACTATCAAGGCTGTTGGGGCTGCGGAGGCAAAGATCATCTCAAGAGAGACTGCCCACACAAAGTGGACGCGGAGAATGCAGTGGTGAAGGCACTCCAAACCTCAGTTACGAGTGAGGCGCCCATGGCAGAACAAGTTAGCCGAGAGGTACTATGCACACTGGCGGCCCAAGGATGCACGGCAGACCTGGAAGCCCACCTAACACAGCAGCAATGTTTGGTAGTGGGAGACTTCATGGAGAGCGGGCAACCGGAGTGCCTGATGAAAGTCTACACCGCAAGCTCATGACGGGCCAAGCCCAGGGCAACGAGCAGGGGGGGTAACCCACAACCAACCACCGGCATCAAAAGCTCGTGGCCCAGGGCAGGGCGCATTGTCGTAGACGACAGAGTGAGCAAAGTGGAGAGAGTGAGAAACCCGACAGCCAGGAGAGTATATTTTCAGGATGATCCAGAGAGCAATCCCATACCGTGGTACAGACGTATGGCGGAGGACACCAAGCGCGAGGCGCGCAGGGGTCCAGCAGCGGCAATCAGCATTCGACGAGCTGAAGCAAGCCTACGGAATGCTAAGGCACGGGCAGTGGGCAACTTGACGGCCATGCTCACAGTATTAGATGAGCGATTAGATGAGGATCGAGAGGCGGCAGTTCACATACAGTGCGCTGACGTGTTAGACGAGCTGATCGCCGACACGGAAGCAGAGCACGAGCTGGGGATTGATTGTCTTGAGGAGAGCGACGAGTGGGGGACACGGCGTGCATCTGAGGGGGGAGGTGATAAGACATCACCTCCAAATCCAGAGGCACGCAAGACACTTGAGGGGGGAGGTGCTACTTCACAAGAAGCACCACCTCCCCAATCAGAACGACAAAGGTCAGAGGCAGCAGTGAGCCGCTTGCTAGCGATATCCGGAGTGGACCCGAACACCTTGAAGGAGCAGGTGACCAACCTGTTGCAAGACGTGCAAACCTGGCCTGAAGAGGTGGCAGAGCCTAGGCCCAAACGCATGATACCACTCATCAAGGCCCAGAACGAGCAGGTTAGCAGCCACAAGGTGGAACTATGCAACCTACTGGATGCAAGGCATGCCGCGCAACAACCAGATATCCTCACTGCACAGCCGGGACAGCAGAATGACGACGGAAGGCCACATAAGTGTCTATTGCTGAAAGCTAGCCTACGACCGTATCAAAACCCAGCAGAGGAAGCGCCCAGCCACAGTTGGAAAGCCTCAACACTAGCACTGATAGACTCAGGGGCCAGTCGAGATTTCATCAATGAGGATGTGGTGAAAAAGCTGGGATTAGAGATGGAACCGGCCAAGCACGCACTTAAGGTGCAGGTGGCAGACGGGCGAGAACTCAGCATCAAACACGTGGTATGGATAGATCTCTGCCTGAACGGGAAATTGGGGTATCGGACCAGAGCATACGTCATGCCCATGGGGAAAGCATGCGATGTCATCCTAGGCATGAGCTTCTTTGAAACCTTGGGGCCCTGCGAGTTCGATGGAGTGAACAGGACCCTAGCCGTCGACCGCCAAGGTGAAAGGATAGTGCTGGAAGGACAGGGAGTAGAAGAAGCCAAAGTGAGAGCCAAAGCTAACGCCCTGTTGCAACAGCGCACTGGAGGGCTGGAAATCATCTCCCCTGAGGAAGGCGCCCGCGACATGCAGACGCTAAAACAGCTAGAGAGAAGATTGCGCAATCCAGGAAAGGGACCCCGAGAACACCTCAATGTGCTCACAAAGGAGTACTTAGAGCCCTTCGCACTACACATGCGCATGCGCGATGAGGCACCAGAGCCAAAGGAAGTTGAATGGCAAGGGATGGCGCAACGCCTCCAAGCGCGAGCTACTTCAGAAGGCGTCTTCAGGGGGGTAGTAGCAGGTATTTCAGATACGCTACTCCAACGTGATCACTGGGCAGCCTTCCGAGTCGATGCGACGGCTAGCCCCCCAATGGTACATCTGATTCAGGCAGAGGAACGAGACTTTCTGTATCCATTCGGGGAGCGAGCTGAAGGGAACAAGACTACGGAGGAGCTGGAAGGGAGCAAGGCACGCACCCTGGAAAGCGCAGGCCACAAGCAGCTAGTAGAGGACATTCTCTCAGGTCGACTACAAACCGGGGCCGAAGTGGACGTAGAACGCTACCAGTTGCACGACTTAGTGACACTGGCGAAGGGAAAGCTGGCAGCTTCACAAAAGCTGGTCGCCCTCCTGGAGGGATTAGTCAAGGAGAACACGACACTGGGCGAAACCTTTTGGACAGAAGAGTTGCGCGCCAAGTTGACCGACCAATTGGCAACTGAGTATGACACAGTCATAAGACAGGAGCTCAGGTTCACAGACAAACTCAACGAGCACCTGGAGCCAGCGCCCATACGGCTACATGACGAGTGGGATGGCCGCGCACCATACGAACGCAGCCGACGAATGAGCCCACAGGAATTGGCAGTGGTGAGAGAGCAGCTGGCAGAGCTACTGGAGTTAGGTATGATCCAACCAAGCGCTTCCCCGTTTGGAGCAGCAGTTATGGTAATCCCAAAGCCAGGCCAGCCGGGAAAGTTCCGCATGGTGATTGACTACCGCCGTCTGAATAGCCTCACAGTGCCCGACAAATACCCGCTCCCCGATATTGGTGAACTACTAGACGATATTGGCAGCAAAGGGTACAGGTATTGGTGCACGTTTGATCTCTGCAGCGGCTTCTACAACGTCCCCATCCTACCAGAGCATGTGGAGCGCACCGCAATGTCAACTCCCCTAGGCAATTACCAATGGCGCGTGATGCCAATGGGGCTGCGCAACGCACCATCAATCTTCCAACGAAACATGCAACGCGTGTTCAGCGACATGCCACAAGTACGCATCTTCGTGGACGATGGGATTATCGGAGGGGCCACGGTAGAAGAGTTATATGTGAATCTGCGCAAGGTACTGAAAAGATTGAAAGATACAAACATGGTGATGAAGAAGTCGAAGTTGCAATTCTTCAAGGAAGAGCTGAAATTTCTGGGACATGTGATATCTAGAGACGGAGTGTCTCCTCAGTTAGAAAAAGTGGAAGCAGTGAAAAGCTGGCCGCGGCCCAAGACCAAGAAAGATTTGCGCGGGTACCTAGGGCTGGTGGGTTACTACACGGCATTCATCTACAATGCTGCTCACATCATGCGACCGCTGCATGATCTGACGAAAGATGAGGCCACAGTCCCAAGCACCGACGCCGAGTGGGAAGCCGCACCCGCAGCCCTGCAAGCGTTTGAAGAGCTGAAGGCCAGATTGTGCAGCGCGCCAGTGCTCGCGCTACCAGACTACAAGGCTGCAATGAGCGGGAGAAGCCCGTTTTTGGTGCAGACAGATGCGAGCGAAGCTGCAATGGGGGCAGTGCTGATGCAGGATCAGGGGAAAGGATGGCAGCCCATCTGCTTTGCCAGTAAAGCGTTCTCCCCTGCTGAAATCAATTACTCGGTAACCGAGAAGGAGTTGCTGGCGCTAGTGTGGGCTACCACGGAGAAATTTCGCCACTACATCTTGGGGACCACCTATGAGATTCAGGGTGACCACAAGGCCCTAGTGACGCTGATGCATCCAGGGAGGGCCTACAACCGACGTCAAGCGCGATGGGTGGAAATTTTGCAGGAGCAAAATGTGCCACAGATGACATACGTCAAAGGCGCCACACTCACGGTACCAGATGCGCTGTCAAGAAGGCCAGACTACATGGAAACCATCCCAACGGCGCTCCAAGGTTTGCGCGCTGGGACGACAGAGGACGCAGACCTGCTGAAAGACTTGGAATTAGGAGACACGTTGCACACAGATGATGCACGAGAAGCCTATTTCACAGACAAACAGCGCCCACACTCCATGCCAGGGCTGGAGGTAAGGCTGCCACCACTCCTGACTGATGCGCCTAAGGCCATATCGACGAAGAAACTGCAAAATTCTGTGACGGTAGAGCCGGACCCCACACTCCCAACCGGAGTGATGCCACATGGCAAGGTGCAGGCGGCGCTGGAATTGTGCAGTGGGGGGGCAGGAGTCGAGCATGTGCTGATAAACGACTGCAATGCAGACGTCTGCCGCACGATAGTAGAGCTGGCGTGCGGCATCCTCGCGCCGACACTCGGGCCACAACCACTGCTGCCGACACAGAAGCACAGGGCAACGGCGTGGACAGTCGGCGCACGAGATAATCAGGACTGGCAGATGGACCCGGTGGAGTTTAGACGCTGGGATCGGTTCTACGGGTTCACAGTGGATGCATGTGCAGATGCACAAGGAAAGAATGCACAGCTGCGGCGCTACTGGGCAGATTGCCTGACGCAGGACTGGAGAGGCGAGGTAGTGTGGTGCAACCCCCCCTTCAATCAGAAGGAAGGCCTGCAGGTATCTGAAGTGCTCAAGAAGTTCATGCGCGCGCGCGAGGCAGATCCATCCACCGCCGCGTGCTTCATCTTACCCCACTTTGCAGGAGCGGAATGGGAGCAAACCCTCACCGACATGAGAGATGTGGAATGCGTATACACCTACCCCACAGGTACACCCTTGTTCTATGCGGAGGACGGGGGACGGCCGCCGACCAAGTGGCCTGTACAGGTATGGTGGTGTCCACCGAGGGCCACAACAGAGATGGCACTCCCAGTGACGACCCGCTCACGCACCCAAGCCACGCGCACAGCCAGCCCGCTGAGGCGCACACCCACGGCGTCCCCTGCGAGACCGAACACCTCAGCACCCCCTACAGTCCCAAGGGAGTCTACAGGACACCCAACAGCCACAGAAACGGCCACTCGACCAAGGCTTACAGACTTCCTGCGACAACTAAAGACGGCACAACAGGGAGACCCGAGCTGTGTGAAGTGGACAAAGGAGACACAGCATACGCCCAAAGAGTTCCGAACAGCAGGAGACATGCTGTGGAGAGTAGCAGACGGCAGATATCAACTGGTCATACCTGCCACCCCGCCAGAGTTACGCAACCTAGCCATGCAGGAGTGTCACGATGCAGCTATGGCTGGCCATTTTGGCAAGCATAAGACACTAGCGACGGTGAGGCAACGCTTCTGGTGGCCACACATGGCAGAGGATGTAGCCGAATACTGCAGGACGTGCCCGACCTGCCAACGCAT
>PJEL010003580.1_pt1 | contig 13191 bp, 14 predicted proteins | sample 1853271 | NCBI WGS metagenome assembly PJEL01 (sample SAMN08108733, study PRJNA415343) | Invertebrate metagenome, whole genome shotgun sequencing project. | host: Globobulimina | place: Sweden: Gullmar Fjord | collected 2015-08 | reverse complement strand
GCCGCGGCGGTCACCAGGATGGCGTCGAAGGGGGCGGCCTCCGGCCAGCCGGCGGCGCCGTCGCCCTGGCGGCAGTGCACCTTGTCGTAGCCCAGATCCTTCAGGCGCCGGGCCGCGGTCTCGGCCAGCTCCGGCAGCACTTCGATGGACCAGACCTCGACGCCCAGCTCGGCCAGCACGGCGGCCTGATAGCCCGAACCGGTGCCGATCTCCAGCACCCGGCTGCCCGGGCCGACCCGGGCCTGGTCGGTCATGACCGCGACGATGTAGGGCTGCGAGATGGTCTGGCCGAGGCCGATGGGCAGCGGCTGGTTCTCGTAGGCGTAGGGGTCCTCCATGCGCGGTACGAAGGCGTGGCGCGGCACCGCGGCCAGCGCCGCCCTGACCCGTGGATCGAGCTCGGCGCTGCCGAGCAGGTCGGCGGTCTCGATGACTTCCCGGTCGATCCGGCGCAGCATCTCCGCGCACTCGGCCGCGCGCGCCTCGGTCTTCTTGCCACCTGCCATGGCGAAACCCCCAATTTTTTCTTGCCGCGGCCCCCCGCCGCCGGTCGCGAGACTTGCAGTCAACAGCTATTGAACACATATGTCACGCGGCCCTGGCGCAGGGGACCGTCGTTGCGGCGGTGCGGCGGGGGCCGGCAGGGGCGGTTCGGGCCGTCCCCAGGCAGAACAACCAAGTCAGATGGACGGAAAAACCATGGCGGAAGAACAACTGAATTTTCAGGCTGAAGTCAGCCGGCTTCTCGATATCGTTGCCCACTCGCTCTATTCGGAAAAAGAGATCTTCCTGCGCGAATTGATCTCCAACGCTTCGGATGCCTGTGACCGGCTGCGCCACGCGGCGCTGACCCAGTCCGACCTGCTGGGCGATGACACGACCTTTTCCATCCGCCTGAAGATCGACCCCGTCGCCAAGACCCTGATCATCACCGACAACGGCATCGGCATGAACCGGCAGGAGCTGATCGACAACCTCGGCACCATCGCCCGCTCCGGCACCGCCGCCTTCGTCCAGCAGCTCGAAAACAAGCAGGACGGCTCGAACCTCATCGGCCAGTTCGGCGTCGGCTTCTACTCCGCCTTCATGGTGGCCCAGCAGGTCGAGGTCAGCACCCGGCGCGCTGGCGAGGCGGAAGGCTGGATCTGGTCCTCCGACGGCCGCGGCGCCTTCACCATCACCGAGGCCGCCGAGGACACGCCGCGCGGCACCCGCATCACCATGCAACTGCGCGATGGCGAGGAGGAGTATCTCGATCCGCTGCGCCTGCGCCAGATCGTCGCCACCTATTCGGACCACATCGCCGTGCCGGTGGTGCTGGAATCGCGCAAGGAGGACGAGCCCGACGAGACCCTGAACGCCGCCTCGGCGCTGTGGACCCGGCCCAAGAGCGAGATCACCGAGGAGCAGTACAAGGAGTTCTATCACCACGTCGGCCACACCTTCGACGACCCCTGGCTGCGCCTGCACTTCAAGGCCGAGGGCGTGATGGAGTACACCGGCCTGCTCTTCGTGCCGACGCAAAAACCCTTCGATCTCTTCCACCCCGACCGCAAGCCGGGCGTGCGGCTCTACGTGAAGCGCGTCTTCATCACCGAGGACTGCGCCGAACTGCTGCCGCCCTACCTGCGCTTCCTGCGCGGCATCGTCGATACCGAGGACCTGCCGCTGAACGTCAGCCGCGAGCTGCTGCAGAACAATCCGCGCCTCGCCAAGATCCGCGGCGCGCTCTGCAAGAAGGTGCTGGGCGAGCTGAAGAAGAAGGCCGAGAAGGCGCCGGAGGAATACGCCGCCTTCTGGGACACCTTTGGCCCGGTGCTCAAGGAAGGCCTCTACGAGGACGGCAGCCAGCGCGACACGCTGTTGGAACTGGCGAGGTTCCGTTCCACCACCCGCGACGGGCTGGTCAGCCTGGCCGACTACGTCGCCGCCATGAAGCCCGGCCAGGAAGCCATCTACACCATCACCGGCGACAATTCCGAGGCGCTGGCCAAGAGCCCGCAGATCGAAGGCTTCGCCGCCAAGAACATCGAGGTGCTGCTGCTGAGCGACCCGGTCGACGACTTCTGGCTCTCGGCCATTCCCGCCTACCAGGACAAGCCCTTCAAGTCGGTCACCCGCGGCGGCGCCGATCTCGACAAGATCGGCGGCGAGGACAAGGAAGGCGATGACAAGGACAAGGAAGCCGAAGCCGCCAGCCCGGCGCTCGACGCCCTGATCGCCTTCGTGAAGCTGACCTTGAAGGATTCGGTGAAGGACGTGCGCGCCTCGTCGCGGCTGACCTCCAGCCCGGTCTGCCTGGTCGCCGACGAGGGCGACCTCGACATGCACCTGGAGCGGTTGCTGAAACAACAGCGCCAGATCGACCAGAGCGCCAAGCGCATCCTGGAAATCAATCCGGACCACGCGCTGATCAAGGCGCTGGAAAAGCAGGTCGGAAAAGAAGGCGCCGGCAGTGCGGTCGAAGACGCCGCCTGGCTGCTGCTCGACCAGGCGCGCATCACCGAGGGCGAGCCTTTGCCCGATGCCGCAGCTTTCTCGCGCCGGCTGTCCAGCCTGGTCGAAAAGGGTCTGATGGCCGGTTAATCGAAATTCAGGGCGCTCATCCTTCGAGACGGCTGCCGCGCAGCCTCCTCAGGATGAGGCGGGATTTATCAAATTGACCTCATGCTGAGGTGCGAGCGACAGCGAGCGTCTCGAAGCACGAGGTCAAGCGGCGTCAGCCGCTCACCCCGTCGAGGTCGAGGACCGCGGCGCCGATTACCGGGCCGCTGCGGCCCTGCTGCACGATGACGGCGCAGCCGCCGCGGCCTTCGGCGCGTGCCGTCGAAATATCGAGCGAAAACTCCATGGCCTCGCCGGTCCAGCTGCCCAGTTCGCGCAGCTCGCGCACCACGTTGCTGTCGCGCAGCTCACGGCCGCGGTTCTCGCCCCGGACAACCTCGGTGCTGTGGCTGTCGTCGAACATGACAAGCCAGACGGTCGCGCCGCCTTGCGGCGCCGTGCCGGCCGAGAGCATCGCCCGGCCGCCGTTCTCCGCGTCCAGCGTTACCGTCACCTCGGCCTGGGTCTTGGCCGCTTTCTGAATTGCGCGGGTCACCTCGCGCCGATGGCTGCCGACGATATCGTGGCGGCCGTCGATCACGATCTGCGGCGTGTAGACGTAGCGTAGCTTCAAGGCGGCGGCATAGTCGCGCTGGCGCTGGGTGAATTGGGCGCTGGCGAAGGGGTCCTTCCAGCCGATGTAGTCCCAGTAGTCGACATGGAACGACAGCGCCAGCAGCCCGGGCTCTCCGGCCAGTTCGCCGAGCAGGGCGTCGGCCGGCGGACAGGAACTGCAGCCTTGCGATGTGAAGAGCTCGACCACCACCGGTCGATCCGAAGTGCTGCCGGCGGCAAGCTGGAGGGGCGGCGTCGTTTCGCCGCTGGCCGCGGCCCGGCTCTCGGGGGTTGCCTCGGCGACCCAGACGGCCAAACCGATGGCGATAGCGAGGACGGGAGCGAGCGCGCCGAGCGTGCGAAGGGGGGTTGTTCTACGGCCCATAGCTCAGGAAGTTAGGGGCATCCGTCCTCACGTGCCAGTCACGTTCAGGTGACGGGCGGGTAACGAATTATTGAGCATAGGGCCTGGAGCAGGCCGGGGCTGGCTGGAGTCGCTTTGTGCGATCCTGCGGGCGACTTTAGTCGCGGACAACGCGGACGTCGACTTTCATCTCGATGAAGTCGTCGGCGGCCCCGGTGTAGCTGCCCTGCACCGGGATGGCCTGAAAAGGCTCGCGCACCACCGCGACGCGGATCAGGTTGGCGCCGCCGACCAGTCCGTTGGTGGGATCGAATTCCACCCAGCCGGCGCCGGGCAGGTAAACCTGCACCCAGGCGTGGGTGTCGCCGGCGCCGCGCACCTGCCCGTCGGGCAGCCCAGTGGCATTGCCGCCTGGCTGGGTCGAGTCCAGCGCCGGATCGTAGAGATAGCCGGAAACGAAGCGGGCGGCGAGACCCAGGGCCCTGACCGCGCCCATCATCAGCATCGCCAGATCGCGGCAGGTGCCGCTGCCGGCCTCCAGGGTTTCCACCGGCGTCTGGGTGCCGATGGCGTAGCGTTGGGCATAGACGAACTGGTCGTGGATCGCATGGTTGATGCGCTCCAGCAGGTCCTGGGTGAGGAGCTGCCCGCCGCCGTACTGGAAGGACTTCACCCAGGCGTCGACCTTGTGTTGCGGGTCGGGGTCGTCGCGCTCCACCAGGCGGCCGAGGTCGGCGATCTCCTCGGCGGCATAGCTGAAGGGATAGGTCTGGGCATAGGGCTCGATGACGAAGTCCGGATCTTCGAGCCCGAAGGGTTCGATGGTGATGCGGCTCTCGATGCGCAGTTCCTCGGCGGGTTCCTCGAAGGAGGCGAGGGCGATGGAATTGGAGAAGACGTCGTGCATCCAGCGCACCTGGGCCTGCGGCGAGATCGACAGCGCGGAGCTGACCAGGCGCAGGTCGTGGCTGTCGCGCGGCCGGAACATCAGGCGATGCTCGCCGAAGCGCACCGGCCGCCGGTAGCGATAGACTGTCGTGTGGGTGACTGTCAGCAGTGACATCTCGGGTTCTTTAGTGGGGGCCGCCTGCGAAAAGCGACTTTCGGGAGCAGGCGCCGCGATCCTAGCGGAAAGCAGCCTGCTGCCTCAAGATATAGTCTCAAGACATAGTCTTGCGTAACGGATTTGTGGTTATCGGTCGGAAAGGTGCCAGAGCCGGTCCCGGTAGTGCCGGTCCAGGCAACGCGCTGCCCGACGGCGCCGGCACAAGGGATGCTTAACCTATAACCCATAGTATGCCGAGCCTAGCACGTAGGTAGCACGTAGATGGGCGTTACGCGCCAGGGCGATGTCGGGTCAGCAATTCCACAAGACCGTCGGGAAGATCGACAACGATCTCTCTAAACAGCTGAATCTCCTCGGAGATTTGGGCACACGTTTGGCTGTCGCCGTTGATCCGACAGAGGTGCTTGAGGCGGCTTTGCCGGAGGTGGTGACACTTCTGGATAGGGCCGGCGTGGACCGCGTGACGGCGGTCATCGGGCCGACTGAAAAGGTTGCGGACCCTGCCGCGGTACGATCCAAGGGGAGGTTGCCGAACCTGGCGGGTGAGGCCGGCCGGGGCGGGCCAGAGGACCGGCCAGCCGCCGTGATCGATACCAACCACGTGGGCTTCGTTCGGGCGGTGACGGGACTGGCGAACCTGGCGCGCTCAAACGCGGCGCTTCGGGAGCGCCTGGCCGAGCAGCTGCAGGCTGGGGTCGGCCTGGAGATGGCGGCGGACTTGCAGCAGAGCCTTCAGCCCAAATGCGAGCCCGGTCATCTGCCGATTTGGGGTGTCAATCTGCCCGCGCGGAAGGTGTCGGGGGACTTCTTCGACTTCTATCGCTTGGACGAGGAGCGCATCGCCTTCGCGCTGGGCGACGTATCCGGAAAGGGCATGAACGCCGCGCTGCTGATGGCCAAGACCATCAGCCTGTTCCGTTGCCTTAGCAAGCGCATCGAATCGCCTGCGCTGCTGCTCGACTCGATCAATGCCGAACTCTGCGAGACGGCGGCGCGGGGCATGTTCGTGACCATGGTCGCCGGGCATTATTGGACCGCCAGCGGATCTGTCTGCCTGGCCAACGCCGGTCATCAGCCGCCGCTGCTGCGCCGCCGGGACCGCAGCTACGCGTCCTTTCCGGCGACAGCACCACCGCTCGGGATTCTGCCGTCGATCCGCCCGGCCGACGAATCGATCGAACTCGAAGGCGGTGAGCTTTACGTCTTCACCGACGGGCTCACGGAATACCGCTATATCAGCGGCGAGCAGCTTGGGGTCGAGGGCTTGATCCAGCTGATCGAGGCCCTCGCCGATGCGCCCCTGGCACGGCGTCTGGAGGCGCTTCTGGAGACACTGGATCAGGATGCCGGCTGGGAGGCCCGCGACGACCTGACCGTGCTGGCCATCGACGATTCCTGGGTGCGCCGCGATGCGGGTATCGATGAGACGGACGGCGCAGCGGACCGCCGCTGCGATGCTGCCGCGACGAAGCGGCTGCGGGTCGACCCATGAGCACGCTGGGCGAGGAATGTCTGCTGGAGCTGCGCTTCCCGGCGCAGGCCGACCGTATGGTCCTGGTGCGAGAGACCGTGCGCAGGGCCGCATATTTCTGCGGTTTTGATGAACCGGATACGCGGGACATCGTCCTCGCCGTGGGCGAGGCCTGCCAGAACGTCATTCTGCACTCCTACACTGGCCGCGAGGACGGTTATGTCGTGCTCGGCATCCTGCGCGGCGCGGACCGGCTGATTCTGCGCGTCACCGATTTTGGGCCGGCCGTTGATCCCACCCTGGTCAAGCCGCGCGACCTTCGCGACCTGAGACCCGGCGGCCTGGGAACCCACTTCATTCGAGAGCTGATGGACACGGCCGACTTCAGTCCCGCGCCCGATGGCGTGGGAAACGTCCTGCAGATGACCAAGAGGAAGAGTTTGGCGACATGACCGATGCAATTCGTGAAGAACAAGGCAGGCTGGTGATTGAGCTCGGCGGTGAGATCGATCTCGACCGGGCGCCCGAGCTTCGCAAGCGCCTGCTCGACTGCGTCGGGCGCGGGCGCGACGTGTTGGTCGATCTGTCGCAGGTCACCTACATCGACAGCTCGGGCATCGCCAGCCTGGTCGAGGCGCTGCAAAGCGCCGGCAAGGCCGGAACCAGGTTCGGCCTGATCGCGGTCAGTCCGGAAGCGCTGAGAGTCTTCGAACTGGCGCGGCTCGACAAAGTCTTCACCATTCATCCCGACATCGGCGCCGCCTTGGCGGCGGTCGTTTAGGCCGGGTGCGATGCTGCGGGTAGCTGAAGGTATCGGACGGGGTGTCGTGCGCGGCGTCGAAGAGGTTGGCTTCGCCAGCGCCCTATTCCTCGAGTCCTTGCTCTGGGCGGTCCTCGGACCGGTGCGGCGGCAGCCGGTACGGCTGCCCGCGGTCTTCGGGCAGATGACGCAGATCGGCCTGGAGGCGCTGCCCATCGCTACGGTGCTGGCGGCAACCATCGGCATAATGCTGGCGATCCAGAGCCTCTACAGTCTCGGACTGTTCGGCGCCGAGTCTTTTGCGTCAGTCGGCATCGGGCTGTCGGTCGTGCGCGAGTTCGCGCCCTTGATTATCGGGATTCTGATCGCGGGGCGCTCCGGCTCCGCCCTGGCGGCGCGCTTCAGCACCATGATGATGAATCAGGAGGTCGATGCGCTCCACGTGATCGGCATCTCGCCGGTCCGGTTCCTCGTCGCCCCCGCTCTGATCGCGATGATGGTCATGGTGCCCTGTCTTACCATGTGGGCCATCATGGTCGCGCTCACCGCCGCGGGTTTCATCGTGACCGAGTCGCTGGAGATCAGCATGGGCGCCTACTTCGCCGACCTCGTTACGGTGCTTTCGGTCAACGACCTGGCGCATGGTCTCGGCAAGAGCGTGCTCTTCGCCGCGCTGGTCGCCCTTGTCTCCGCGGTCAACGGGGCCCTGGCCGACGGCGGTGCCGAAGGGGTCGGACGCCGGACCACGCGGGCGGTGGTGCACTCGATCGCGGCCATCATCATGGTCGACATGATCTTCGCTTTCATCGTGACCAGAGGATAGGGTCATGACAATTACCGAGCAAGATAACGCTTCGCCTCAACCGCCGCCCTCAGACGCCTCGGGGGCGCCGGTGATCCGGGTCAAGGGTCTGCAGGCGCATTATGGGACACAGCAGGTCCTGCACGATATCGAGCTGACGGTGATGCCGGGCGAGATCATGGTGATCATGGGCGGCAGCGGCTCCGGCAAGTCCACCTTGCTGCGGCATCTGGTGGGCCTCACACGCCCGACGGCAGGGTGCATCGAGCTGTTCGGCCTCGATATCACACGCGCCCGCGCCACGGAGATGCTCAGGCTGCGGCGCAAGATCGGCGTCGCCTTTCAGGGCGGCGCGCTGTTCAGCTCGATGAACGTGCTCGATAACATCATGCTGCCCTTGTGCGAGCACACCCGGCTCGACCGCAAGACCATGGAGATCATGGCGCGCCTCAAGCTCGAGGTGGTCAAGCTCGCAGGGGTCGACGCGCTGATGCCCTCGGAGCTGTCCGGCGGCATGGTCAAGCGGGCGGCGGTCGCGCGGGCCATCGTCATGGATCCCTCGCTGCTGTTCTTCGACGAACCCTCGGCCGGGCTGGACCCGGCCGTCTCGTCGGCGCTCGACGATCTCATTCTGAAGCTGCGCGATGCGATGAACATGACCATGGTCGTGGTTACCCACGAGCTGGAGAGCGCCTTCAAGATCGCCGACCGCATCACGATCCTCGACCAAGGCCGAATTCTGCTGATCGATGACGTTGCGGGCGTGCGCCGATCCGACAATGCGCGGATTCAGAACCTGTTGAACCGGCGCTCCGAGGATGTCGAGGTTGATGCCCAGGCCTATCTGCAGCGCCTCACCGGAGAGACGGCGCCACCCCCGGCGATGTCGGACGAAAACGCGGAAGCGAGCTAGAGAGATGCGACATCAAGGATTGAACTATGCCGCCGTCGGGGGATTCGTGATCGCGATGCTGGTCGCCGCCGTGGGCGCAGCGATTACGCTCACCGGCGGCGTCGGCGCCCATGACCGCTACAGTGTCGTGTTCGACAACGTGGCGGATGTCAGGTTCGGGACCCAGGTCCGCTATGAAGGTTTCCCCGTGGGTCAGGTCGAGGCGATCAACCCGGCCGCCGAGGATGGCGCCATGATCTTTCACCTCGACCTCTCTGTGCGCGAAGGATGGGCCATTCCGGCCGACAGCGTGGCGCGCATCCACAGCTCCAAGTTTCTGGGCGCCAAGACGGTCGAAATCAGCCGCGGAGACTCGGTAACGGCCCTGGTCCCCGGCGCGCGCATTGCCAGCGCACCGTCGACCGATATGTTCGCCGCAATGTCCAGCGTGGCAGGCCAGGTCGGCGAATTGTCACGCGACAGCCTGAAACCGTTGCTGGCGCGTCTCGGTGAGTTGGTAGCCAGTGCCAACCAGCTGCTCGGCGACGATGTCTCGCCGCTGCTTGGTTCTTTGACCGCGGTGGCGAACGACACGCGCGGACACGTGCCGCAGATCGCCGGCGAGCTCCTGACCTTCACGCAAGAGCTCAACACCACGCTTGCCGCCGTGCAGGCGCTGCTCTCCGAGCAGAATGTGGCGGATGTCCAGCAGACGGTTCAGAACATTAATGCCGTGTCGCATGACTTCGTGGCGATCAGCCAGGCCGTCCAGGATACGCTCGGCCAGCTCGACAGCATCGTCACCGATCTCCAGGGCGTCGTCGAGAGCAACGAAGGCAACGTGAACGCGGCCCTGGAAGATACCCGCTACGTCCTGCGGTCGATCGCCGGGAACATCGATACGATCAACCACAACCTCGCGGGAACCACCCGCAATATGAACGAGTTCAGCCGCCTGATACGGCAAAACCCCGGATTGCTGTTGGGCGGTTCGGCACCCGAAGAAGTCAAGGCCGGGACCCTGCCGTCGCCGTCGCTGAGCCGAAGGGAAAACCGATGAAACGGATCCTGCCCTCGCTACTGATCGCCCCCGTTCTGGCCGGTTGCTTCGGCTCGGCACCACCGGTGCCGCGCGAACACTACTATCGGCTGCTCGTGCCGACGCCGGTTCAGAGCAGCGCGGAGATCCCCTTGCCCGGCGTCGTGACGGTGGAGCTCCTGCAGGCTGACGGCCTGCTGCGCGAGCGCGCGCTGCTATACAGCGAGAGTGGCCAATCCTACGAGCTGCAGCAGCACAACTACCATTTCTGGAACGACGCCCCGCCCCGCATGCTGCAGGATCAGATGGTGGCCTATCTGCGCCGCAGCGGTGTGGCAGGCTTGGTGGTCACCCCCGACACGCGGGTTCGTTCCGACTACCGGGTCACGGGTAAGGCAAGACGTCTTGAACGCCTGCTCGGCGGCGGACCGCCGCGGGTTTTCGTCGAAATCGAGCTTGCACTGCTGCGCGTGTCCGACGAGACGTTGCTTGTCGTCGAAAGCTATACTGCGGAGGAGCCGGCCGCAGACGACAGCGTCGAGGCCGCGATCGTGGCGCTCAATCGCGCAACGGCCCGGGTCTTCGACCGTTTCCTGTCTCAGGTCCGTTTGGCCACCGGCCAGGTCGCCGAGCAGTAATACCAGGGGTCGTTGTCTCCACAGCCTGATATAGAGCCCGTTCCGACCAAATACGACCCGCTCCAGGAGGCAGGCGCAGCGCGATGCGGTGCTGTCGGCGGTCCTGACGTGCCGGGCCTCTGCCCGGGACCCCGGAGGGCCTATGGCATGGCGCAATCATGTGCGGCGTGATAACCAAGCCGAAGATTGTCGCGGGAGACTCCGCATCTTTTTCCCAGCGCGGAGACACGCAGATGATTTTTCTGGTCCGTCACGGTCAGACCGTCTGGAACAGCCTCGGCAAGCTGCAGGGCCAGAAGGACTCCCCTTTGACCGTCAAGGGCATCGCCCAGGCCGGGGCCGTCGGCGGCCTGCTGGCCGAAACCCTGGCCGTGGAGGGCGGTGCGAAGCCAAAAATCGTCGCCAGCCCCCTCGGGCGCGCCTGGCAGACCGCGGTGGTCGTAGCCGACCGCCTGGGGATCGCGGCGGCGGAGATCGCGCTGGAGCCGCGCATCGCCGAGATCGGCTTTGGCGACTGGCAAGGCCATCGCGAGGCCGACCTGGCGCGGGAGTTTCCCGAGATCTGGGCCGCGCGGGAGGCCGACAAGTGGAACTTCGTCGTCCCGGGCGGCGAGAGCTACGCCATGGTCGCGGCCCGGCTGCAGGCCTGGAGGGCGGAACTGGACAGCGGCGCGCCCCTGGTGGCGGTGAGCCACGGTCTCGCCGGGCGCATCCTGCGCGGCCTCTACCTGGAGCTTCCGCCGGAAGATGTCTTTGCCATGGACGAACCGCAGGACGGCTTCTTTCGTCTGTCGCAGGGTGCGATCACCCGTTTCGACGTCGCACCGGGGGATGTCTGAGGCAGCGGCTTTTGCCCCGTCCATCCCGCGCCTCCTTGCACGCAGGGCCTGTCCGGCCGATATCTGCGTTAGACGCAATCCGAATGAAATGAAAAGGGTGCCGCTCTATGCCACTTACGATCCTCGCGCAAATCGCCGCCGTTCCCGGCAAGGAAGACCTTCTGCGGCGGGAACTGGAAAAGCTCGTGGAGGTCACGCGCGGTGAAGCAGGCTGTGTGCAGTACGACCTTCACCAGGACAATGCGGCGCCCGGTTTCTTTGTCTTCTACGAAACCTGGGAGAGCCGCGACCTCTGGCAACAGCACATGAAAGCACCGCATCTCGCGGCCTATCGGGCGGCGACGGAAGGCGCGGTTGCTCAGTTTGCCCTGAACGAGATGACCAAAATCGCCTAGCGCCCGCGCGGGCGGCTATTCCTGGTCCGCCGGAGGGGCGTAGAGGGCAAAGACCTCGGCGCCGGTCATGTTCGTTGTCTCGTTGGCGAAGTCGTAGAACGCCGGCTTCTCGTCGATGAAGATCTGGCTTTTCAGCGTCATGCCGTCCTGGTTGCTGAAAAGACCGGCGAAGACGACATAGCTGTCCGCTTCGACGAGGCGGTAATAGAGATTGCTGCCGCAGGTCTTGCAGAACCCTCGCTCGGCCCAGTCGGAGGAGCGATAGGCGGTGACATGATCCTTGCCCTCGATCTCGATATCCTGGCCGACATGCAGCGCCATGGCCGGCCCGCTGCCCCAGCGCCGGCACATATCGCAATGGCAGACCCCTACATCCTTATGATCGCCGGTCACCGTGATCTTGACCGCGCCGCAAAGGCAGCGGCCGGTCATCCTGTCGTCGTCGGGCATCGCCTGCTCCCTGGTTTTAGGTGAAAGAGCTTCGAGCTTAGCAGTCTTTCCGATGAGGGCTATTGATTCCAATCAAATAGAACCTGGAGAGCCAGACAGAATGGCAAGTGCACCAGAAAGCGCTATGTAAGCGATGTCGCGCGCCAATCGCCCTAGCGAGAACGTCGTTGACAAGAATGGAGCAGAATCAGCAGATGCTATCCGCCATGCTCAAGAGCCTCAAACTTCTCGCCCCTGCGCTGCTTCCCTCCTGGCGGTTCTTCGACAGGGTTACAGCCTCCCCCCGCATCGAATTCACCCGCCTTACCGCGGCGGCGGATAACGTCCCCGACTGGCAGGAATTCCGGCCCCGTCCTCAAAGCCTGTCGTTCGGCACGGTCCTGCGCCGGCTTTTCTGGAACCCCGAGTGGAACGAAACGCTGTTCCTCACCAGTTGCGCCGAACGCCTGCTGGAAAATCCGACCGAGCATAGCGTCACGGAAATCAGCAGCCGTATCGCGGCCACCCTGGAGCCAAGCGCCCCAAATGGCGGCGACCAGTTCTTCCAGTTCCGACTGGCCCTCATCAGCCGCGAGGGCGGCGCCCGGAAAAAAGAAATCGCCTATATCTCGCCACGCCAAGTCATGACCGGCGCCTGACCCGGCCATGGATTTCGATACCGCCCGGCGCCTGACCGAAATCCTCCTCGCGCTCGCTTTCCTGCAACAAAGCCTTGAGCATCTGAGCGCGGCAAGGGACGAGCAACGCCTCTTCGCGCCCCGTATCGTCCTCTGTGGGCTCCTGCTGTTCGGCGTCCAAAGCCAATGGGCCACTTTGGGCCTCGTGATCTTGAGCCTGCCCATCCTGCACCGCTTCCAAGGCCCCTATAACGGCGGCAGCGACCGCATGGGCCTGCTGATCCTCTTTTGCCTTTGCCTGCCCCACTTCGCGCCAAATCAAACCTGGAAAGACGTCGCCTTTGGCTATCTCGCCCTGCAACTGGTGCTGTCCTATCTGCTCTCCGGCTGGGTCAAGATCGTCAATCCGGACTGGCGCAGCGGCCGCGCGCTGAGGGATGTCTTCCAGTTCTCCGCCTATCCCGTCAGCGAGAATCTCAGATCGATCGCCGACCGCCCCCGCCTCGTCTTTGCGGCGTCTTGGGCGGTCATGTTGTTTGAGCTCGTTTTCCCCGCGACCCTATTGCACCCCGCGGCGCTCATCGCAGGCCTCACGATTGCCGCCCTGTTTCACCTGGCGAATGCGATCCTGTTCGGCCTCAACCGCTTCTTCTGGATCTGGATGACGGCCTATCCCTCGATCCTCTGGTTCCAGCACAG
>PJEL010003579.1_pt1 | contig 13191 bp, 15 predicted proteins | sample 1853271 | NCBI WGS metagenome assembly PJEL01 (sample SAMN08108733, study PRJNA415343) | Invertebrate metagenome, whole genome shotgun sequencing project. | host: Globobulimina | place: Sweden: Gullmar Fjord | collected 2015-08 | reverse complement strand
ACGGGCAACTATGATTTTATCATCTTCGGAAAGCTCTTCCATTCCGAGAATTGCGATGATGTCCTGAAGCTCTTTATACCTCTGAAGAATTATCTGTACACTTCTTGCAACAGCATAGTGTTCGTCTCCGAGGATGAGCGGGTCAAGAATCCTGGATGTTGAGTCAAGCGGATCAACCGCAGGATAGATACCAAGCTCTGATATTGCTCTTGAGAGAACAACCGTTCCATCAAGATGAGTAAATGCAGTCGCAACTGCAGGGTCTGTAAGGTCATCAGCAGGAACATAAATAGCCTGCATCGATGTAATAGCACCCTTGTTTGTTGATGTAATTCTCTCCTGCAGAATACCCATGTCAGTTCCGAGTGTAGGCTGATATCCAACAGCAGATGGCATCCTTCCAAGAAGTGCTGAAAGCTCTGCACCTGCAAGTGTATACCTGAATATGTTATCAAGGAAGATAAGAACGTCCTGGCCTTCATCTCTAAAGTACTCAGCAACTGTCAGCGCTGAAAGAGCAACCCTCGCTCTCGCACCCGGTGGCTCGTTCATCTGACCGTAGATCAGGGCAGTTTTGTCCAAAACACCGGACTCCTTCATTTCAAGATAAAGATCGTTTCCTTCTCTCGTCCTTTCACCAACTCCTGCAAAAACCGACACACCACCATGAACAAGGGCGATGTTGTGGATCATTTCCATAATAACAACAGTCTTTCCAACCCCAGCTCCACCGAACATTCCCATTTTTCCACCCTTAACGAATGGAACAAGGAGGTCAAAAACTTTAACGCCGGTCTCGAAAACCTGAGTTGATGTGTCCTGCTCTGTAAATTCAGGGGCAGGCCTATGAATGGGCAGCCTCTCCTTTTCACCAACTGGGCCCTTCTGGTCTACCGGCTCACCGATAACGTTCAATATTCTTCCAAGAGTTGCCTCTCCAACAGGAACAGTAATCGGCTGGCCTGTATCAACAGTCTTCATTCCCCTGACAAGTCCGTCAGTTGTCTGCATAGCGACCGTCCTCACCTGGTTTTCTCCCAGATGACTTGCAACCTCTAGTGTCAAATCAATTGCTGGTATACCCTTTTCCTCGTCAGCGGCCTGCTCAATTTTAAGTGCATTTAAAATTGCAGGTAATTGTTCATCGAACTCTATGTCGACAACAGCTCCGATGACCTGAGAAACTCTACCTTCGTTCATAATTTATGTCCTCCGATATAATTAAAATCTACTATTAAATTCAATTACCCTTTAAGCGCTTCAACACCGCCGACAATATCCATAAGCTCACCGGTAATCGATGCCTGCCTTGCCTTGTTGAACTGCAGGGTCAATGTACTGATCATTTCATCCGCGCTCTGGGTAGCATTTTCCATCGCTGTCATTCTTGCAGCTTCTTCCGACGCCTGTGACTCAAGCAGTGCTCTGAAAATCTGCACCTCTACATTCTTCGGGAGCAGCTGGCTCAGAATTCCCTGCTGAGACGGCTCGTATATAAAAGACATTGCTTCATCTTCTGCTTCACCTGATTTTTCTGGCGCATCCATCGGCATAAGCTTGGAGACAGTCACTTCCTGATTCATTACTGTCTTAAATGTATTGTAAACGACATGGACTTCATCCACTCCCTCGCTTGTGTAATACTCGATAAGAGTGCTTGCAATTGCCTGGACATCAGCATATACCAGTTTGCCTGACAGCCCGGTCCATGAATTGCGAACTTCAACATTACGCCTTTTAAAGTAGTCAGCGGCCTTTTTACCAACTGTGCTTATGTTGACATTAATGTTTTCGCCTTTTCTCTCAGCAATAAACTTTTCTGCAGCCTTCATGATGTTCGTATTAAAGGCGCTGCACAACCCCCTGTCACTTGTCAGAACTAGTATTTCAACATTCTGTCTGGGCCTCTGAACGAGCAGCGGATGAAGCTCTTCCCCGCTCCCGGCAAGACCTCTGAGAACAGAACTCATCTTGTCTGCGTAAGGCCTCATCTCGAGCATCCTAGTCTGGGCCCTTCTGAGTTTGGAGGCAGCGACCATTTTCATGGCCTTAGTAATCTGCTTCGTACTCTTAACAGCCGCGATTCTTCTTTGTATATCTCTTAAAGTAGCCATATTATTAGCTTTAAGCGCTTAAGCTGTTATTACGCTTGAAATCCTTTCTTAAATTCTTCTATTGCTGATTTAAGGTTCTCTTTCAATGTATCGTCGATCGCTTTTTTCTCGCGAAGTTCCGTTCTTAAGTCATCCTTTGCATTACGGAAGTAGGTGAGCAGTTCCGCTTCAAATTTGCTGATCGCCTCAACCGGAATGTCATCAAGGAGTCCGTTGGCACCGGCAAAAAGTCCGATAACCTGATCTTCCATTGAGAGGGGCACGTACTGGTTCTGCTTGAGTAGCTCAACCATTCTCTTGCCTCGTTCGATCTGGGCAAGCGTTGCTTTATCAAGGTCAGACCCGAACTGTGCAAATGCAGCCATTTCTCTGAACTGTGCAAGGTCAAGCCTCAGAGTACCAGCAACCTGCTTCATCGCCTTTGTCTGGGCTGCGCCACCAACACGACTAACCGACAGACCAACGTTAACTGCAGGTCGAACACCGGCATAAAATAGTTCCGGCTCAAGGTATATCTGTCCGTCTGTAATAGAAATAACGTTTGTAGGAATATATCCAGACACGTCACCAGCCATGGTCTCAATAATCGGCAGCGCGGTAAGTGAACCGCCACCAAGCTCATCAGAGAGCTTTGCTGCTCTTTCAAGGAGTCTCGAATGGAGATAGAAAACGTCTCCAGGGAAAGCTTCACGACCCGGAGGACGTCTCAGCAGCAGTGAAAGCTGCCTGTATGCTATAGCCTGTTTACTAAGGTCATCATATACAATTAATGCATGCTGTCCATTGTCCCGGAAGTATTCACCGAGTGCGCAACCTGTATACGGGGCAATGTACTGCAGCGGTGCAGGCTCACTGGCAGATGAAGTAACAATAATCGTGTGCTCCATCGCACCCGCTTCTTCAAGCTTTTTCACAACACGAACAACGTTTGATCTCTTTTGTCCAATGGCAACATAAATACAGAGAACGCCTGTTCCCTTCTGGTTTATAATTGCGTCAATACCGATCGCCGTCTTTCCTGTCTGACGGTCACCGATGATAAGTTCTCTCTGGCCTCTTCCAACCGGGATCATAGCATCAACAGCCTTAAGACCGGTCTGCATCGGCTCTCCGACAGGCTGCCTGTCAATAATACCAGGAGCAACAACGTCAACAATCCTCTGCTCTGTTGAATCGATCGGCCCCTTACCGTCAATCGGCTGGCCGATAGCGTTGACCACCCTGCCAAGAAGTGCTTTTCCAGCAGGTACTGACATGATCTTGCCTGTACGTTTTACTATGTCGCCTTCTTTAATTAGTGTGTCCTCACCAAAGAGAACGGCACCGACAGAGTCCTCTTCAAGGTTAAGCGCCATGCCATATACCTCATTAGGGAACTCAAGAAGCTCCGAAGCCATACAATTATCCAGTCCGTATATTCTGGCAATACCGTCACCAACTTTCACAACGGTACCAACTTCGCTTACGTCTACTCGTTTTTCAAAATCAGTAATCTGTTTCTTTATAAGCTCACTTATCTCGTCAGCTTTAAGTTCGTTTACGTCCATCAGTTCACCCCCGAAAAATAGTTAGCACTTAAAAGTTGAAAGTTAAATAATGGGGCTGCTTAACTCTTAACTCTATAGTTATCTCATCAACTCTGCTTTTAACATCCGGAGCTGACCTTTAATACTGCTGTCATAAATAGTACTGCCGACCTTTACAATAAAACCGCCAAGCAACGAAGGATCAACCTCGCTCTCAATCTCCACATCCCTCTTCGTCAGGTCCTTCAACGCTAACTTGAGCCGTTCTGTATAGCTCTTCTCAAGGGCTACGGGAGAGATAACTACCGCAGTCGCTTTCTTCTGGCTTTCGTTGTACACATTAATTGACGATGTGATTATTTCCTTAATTGCGGAAAGATGCCCATGCAGTATGATCAGCTTCAGAAATTTATCTGTCTGCGCGGACAGTTTCAACAACGGCTGGATTGCACTGAATGCCTTTTCCTTCTCAGCTTCAGAAAAAATCTGACCGGCAAACAGGAGCTTCAGCTGCCTGTTCGTTTCAAGGAGTTCAGCAAACGCTTTCAACTCTTCAACAACCGTAGGGACTTCTGCAATTTTTGCACTGCTCATCAGTGCCCTGCTGTATTTTTTTGCAATCTGATTTTTATTCAATTTTTCGCCTCAAGTCTTGTTATATAGTCGTCAATCAGAGCTTCCTGCTCTTTTTGGCCAAGTTTATCCTTAATCTGAGTTTCAGCTATTTCAAGCGCCATGAGCGCTGCATCAGACTTAATGGTTTCCTTTGCTTTCTGCACTTCGAAATCTATATTTGACTTGGCCTGCTCCAGGATCTTCTCCTTAAGCCGCTCACCTTCAGCGATAATTGCTATCTTTTCCTTCTCTCCCGACTTCCTTGCCGCTTCAACAATCTGCTCAATCTCCTTGTCAGTATTACTGAGCCTGGCATTCACTTCATTTAATGCTTTCTGGGCAAGTTCCTTAGCTTCCTTTGCTTCACTAAGGGACTGTTCGATCAATTTTGTGCGGTTCGCAAAAAACTCTTTTATAGGCTTACCCCCGAATTTCACGAGGATACCCATGAGTATTGCGAAGTTAATGATCGGCCATAGCCAGTCCTTCCAGGTAAAATGGGTCTCTCCATGGCCGCCGCCAATCGCAAAAGCAGATGAGACTAGAATCAGATTAATCCCGATTATTAATAAACCGCAATTTTGAACTTTGATTTTTAATTTTTGATTTATCTTCATACCCCTACCAACTTTTCCACAATTTGTTTTGAGAATGTCTCAACATTTGATTTCAAAGCTGCCCGCGTCTTTTCTGTTGCTGCGGCAAGCTCGTCCTTGGCTTTCTTGTTAATATCCATGGCCTCGTTCTGTGCAGACTCCAGCGCGCCCTTCTGAACATCCGAACCTTCTTTTGCCAGATCCTCAAACGCCTTTTTTGCCTGAATTCTAGCGCCTAACAGCTTTGCATCTATCTTCGCAAGCACATCGTCTTTTTCTTTACCCATAGCTTTTGCACTTTCCAGAGCACCAGTAGTATTGTCTTCCCGCTCTTTAAAAAGGGCCAGAAGGGGCTTATATAAGACGGCGTTTAAAAACACCAGAAGAAACAGAAATTGGGCAAGTTGTACAAGAAACCACTTTAATTCGATATCTAGCATGCGTGCTCCTAAGAATAAATAGTTACGAGTGATGAATAAAGTAAGATTAAAGTCTTGAAAAATTAACACAGCAGCTACGTTTTGTCAATGAACCAATAAACATATTTGTTAAATTTATAAATAGCCACACCCAATCAAATACCCATCCGGCAAACATAAAAGCGTTAATTATAGATACCTTTAAGCGATTTTGACTTTTTACCCACATTCATTTAAACTTCTTAATCATGGGAAGCGATACAGTATTAACACTAATTCTAGAGGCGGGCCTGGTCGTTAAGTTTGTCCTCTTGATGCTACTGTTTGCTTCAATAATATCGTGGGCGATAATATTTTTTAAATTTAAACTCTTCTCTAAGATCGAGAAGGAATCCGCAGATTTCCACAACTTATTTTTAAAGAGCAAGGAGTGGGATTCCCTTTATCAATCTACCAAAAGACTGACTCTCAGTCCCATCGCAAACCTGTTCAGGGCAGCATACTCCATAGAAGATGCTGACAGGCTCGAAATCAAACGAACACTAAAAAGGGTCGAATCAATGGAGTCATCGCGCCTGGAGCAGCATCTGACCTTTCTTGCCACAACCGGCTCAACCGCACCGTTTATCGGACTTTTTGGGACTGTGTGGGGGATCATGAACTCGTTTATGGGAATCGGAAGAATCGGCGCGGCATCTCTGGCTGTAGTTGCACCGGGCATAGCAGAGGCCCTTATCGCAACCGCCGCAGGACTGGTAGCTGCAATCCCGGCAGTTATAGCATACAACTACTATCTCAGCAAAACCCGCCGCAATATAATAATGATGGAAGACTTTTCGCAGGAACTAATGGATTATTGTGTGAGGAAACATGGAGAAACGGAGACAGGCTCTTTCGGAGATTAACGTAACCCCCTTTGTAGACGTAATGCTCGTCCTACTTATCATTTTTATGGTAACTGCCCCGCTTCTACAGCAGGGGATTGACATCAACCTTCCCCAGGCAAAGGGCAAAGAGATGGCCCCGTCCGAGCGAATCGACATTACTATAAAGAAAGACGGCAAGATATACATGAACAAGTCGTCCGTGTCCTTGAAGGAATTAACCGCGAAGCTCTCGAAACACAAGAATAAAGAAGTGTACCTAAAGGCCGACAAAGACGTGCCGTACGGTCATGTTGTAACGGTAATGGGTGAGTTGAGGGAAATGGGTATCGAAAAACTGGGGATGGTGACTGAGCCAAAAGCACGCATGAAATGAGACAGTCCCTGCATATCGCAAAGGGACCTAACCTGCAGACAATTGTAATAGCCTCTGCGGTTTTGCATTTCCTCTTAATTTTACTAATAGCCATTCCAATTAAGTCAAAAGAACGCGAGTACAAAACTTACTTCGTCAATATAGTATCGCCGGCACAGATTCAGCGGTCATCAACACCCCCGACTGCAAAGAAAAAAAGTAAGACAGCAAAACGCAAAGTACAGGCCAAGACGAAGAGTCCTGTAAAAGCCAAGCCTGCTACGCGCCGGAAGGTCAAACCCAAAAAGGGCGTCTCCCTGGAGCCCGAAAAAACAGAGAGGGTATCCAATGAGATTGAGCGGCTACGCGCGATAAGCGCCCTTGGAAAAAAGAAGAAGATAAAAGAGGAACAGCTAGCACATGCAAAAGCGACTGATGAAGCGCTTGAAGAGGCCATCGCAAAGATAAAGAAGGGAAAAACCATAACAGTCTCCAAAGGGGCAGGGATTACCGGCAGTCAAGCATCTGCTAATACGGAGTCTTATTATGCTGTAATTACACAAGAGATCTGGAGTGAGTGGATTTATCCGAATTTCGACACTTCTGACCTGGAGGTTGTCATCTCAATCAAGATAGATAAGAGCGGAAAGATCATTTCACATTATATAGAGCAGTCTTCGGGCAATAAAATATTTGACCAATCAGCAACAAAGGCTATAATAAAGGCCAGCCCGCTATCATCTCCACCGGTGGCAATGGAAGTAGGATTTAGGTTCCGTGATGACAAATAATTTCAGCGCGGCCAGGATACAGACAATGAAAAAAACATTCTTACTACTTGCGATAACTGCCTGCTTAATAATTCTCTTTTCCGGTCACTCAATGGCCAAAGTCTATATTGACATTACGTCGCCGTCTGTCAGACAGCTTCCCATATCTATAAACGTCAAAGGCCCACCAAAGGCCAAAGAAATTGAATGGATCATCAAGAACGACCTCGAAACTACAGGGATGTTCGAATTCGTTGACCCCGACGTGCCTGGCGCAGAGATCAAAACAAACCTGGATGTTGAGATTCAGAATGATATAAAGGTCATTGTTTCAATAAATGATTTAATCGCAGGAAAAGAAGTAGTACGGAAACGATTGTCCGCGACCAAATCAACCAGCTTACGCGACATCGCACACAAGATATCAAACGATATATACAATGTGGCCACAGACAAAAAAGGCGTCTTCAGGACAAAACTCTCTTATCTAGTTAACGTCAAATCAGGCAGGAAAGAGCTCCGCCTCATGGATTGGGACGGCTTCAATGCCTTAAAAGTGACTTCAAGAGGCCTCACCTCCAGCCACAGCTGGTCACAGGACGGGAAATTCCTCCTGTTTTCCTCAGAGCGTAACAGGAAGTGGAAGGTCTATCTGCGTGACCTCCAACGCGGCAAGGAAAGTGTGCTCTTCTCCTCCAAGGGCCTCAACTTAGTCGGGGGCACTTCGGATGACGACATGGTCGCATTCTCATCCTCGAAGGCAGGTAGTTCGGAAATATATGTAATTAATATGTACGGGCAAAAGCTCAAAAGACTCACCAAGTCCTACGGCATTGATGTCTCCCCCGTATTCTCACCAGATGGAGACCATATCGCATTTGTATCGGACAGGGGTGGATCTCCCCAAATTTACATAATGGACAAAAAAGGAAGGAGAGTAAAAAGGCTCACCTTTGAAGGATCTTACAACACTTCGCCCTCCTGGTCAGCAAATGGCAAACGGATTTCCTATGTGGGAAGAATAAATGGTAAAAATCAAATATTCGTGGTAAAATCTGACGGTAAAGATTTACGGCAGCTTACATTTGACGGTAACAATGAAAGTCCATCATTTTCTCCAGATGGGTTTTTTATAGCATTCGATTCCGACAGGGATGGAGCACGCGGAATATACGTCATGCGTACAAATGGAGAGGGGCAGAAGCGCATCACACCAAAATACATAAAAGCGATGTCACCCAAGTGGTCACCGTACTTTAGATGATAATCAGCAATATTACGGGAGGGTATCATGAAAAAATTACTAGTTGTTCTTTTATTGATTGTAGCCGTAGGCTGTTCAAAGCCATATACTAAAACGCCGGATGAAGCAATGACTTCACAGGAGACTGTTACCGAAGAGGTGATGACGACAGGAACTGAAGCAGACGAGGTCGTTGAGCCTATACTCGTTGTAGAGGCCGAAGAGGTAGTTGAGGAAACGCTCTCAGCAGAAGATAGGGCAAAAGAAGCATTTAAAGACGTTCTCTTTGATTATGACAAATACGACATCAGACCTGAAGCACGGCCCGCTCTCGACTCAGTTGCTGACTTTCTCAATAATGAAAGAACCATGAACGTTGTAATCGAAGGGCACTGTGACGAGAGAGGTACTAATGAATACAACCTCGCCCTTGGTGAAAAGAGGGCCAAGGCAGCAAAAACCTATCTCATAGCCCGCGGCATTTCCTCGGCTCGGATTATCGTCATAACCTACGGTGAAGAAAAGCCCGCATGCATGGATCAGAACGACTCCTGCTGGCAGAAAAACAGAAGGGCCCATTTTGTAGCAACAAGATAACTAACAAACTACTGACAGGTCAGGCATAGTGCCTGACCTGTTTTTCAGTTCTCTGGAGTACATAAGGATAATTTCATGGATCTAAGATATTTCAAACATTCTTCACATAATTTTTTATCTCTCATTTGCGTTGTCGGCGCTGTTGCCATCCTTACCGGATGTGCCTCAACCGAAGACACCGGCAGAATGCAGTGGGACATTAATGAGATGCGCTCTGAAATCAAACAGCTTAAGAAGACCTCCCAGTCTACCGCGCGTATGGACCAGATCAACAGCAATCTTGATAAAATTGAAGAGACCCAGAAATCATCCGGACAGACGGTTTCAGACCTGCTGATTCAGGTCCAGTCACTGACTTCTGAATTCCAGATCCTGACAGGCCGTTTTGAAGAATCCCGCTACTTCTCTGAAAAAAGTGCTTCAGAGCTGATTGAGAGCAAAGACATTCTGCTTGATAAAATGAAAGCGATCGAACTAGCGATGGCTGACCTGGAAACAAAAATCAAACAGGCACAAGCCGCCCCGCCGCCTATAAAACAGCCTGAACCGCAAAAAAAGAAAGAACCGTTGAAAAAAGCCAGTAGTACAGATCCAAAGAAAGTCGAACAATCGAATGCCGCAAAAAATGATAAGGCGGCAGTGAAAAATGCTTACATGGCTGCGTATCAAGCATATAAGGAAGGAAAGATCTCAGAGGCAAGAAAATCCTTTACATCTGTTATTAATGACTTTCCTGAAAACGACTATTCAGACAATGCCCGATTCTGGATAGGTGAAACATATTACACAGACGGAAAGTTTGAAGACGCGATCCTGGCATACCAGGAGCTGTTCGATAAGAACCCGAAGAGCGACAAGGTCCCAGGTGCAATGCTAAAGCAGGGTCTGGCATTTTATGCATTAAAAGATGAGAAGACCGGTAAGATAATTCTTGAAAAGCTGCTTGAAAAACACCCTAATTCAGAGCAGGCAAAGCTTGCTGTCCGAAAGATAAAGAAGCCCTCTGTCCCGCCCAAAAAAAAGTAATTTAGCCACACGCAGCCTCTGGACAGATATGCCTAATAGTTACGCGTCTGATTAATGAGGAAGAGATTGCTACCAATTCCCTTCACCGCTCTTATAGTTGGTCAATGTACTAAAATAAATAATGCTCATATCCATCTTTATTGTCACCATATACCTGTCAGCCAACTTTTACTTCTACCTTAAGCTCTCATCTGTCTTCAGTTTGGGCGCTCCACTTGAATTAGCATCAGCGCTTGCTGTCATTTTCATGACCGCTTCACCCGTGCTCATTCCCATTTATAGCCACAGGGGCTCCGAATGGTCTGTCAGAACATATTCATACATCGGCTATCTATGGCTCGCTTTTCTCGTACCGTTTACGCCTACTGCCGCACTATTGGATATCTATAATTTTGCGGTTGGCTACCTTGCAGACTCCTCTCCAGATACGAGACATCTGCCGATCATATATGCGGAGCTTACAGTGTTTGTCCCCTTCATACTTTCAATCGCAATAAACACTTATGGATTATTTGAAGCAAAACACCTGTGCACTGAGCACCTGAGCATCAAGACAGATAAGCTTCCTAATGGAGTCAGCAGGATCAGGATAGCCCAGATTTCCGATCTGCACCTCGGTGCCATTGTACGGGACAGTATAGTCGAGAAGGTGATACAAAGAGTCAACAAAGAAGCCCCGGATATCATCGTCTCAACAGGCGACCTTGTTGACGGGCTGATTAAACACATCGAGCATCTTCCTGAAAAACTCAGGGAACTAGAGGCCCCTTTAGGGAAGTACGCGGTTATGGGCAACCATGAGACCTACGGAGGAGCAAGGCATACCATAAAATTCACGGAAGATTCGGGCTTCACACTCTTAAGAGACAAAGGCATTACCATCAACAACGCAATTAATATTGCCGGCTTAGATTTTTCGGGTGGAGAGTCAGTCGACTATAGCCTGAAGACTGCGATAAAGTCTACTCGGGACGTGCTCTCATCATTTGACAACGGCCTCTTCACCCTTCTTTTAAAACACCGCTCCGATGTGGACAAAGACAGCCCCGGCCTCTTCGACCTCCAGCTTTCGGGCCACACGCACAGAGGCCAGATCTTCCCTATGCACCTGGCGACCATGTTCATATTTCAGCACCACTCGGGGTTCACACAGCTCCCCAAAGGCTCTTCTATATATGTAAGCCGTGGTACCGGGACAGCCGGCCCCCCCATCCGATTTCTCTCCGCACCGGAAGTAACTATTATTGATATTGTTTCTGAATGATATAATTTTAATAAACGCAGAAAGTTGCGGAGGCAATCATGGACGTGAAAATTAATAAGGGAACCTTATCTCTTGCTGAAGGGGATATTACACATCAGGACACCGACGCGATCGTAAATGCGGCGAATAAATCACTTCTCGGCGGCGGAGGCGTTGACGGTGCCATCCATAGAGCTGGGGGGCCCGCGATTCTTGAGGAATGTATAAAGGTCGGCGGCTGTGAGACAGGTGAGGCGGTGATCACTTCAGGTGGAAACCTAAAGGCAAATCATGTCATTCATACCGTCGGGCCTGTGTATAGAGACGGGCTTCACGGTGAACCTAAGCTACTGGAAAATGCGTACTCCAACAGCCTTGCAGTAGCATCATTAAATGAGATAAAAAGTGTCGCGTTCCCTTCCATAAGTACCGGAGCATACCGTTACCCACTGGAAGATGCAGCGGAGGTCGCCCTTAGAACAGCGATAGATTATCTTAAAGAGAACAAAGACATCGAGCTGATCCGCATAGTCCTTTTCGGACAACATGCTTATGAGGTCTATGAGAAGAAACTGACACAGTTGATATGACCAACAGTGCTGAAATCATGCTTCCAGATTAATATACATGGCCCCTTTCGGCCCGGAAGGCTTATTTTTTTGGGGCGGCTTTTCTACCATGGATATCTCTTTTCCAGCGAGCTGCCGGTATGCGTGTGCAAACGCGACCATGGAGGTTGGGATGGTTGCGAAGAGGCCGACTGCGAGGGCGAGTAAGCCTCCTAAGTTTATCAGGCCGAGCAAAACCCCTAACAGAAACAATTGAAACTTTGAACCTTTTGTAGCCTTCCCGCTCGCCTTGATCGCCTCAATAGGGCCGAGGCCCTCATCAACTATAAAATAAGCAAAGAGGCTGTACTTAATAGCCCATATAATCCCGGGGACAATAAACAGTAGCAGGCCTCCAAATACAATCAGTAAATAAACAACTGCTGCTGCAAAATACGAAAAGACTAGATTGAATGAGGAGAGCAGGTCGTCAAGTTTCCCTTTTATCCCGTCGCAGAATTTCACACCCACCTTTATAAGACCGAGAGACACAACAATCTCCAGAACCGTTGCCGTCAAATAAAGGACTAATGCAATAATAGGAAACTCCGGAGCTATAAATTCACCCATAAGTCTTGGAATAACCTGGATCAACCCGGCTACAATGATCAGGACAATAAAGAAGCCTATGTTAGCCTTCATTGCGTCCCAGCCGAACCTAATTGCGTCTTTTATGGATAATTGTTTATGGCCCATGTCAACTTAACTCCCCTACTTTATTATAAAAACCTTACCAATATTATATTCTTCTGTCAAACAATAGTCCCCTTAATATGGCATGAATCAGTTCTACTGGTTTTTCGGTTTAAATGATAAAATACTTAAATAAAGAGATTCTACTCACTGCACAACAGTTTAATAGGTCACAATAGGTACACATGTCCGATCATCAAATAAAAGCCTCCGGTAAGTTTAAGCTTGTCTCTGAATATATACCAGCAGGCGACCAGCCCGGCGCAATAAAGGCACTGACTTCGGGTATCAAGCAGGACAATAAACACCAGGTTCTACTCGGCGCCACCGGATCGGGCAAAACATTTACGGTTGCCAATGTGATTGCAAATCTGAATAAACCGACACTAGTTATCGCCCATAATAAAGCCCTCGCAGCGCAGCTCTAAGGGGAGTTCAAGTCATTATTCCCTGAGAATGCGGTGGAATTCTTTGTCAGTTATTATGACTATTAACAGCCAGA
>PJEL010003578.1_pt1 | contig 13193 bp, 11 predicted proteins | sample 1853271 | NCBI WGS metagenome assembly PJEL01 (sample SAMN08108733, study PRJNA415343) | Invertebrate metagenome, whole genome shotgun sequencing project. | host: Globobulimina | place: Sweden: Gullmar Fjord | collected 2015-08 | reverse complement strand
GCCCACTAACATCGTTAAATTTATTTGATTTAGAATGACTAAACCGAAACAAATTTGCCTTGTTATTGAACATCGAGCAGAGCTCTGAGTTGGGAAGAAATTTAATCAAATTGGTATTATACGGGCAACAAGGAAAACAGGTTACCCGTTTTTAGAAAATTAGCGTACTTTTCCTAATGAATTTGTTAACGAACTTGCTAACGAATTAGATAGTACTCTTTCAGTGTTAAATCGTTATATTCACGAATCGAATTTAAAAACTCACTATACGACTGCCAAATTTTAGCAAAGGTTTCATCGTCTTGAACTTGCTGTTTGATGATCTGCTTGGTAATAGCCTTTAATTTAGCTAATACTGGCGCGGGTAATTTACGTAACTTAACATTATGTTTGTTAATCAAGGTTTGCAACGCTGTATTATTACGGGCGTTATATTCATCAAGCGTCGATTGGTTTACTGCACGAGCCGCCACTTCAACAATTTTTTGCAAATCTTTAGGCAGTGCTTTATAAGCATCTTCATTGATTAAAAACTCAAGCGCTGTACCCGTTTCATGCCACACCGAAGAATAATAAAACTCAGCTGCCTGATGAAAACCAAATGATAAATCATTGTATGGTCCAACCCATTCAGTCGCGTCTATTGCGCCGCTTTGTAATGATGAAAATATTTCACCGCCGGTTAATGTTACTGGCGTAGCGCCAGCGCCTTTTAAGACCTCGCCTGCTAAACCTGGAATTCGCATTTTAAGTCCCTGCAAATCTTCCATTGAATTAATTTCTTTTTTAAACCAACCAGCAAACTGAGCACCGGTATTACCACCAGCCATTGGAATAATACCAAAAGGCTTATACAGATCTTGCCACAGCTTTAAACCACCGCCGTAATGTAACCAAGCATTTAGCTCAGTTGCTGTCATACCAAAGGGTATTGAACTAAAAATGGGGGAAGCTGGAATTTTTCCTTTCCAATAATAGGCGCCACTGTGGCCCATTTGTGCTGTACCTTGAGAGACCGCATCAAAAACTTCAAAGCCTGGCACTAATTCACCTGCGCCATAAACCTTTACTTTTAAACGGCCATCGCTCATTTCATTAACGTAGTCAGCAAATTTCTCTGGCGCCATGCCTAAGCCTGGAAAATTCTTCGGCCAAGACGTTACCATTTTCCACTGATAAGTTTTGTCTTTAGCAGCAATACCTTGTGTTTCTGCTTTTTTATCGCCACAAGCTGATAGTAAAAAAGTACTGGCTAAAACAGCCGATACTGTGCGAATGAAACGGTTTTTGATCCCTTTTTTCATTATTATTTTTCCTGTCTTTAATTTCAGTTATTTATTTTTAGTTATTCAAAATTAGTTAATTTATATTGAGTTAGCAGACATAAGTAACACTAAATACCAAACTGTTCATATTCTTCACTAGCTGCACATTAGCCGCCATAAATGATTTTTGGCAGCCAAGTAATAAGTTCAGGCCAGAGTGCCAAAACCAATAGCAGTAATAATTGCATAACAATAAAAGGTACAACACCTTTATAAATATCTAATGTTTTTATCGAGTTACCTGCAACTCCGCGCAGATAAAAAAGTGCAAAACCAAACGGTGGCGTTAAAAAAGATGTTTGTAAATTAAGCGCAATCATTATGCCCAGCCAAATAGGGTCTAAGCCCATCGCTAATAATATTGGCGCGACAATCGGCACAACAACAAAAGTGATCTCGATAAAATCGAGAATAAAACCAAGTAAAAATATCACCAACATTACAATTAATGTGGCGCCAATAACACCACCAGGCATTTGCTCAAATAACTGCTGCACTATTATTTCACCGCCAAAGCCTCTAAATACTAGCGAAAATAAACTTGCGCCAATAAGGATCAGAAAAACCATTGAGGTAATTTTCACCGTCGTTTCCATTACTGCCGTTAAATTATTTTTATTTAATTGCCGCTGCCATAATGCAAGTATGGTAGCGCCCATTGCTCCAACACCTGCGGCTTCTGTTGGTGTTGCCACACCAAATAAAATTGAGCCAAGCACGGCGAAGATAAGCATTAATGGTGGAATAAGCGCCTTTATTATAAGGCCAATTTTTGACTGCTCTTTCGATAATTCGAGCACCTCATCAACATTTACGCGCGGTACAGATTGCGGTTTGAATATCGCCATGCCAATACAATAAGCTATGTATAAGCCGACCAACAATAGTCCAGGAATAACAGCGCCAGCAAATAAATCGCCAACTGAAATAGTTTTAGGGCTAAAAATACCCATATCTAATTGTGCTTTTTGATAAGCACTAGAAATAACATCGCCTAGCAAAACTAGCGCAATAGATGGTGGAATAATTTGGCCTAAAGTGCCTGTAGCACAAATGATTCCTGTAGAAAATTTAGGACAGTAACCACGCTTAATCATGGTTGGTAAAGATAAAAGCCCCATGGTAACAACCGTTGCGCCAACAATACCTGTGCTTGCAGCCAGTAACATGCCCACTAAGGTAACTGAAATACCTAAACCGCCATTAAATCGACCAAATAAAACCGACATCGCATTTAGTAAATTTTCAGCTATTTTTGAGCGTTCAAGCATCGCGCCCATAAAAACAAACAGCGGTACTGCTAATAAGGTTTGATTATTAATAATGCCAAATAAACGATTAGGTAACGCACTTAAAAAGGCAGTTTCAAAAGTATCCGTGATAATGCCTATACCTGCAAATAACAACGCAGTGCCCGCTAAAGATAAAGCTACGGGATAACCCAAGAGCAAAACACCACAAACCACAAAAAACATTAAGATGGCAATATATTCCATTATTTTATGCCTTCTGTTGATATTGGCCTTGATGACGGTGAGCGGGGTTCGAGCAAAACAAGTAGATTTTTTGCCACTTCAGCTACACCTTGTAAAAAAAGTGTTAAGGCAAATAATAAAATGAAGCTTTTACTTAAATAAACAAAAGGCAAACCACCTGCCTCTGAAGACTCTTCTAAAATTCGCCAAGATAAACTGACATAGTCAAATGAGATAATTAAGATGAAGATACAAACAGGAAACAACAATAATAATGTGCCGAATAAATCAACCCAAGCTTTATTTCGTTTAGAAAATTTATGGTAAAAAATATCAACGCGAACATGAGCATCTTGCTTAAAGGTATAAGCAGCACCCAACATAAAGACCGAGCCATGAAAATATAATACCGACTCTTGCATGGCTATCCAGCCAAGGTTAAAGACATAGCGCAGTACCACAATGGTAAACGTTAAGATGACCATAATTAAGGTAAACCATGAGATCACGCGGCCAGTAAGGTCAGTAAAGGCACCTATTGCAGTAACTAGCTTTTGAAGCATAGACACTAAGCTACTGAAAGGCCCTTTATCGGGAAGAGTTGATGCCATAAAAAAGAGCTACTTGTATTTATTATTATTTTAAGAGCTTAAGAAATAACAGAATTAAAAGGTAATTGAAACAATATTGCTATCGCCAGCACTATATTTTTATATTATAAATAATTTAGCTGTCGATAATGGAGGGATAAAATATAGACAGCATTACACTGCCTGTGTTTTAGCGACGTAAGCAGTGTGCTGATAATGACATTGAATTTTCGTAATAATTACGCCACTCTTTCTCGGTATAGGTATGCAGTGCAAGGCGAGAAATAGTTTCAGTTAGCTCGGCTGCCAATACTTGTGTGATTGCTTTGTGTCTTTTACCTATACGTTTGCCTTCAAATGCTTTTGAAATAATGACAACTTTAAAAAAATCGTCCCCTTGTGCTTTGCTTTCTTGATATTGTGAACGAGCACTTTCATTAACAACATCAAGTTGTATTGGCTCAAAAGCGTGTAACAATTTTTCTTCAATGACAGTTTCTATATTCATAGTCTTCCCTAGGCATATGGCTAAATTCCAATTTCGCAATATCACCTGTCACTTGGTAAACATCATTGCATTGACGATATGACTATTAACTTTAGTCAAAGAAAAAATAGATGCCATCATTCTAGAAGGCTGAAAAGCAAAATAGCCACTAAGCAATTGCTAGCTTTGACAAAATATTTTCATTTATTTTATTTTGAGTATTTGAACAAAGCTAGGTAGCCGTCAAGCCAGATTTTTGACACAATATCGCATCAAATATTTAGAACAAATGAACTCTCACATGCTCAGTCCTTTCATTGTTAACGATAAAAACCTTTTCCTCGACAGATTTCCGGTAGAGCAAGTAAACAGAAGTTTGCAAGCATGGGATGCCGCTGACGAATACCTAATAAATCACCTTAATGACCATGATTTATTATCAGCTCCGCGCAAAATACTTGTGGTTAATGATGCCTTTGGCGCACTGACATTAAATTTAACGCAACATCAAGTTTTCTGCGTTAACGACTCATTTTTAAGCCAGCAAGGTATTGAGTATAACCTTGAGCAAAATCATCTTGATGAAAACGCAGTTACTTATCTTTCTAGCCTTGATGAGTTACCTAAAGACATCGATATCATTTTATTTAAAATACCAAAAAGCAAATCAATGCTGGTTGAACAGTTAATTAAGATACGCTTGGCTTATGATCAAAATGTCACTTTCATTGCCGCTGACCGTGCAAAAGAAATCCATAGCTCAACACTCAAGCAATTTGAAAAAATACTCGGTAGCACAAAAACATCTTTAGCAGTAAAAAAAGCGCGCTTAGTTTTTTCAACATTTGATTCAGCAACAGAAAATAACCCAGCCTTGGTTTCACCTTTTCCAAGTAAATGGCGATTAGAAGGCACGTCATTTGAAATACTCAATCATGCAAATGTATATGCACGTGAAAAGCTAGATATCGGCGCACGTTATTTTATCAAGAACTTGCCTAAAGTAGCGACCGACGCCAAAGTTATCGATTTAGGCTGTGGCAATGGAGTTATTGGCTTAAGCGTATTAGCGAGTCAACCTACGGCACAAGTACAGTTTTTTGATGAATCATACATGGCAATGGCTTCAGCAAAAGCGAACATTGCTAAGAACGCACCAAATGCACAATGTGAATTTCACCTAAATGATTGTTTATCCGGTGTTGAAGGCGGCAGTGTTGACCTCATTCTATGCAATCCACCTTTTCATCAACAAACCGCGACCACTGACCACATTGCATGGCAAATGTTTAAAGACAGCCATAGAGTATTGAAAAAAGGTGGCGAGTTACGCATTATTGGCAACAGACAGCTAGGCTATCACATAAAACTTAAACGACTTTTCGGCAATGAAAACCTTATTGCTAGCAACGACAAATTTGTCACTATTTCGGCGATTAAACGATGAAAAAATCTTACTTAGTACTACCACTATTTGCTTGTTTTTTAACAGCATGTGCACAAACGCCTAATAACTTCGTTATTGCTCCAGTAATGGAATATAAAGCTGAAACACTTTATTTAAACAAACAAGCGCAATTAACAGTAACTGATTTGCGAAGCAATAGTCATACCTTACAAATTTTGCGTGAGGGTGAGGCTGCTGAGCTTTTCTCTAGCAACGCTTTACTTAGTAGTGTTATCGAAAATGAGTTAACCACAACGCTTAAAAAACATGGTCTTAATATCGCAGTACAAAGCATTAATGATATTGAAGTATTTATTGATAAAACCAAAATAAGTGTTCAGCAAACATTAATGAATTACCAAGCGACAAGTGAAATTTCACTGAGAGTTAAAGTTAAAAATGGTCAGCAAACATTGACCAAAAACTTTGCTTCAAAAGGTAAAAGTAAGGGGCCTTTAAAGTCTGATATTGGTGTACTTGAGCGAGACTTTAATCGCCAATTAGGCAATTTACTTATCAAAATATCAAAAGATCCTGAGATTAATCAATTTATTAAATAAACTGATGTGACGGTCTGACTTACCAACTTATTTAGTTTTACGAAAAATAGAGGGATAACTATGCGTTTATTTATCTTATTGCTTACTTTTTTAACAACAAGTGCAGTGGCAAAAAATTTAGCCATTGATCCCGACAACTTATACCCACAGGTGAAATTAGAAACCTCAATGGGCACCATAATCGTTGAGTTAGACCGTGTAAAAGCGCCAATCACCGTGGATAACTATCTCACTTATGTTGTGAGTGGCGAATACAACAACACGGTATTTCATCGTGTTATTGAAGGTTTTATTGTGCAAGGTGGCGGTTATGACGCTGATTACATTATCAAAAAGGTTAACGATAATATCGTAAATGAATCAGGTAATGGGCTAAAAAATGAAGTCGGCACCATTGCCATGGCAAAAGAAAACCAACCTCATTCCGCCAATCGTCAGTTCTTTTTCAATGTAGGCGACAATACCAATTTAGACCCTGGCAGACGTTGGGGCTACGCTGTTTTTGGTGCAATCATCGAAGGTGAAGAAGTTGTTGAAGCCATTTCTAAATTGAAAACTGACTACAATGATGATTTTGGCTGGGAAGACGTGCCAATTGAAACCGTCATTTTAATAAAAGCAACCTTGCTTCCTGCCAGCTAATTCTCATACCCATTTGCTAGTTATCCAGACTTTCTTCAACCTATTGTTTTTATCAAGCGACTAAACATAGGTTGATGATTGAACAAAAATAAATGCACTTCTATTACCCAAGCAATTAGTTCATTAAGCTAGCTAGCCCAAGTTTTATATGACAATGTTTAAAAATTATCATTAATATTTTTTGACAATAGTGTATTTATCTACGATACCTATAGTAGGCTTTCGTTTCTGGTAAGACCATCGTTACAATAAAGAGCACTTTAACTTTTGCCTAGCTATAATTCGAATTTATTTTGGTTTAAACTAATGCTTAATATTGAATATTGAGTGTTAAAAATCCTCACCGATTGAACTATTAGCAAATATATTAATCGTAGAAATTAACTTTTGCTTGTTGTGATCTCTGCTTTAACGGAAAAGGCAATACAATGAAAATTTTTTCGACTTTAAGAAAGTCTGATGGCTAGGTTTTAATGAATGAAAGGATATCATCTACATTTGAGCTTTCACCTTATCGCTAATACGCAATTGTGACTGAAGTACTAGGTAGTAATATGATGGTTGAACAATTTATAAACGACAAGATAATTCAAATACAAGCATATATCAGCGCCGTGATGGAGAAGAGTGTTCATCATACTGAGCTTGATAAATTTATTGTCGATACCATGGAAGAATGGACTTTATATTGTGTCAATGAAGAAACGCCAAACAATGCAAAAGAGCGAGTCTTTTGGCATGTAATGCACGAAATAACCTTGCATGGCAGCCATGCGCTACACGATGACTTATATTTCAAAAGTGAGATATCGACCTGCCTCGATTTTTTTGATGGTAAAGGAAGTTACCCGATCGATTGTATTGGTTGGCGCCCATTGCCTTAATCTTATTGGCAAGTCTGTTATTTAACGATAATTAACTTCTGAACTTTGTCGGTCTCTGATAGGCTTAGCCCTCACCTAGTATACTTGAGTACAACACTAGCTACATGTCTTCCCCTCATACAATTAAACAAACACTTTCCTATTTTCGCGACAGACGACTATTAAGTATTTTCTGCTTTGGCATTGCCAGTGGCTTTCCTTGGGTAATGATAGGTTCAGCCATGAGCGGATGGCTCAAAGACGCAGGCTTAAGCCGTTCAAGCATCGGCCTTTTTGGCCTTATCTTTGTCGCCTATAGCATCAATTTTCTTTGGTCTCCTTTAGTTGATAGATTAAAAATCCCGTTTTTAACCAATAAAATGGGTCAAAGACGAAGTTGGATTTTAACGACTCAACTTATTATTCTTTTTACCGCTTTGCAGCTAAGCCAACTAGATGTCGCAAATCAAGTAAGCCTAATGGCACTCTATGGCCTTGTTATTGCCATTTCAGGCGCAACACAAGATATTGCCATTGATGCTTACCGAATAGATTTATTATCAAGTGATGACAGTAATTATTTAGCCGCAGGCTCTGCAATGGCTACTGCCGGCTGGTGGACAGGTTATGCAGGCCTTGGCAGCATTCCATTTATATTAGTTGATCAACCCAATTGGAATTGGCCACAAGTTTACTTAGTAATGGCCGTAATCGTTGTTGTTTTAATGACCACCGCATTAGTGGTTAAAGAGCCAGAAAGTAACCGTGATATCGTTCATGCTAAAATAGAGCGTGGCTATTTAGATGTTTTACCATCACAAGGCAAGCGACCATTTATCATTTTAATGATTTTACCGATGATCATCGCCAGTATTATTTACGCCAATATTGGTTATCCTTTGTGGCCAGATGCTTTACTCTCTGCAGAATATCAATTTAGTTTTATTAGCTTTTTCGTGGTGGGTTTATTAGCTTTATTTACCCAACAGTTAAAACAACTTAATCGAGTAATTAATAAACGAAAAGCAAATTTACATTCCATAGCTAATACCAATAAAACAACTGTTATTCATCAATTAACTGCTTGGTTATTAACAACCCTTGTCGCCCCTATTCAAGAATTTTTTGATAGAAATGGCCCCCGTTTAGCCATTTCAATTTTATTGTTTATCTTTTTATTCAAGCTAGGTGAAGCTTATTTAGGACGCATGTCGATTGTCTTTTACAAAGAAGTTGGCTTTTCAAATGCTGATATCGCTTATTATTCAAAAATGATCAACTGGGCGGTTACTATCGTATTTTCATTAATAGGTAGTATCTTCACCATTCGGTATGGCATTTTAAAAGGTTTATTTATTGGCGGTATTGCAATGTCGGCAAGTAACCTTTTGTTTTCTGTTATGGCATTAGTTGGACCAAACAAACTGCTTTTCGCCTTTACCGTATTTGTTGACGGTTTTACCTCAGCTTGGGGATCGGTGGCTTTTGTCGCTCTTTTATCGGTATTGTGTAATAAAAGTTTTACCGCTAGCCAATATGCATTAATGGCCTCATTAGGGACTTTTGGCCGAGTGATGCTGGGCTCTTATTCTGGCGTAATTGTTGATTGGCTTGATGGAAATTGGGCACTGTTTTTTGTCTTAACCGCTTTTATGGTGATCCCAAGTTTGCTTTTTCTCTACGCAATTAGAAAACCGCTCTCCGCTCTGATAGCAAAAAACCATGCTGAAAATAGCGGATAATACCTTTTTACCAACATTGTCTCATTGAAAATAGCACAATGGGCTTTTTTCACTTAAAATGATTACACAGCATTAAATTTGAGTTAACAATATGATAAAACTATTTTTTTTACTACCACTGATTACCTGTTCTATTTGGTGGGGTTATTTAAATATGAAAGGCTATGCCGCAAAAGACGGTTTAAAAGGCTTTGCATATATTCTTACATTTAATGCGTTGATCATTTTATTTTTTATTGTGATGATCTATGTAACACATTGATGATGATTACGGGTTTGTTACCCTAAATAACAGACTAAAAAGTGAGTACTCATCTGTAGACTTCATTCTTTATACTTCTTTACTTATAATAATCAAGCGTTAGTGTTTTTATGATAATAAACAAAAATATCAGCGCGACTGCACACTCTATTTTCTATCTTATTTTGCTGTGTTTTTCTACGCTAACAACGGCTAAAAATCTTTCAGTATCACTACCTAAAGAGCTAAATTCAGCTTTAAAAAAGAATATCTTTGCCCACTTAGGTGACTTACCACAAACTCAATCAGAACGTGCAAGTTTCCTATACGAAGCAAAAGACCATACCGCACAAGCGCTACGGGCATTAGGTTATTATCAAGCTAAAATCACCAGCACTGTAGATAAAAAAAATAACAAACTTTGGCACTTACATTTACTCATCAACCTACAACAACCAACGATTATTGAAGATATTTCCGTAAGTCTTGAAGGTGATGCATTAACAGACGAAGCATTCCTCTCTTTAGTAAGAAATATCAAAATAAAACACGGCGATATTCTCAACCAAGGTGAATATGAGCAAATAAAAACTCAACTGACTTCATTGGGTTTAAACAGAGGCTATTTTCAAGGGCACATTAAAGTAGGCAAAATTGCCATCCATGAAAGTTATGAGCAAGCAAAAATAGAGATCATCTACGACAGTGGCATACGGTATCGCTTTGGTGATGTCAGTTTTGGCCAGTTTGATATAGAAACGCAAATGCTCAATAAAGTTATTCCTTTCCATCATGGCGATTATTTCACTACTGAAAAACTCTTTCTTTTACAAAGCCAGCTACAGCAAACTCAGTTTTTTGGCAGCTCTATCGTAGTGCCAGATAAAGAAAACAGTGATGATGGCTTTTTACCGATCAAGGTATCTTTAACCAAAGCCAAATCTCATTATTTTGATCTCGGTATTGGCTATTCTACAGATACCGAATTTCGATACTCTATTGGCTGGCGTACGCCACTGATTAATCGTTACGGACATCGTCAAGAAACAAAGTTTGAATATTCTCGCATTAATCCAAAAGCTCGGTTTATCTATTCGATCCCACTTGATCACCCGATTAAAAACCTGCTGCAATTCCAGTTAACACTAAACGATGATAAATATGGTGACTTATCAAGTACCTACCTTGATTATAAATTAGCAAATTTACGTATTTTCAGTCGCTGGTCAGCACAGTTTTATCTTCGTTATTTAGGTGAAAAATGGTCTGTTAATACTATAAAGCATGAATCAGAACATGTCTTACCGGGTATAACGCTTTCTAAGACTTGGCGAAAAGGCTCACAACTTGATCCTTCTTGGGGCTTTAGTCAGTTTTATACGCTAGAGGGCGGTAGCACCGCATTTGGTTCAGATACTGATGTTATGCGGCTTTATGGCAGGTGGCGCTACATTACCTCGCTATCGCCTAAACATCGGTTTGTCATGCGGGCCGAGTTAGGCACTTCTATTATAGATACAGGCAAAAAAGATTCATTACCGCCATCATTGCGTTTTTATGCAGGTGGTGACCAAAGCATACGTGGTTTTGCCTATCAATCACTTGGTACTCAAGAAGTCGATGCCTCAGGTAAAAGCATTGTTGTTGGCGGTACTCGATTAGCCGTGGCAAGTTTAGAATATCAATACTACTTCACAGAAAATATCCGCGCCATTTTATTTACCGACGGCGGTAATGCTTCTGACGAAAATAAGTATGAACCGGTCTATTCTGTTGGCACTGGCGCACATTATATTTCACCTATTGGCCCAATTCGCTTAGATGTTGGTTATACCATTAGTGAAGATGATCCAAGCTGGCGTGTGCACTTTACGCTGGGTACAGAGCTATGATCAAAAAGACATCAAGCCTTATGCTTAAAACAATTGTTGTGTTCTTATGTCTAGCAACTTTCCTTTTAGCAACACCGTGGGGTAGTAGAATTGCTGTTGGGCTAGCAAATACATTACCTATGCTTGAATTAGATTATCAATCCGGCTCTTTAATTGACCAAATAACATTTAAACGCATCGTCATTAACCTACCAACAGTAGACTTAGTAACAGATGATGTTTCAATCGATTTACATTTACGCTGCCTGTTAAAGTCTCAGCTCTGTATCAATGAAATTGTCGGTAATAATTTTTTACTGGCTGTTACAACAGCGCCAACTGATGAAGATGAAGACACTAAAGCAGAAATTAGCAATAGTGAAAACAAAACTCAAGCTATTGCTGATGGTACAAATACGGGACAAAGTGAAAGCACTCAAATATTGCCACAATATGCCTTAATCGATATCCCCTATTACTATGTATTTAATCATTTATACTTTAAAAAAGTCACCGTTAAGGTAGATGAGCTAGCAATAAAGGTAAGCGATTTTTCGGCATCGGGAGAAGTAGGTAAAGCACTCGTTAAATTAAAAAGTGCACAAAGTAGTGATGTCGCTATTTTTATTCCTGATGCTCCTACGCCGCAAGATACAAAAAAACTTGAACAAGAGAGTAGTGATGACTGGCTGCTCGTTAATTTACCTGAACTTAGCATACCGCTTGACTTGCAAATAGAGCGACTAGTTGCTGATAAGCTTGCCCTTACTTTTGAAGATTCTGCCGCCGAAAGCGCTTCGAAAAAATTCACCACAGATAAAATAGCCAGTGCTTTTCATTGGCGCCAAAATAACTTAACAATAAAACAGTTATCTATTAACAATAAGCAGCTAGGCTCAGTGAATGCTGAAGGGCAACTTCATTTAGTACATCCATATCGAGGTGAATTGGCAATTAGCTACAACATTTTGCAATTGCCAATAATGCCCGCACTTAATGGCTCCAATATCAGTGCTAGCGTTATTGGCAACCTGTCAAGTTTAGATGTTGAGGCAACAAGTACTGGTAAGCTTATAGGACATTCAGCACTGAGTATTAATGCTGCAATACCGACATTGCCTTTTTCTATCATTGGTGAATTTGAAAAGTTACCGCTTAGTAAATCTATCTTGACCAAAATAAGCCCTAATTTAGTTTCGTTTAATGTCAGTGGCGATATCGCTGCACAGCAAATTGAAGTAAAAGCTAATTTTGATAGTACGCATTACACCAAAGCAGACCTTGTTTTTTCAGGTACTCAACAACAGCAAAAAATTAATATTGTTCAGTTTGAATTTAATGACCCTTATACACTTAGTCATTTAGCCCTTGATGGTGACATTGGTTATTCAACAACTGACAACTCACTCAATTGGCAACTTTCACTCAGCTCCAATAATTTCACTTTACCAGCATTACCCAATGTTAACGGCAGTTTATATGGCAACATAGAATCAAGCGGCAAATTACCCATTGTTGAAGACATGCAGTTTTTTATCAAAAATTTGGGCAAAACATCAGCACCTGCCGCTTTTGTTTCCATTCAAGATGCCGAGCTACATGGCATTATTAATGATGTACCTTTTTCACTCATTGGCCATATAGCTATTGATCAACTACTTGTTGTTGACTCAAGTGACTTAACGTTAGAAGCCCTAGACACTGAGTTCAAAATACAAGGGCATACCGATAAAAGCTGGCAGCTTAACGGCAGTATTGTTAGCCAAGATTATTCATCATGGTTACCTGAACTAAAAGGCAATGGCAAAACATCATTTACCGTTACTGGTACTATTGATAACCCGGTAATAACGGCAACCAGTAATAGCCAAAATGTTGCATTCGTTCAATTGAATAACGAGCCGCTCTTTTTTGATGACCTAAAATTAGCTTTAACGTATCAGCCACTAC
>PJEL010003577.1_pt1 | contig 13194 bp, 13 predicted proteins | sample 1853271 | NCBI WGS metagenome assembly PJEL01 (sample SAMN08108733, study PRJNA415343) | Invertebrate metagenome, whole genome shotgun sequencing project. | host: Globobulimina | place: Sweden: Gullmar Fjord | collected 2015-08 | reverse complement strand
ATGTATTTTTTTATAAAGTTGTACCAAATCCAACTATACACTAGTGGAATGGGCGGTCATATTAGCGGGATCTAAGAGGGTGTCTAGGAATAGTTTACTTTTAGGGTGATTGTTTGCGCCATGTGGTGCTTTTGGAACTAAATGTTAAATCTTTGTGCTTTTGTTGAGGTATAAGTCTGCTGAATAATGTTCCATTGGCTTAATGTTCTAGTATTTATGGTGTGTAAACCATTACTGATAAAAACATTGTGTTCGGAAATAGCTGCCTAAACTTGTATAGGTAAAAAAAACCACTTCAACAGACATCATAGACATCACCTGCTTTGCTTAATCTACGTTGGTGCATGACTTGCCATGTTTTGTCGTCATCTAATCTTTCTATCGGCATTCCCACCTACTTAAGCAGCGTTAGCTGTGAATCTCATCAGCTCTCCTTAATAGCGTCAGGCTACTGAACTTAATACCTTGCTACTTTGATATACCGCACACCTTATCTGATGAATTATATCAACATGTTATTTTATATGACGCAATTTATCTAAAATTGCCGTTGTAAGTGGGGGGCATATATCCTGTGTTGGTCTTAATTTACAAGAGTATGAGCAATGAGTTTAATCAGTATCCCTTATGTAGAGACCTCTGCAGATACCGTTTTACATATAGCAGCCGCTATCGTGCTGATCAGCACCATAGCGGCTGGCCTGTTCGGTTTTTGGAAGCTTCACGAGATCCCTATTCAAAAGGCTCATAAGACTGACCACCATCAGATAGGGTTGATTACCGCGCTCACTTGGATTGGCTTCATTTGGCACTGGGTGTGGGTGCTCGCCATTATCATTGCGTTTGTAGATTTTGAAAAAGCCATTATCCGACTGCGTGATTTATGGAATTCTCCGGCTCAAGTTAATCAATCAGAGGATGTCTAAATGTTAGAAGGTTTAGCGGTTTGGTGTTTGTTCATCTATTTATTAAGACTTGTTGGCATGCCTTGGAACACAGGGACTAAAGCATTCGCTTATCTAGGAGGGAGCGGTTGGTTGTTATTTGTGTGGGTAGGATTAATTAACTATACACCAATGGATTTGTCGGGAGGCTCTGTGGTGCAGTCTCCTCACATTCAGCTTCGCCCAACCTCAACCAATGTCTCGGGCAAGGTCGACCAGATTTATATCACCCCGAACCAACGCATTGAGAAAGGGCAGTTAATCTATGAGATTGAAAACGAGCCTTATCAAATTGCTTATGAACAAGCGAAGATTTCGCGCGACTCGGCAAACGTAGCGGTTAGCACTGCGGCTGAAGAAGTAAAAATCGCTGAATCCAGCTATCAGGCAGCGTTACATGATTTTGAAATGACACAAAGTGAGCTTTCAGCTGCTCAGTCAAATAGAGACTTACAGAAAAGAACGTTGAAGCGTTATCTTGAACAAAACCGAGTCGTGCGTAATACGATCACTGAAAGCATGATTGATAACCAGCAAACGGTCGCCGATTCTGCTGTGTACACTGTGGCCAAGCTTGAGTCACAGCTGAGCAAAAAGAAATCTGATGTAGAGAAAGCCAAGCTACAAATAACCAAAGCGGAACTCTCGGTTGAATCCCGTCAGTCAGACTTTAACGAAACAATTCAGAAGGTGAATAAAGCGAAATGGGATCTTGATAGCACCAAGATTTATGCACCCGCTGATGGCTTTGTGACTAACTTTATTCTTCGTGAAGGTCAGCTTGTTTCTAGAGTTCCACGATTGCAGATGTACACCAACGAGAAATACGTATTGATGAGAGTGAATCATCAAGCGATTAGAAATGTTAAACCGGGTCAATTGGCTGAATTTACAACGCCAGTTTATCCAGGGAAAGTATTCACGGCAGAGGTTGAAGGTATTATTGAAGCAACCGGCGAAGCGCAAAGTAACTTGCTTGGCTTTGACCAGAATGTTCGCTCTACGACAGGCAAGAACCTACAAAACAAACATCACTTTGTTAGGTTGAAAGTCTTTGAACCTGAAGGCTATAGCGTACCAGTCGGCTCGGTTGGTTTAGCTTGGATTAGCGGAGAAAAGCCAACAGAGCTTATGGCGTTTCTTGATGTAATACGTGGAATCATTTTACGTATGAAGTCGCAGCTTTACTACTTCTACTCTTTCTAGATCTAGAACCAGAGTTAATTCGGTTATTTAATTCCGAATTATTAAAAATAAGATTATTAATGAAATTACGGGCCACAGTCGTGGTCTGTAATTTTAATATGTTTGCTATTCAGTGAATATTTAATCGAAAGTCTAAATTTAACTGGAATATATTTATGCTATTCATATCTTCTGAAATAAAAAGATGCATTAAACCTATTATCTCTCTGTTGCTATTAACGAGCTTGGTGGGCTGTCAGGCGACTCAACGTCAGGACGCAACGACTGGTGAGATGGAAACGAATTCCACAACAAAAGGGGCTGCGATTGGTTCTTTGTCTGGTGCTGCGATTGGTCTCCTGTCTGGAGATAATTCAAAAGAACGGAAAAAGAGAGCGTTAATTGGGGCAACGGCTGGCGGTCTCATCGGTGGAGGAGTCGGCTACTCACTGGATAAACAAGAGGAAGCTTTGCGTCAGGAGTTGCTAGATTCAGGCGTTCAAGTAAAGCGTGTTGGTGAAAATGAGTTAGTGTTGGTGATGGAAAACGGCATCGGTTTTCGCTCTGGTGAATACCTACTTGAAGCGACGGTATACAATTCATTGAATGGTGTTGCGAGAATATTGGTCGAGTACCCAGATTCGTATTTGCAGATCAAAGGCTATACCGACAGTACTGGCAATGATGCTTCTAATCAGCAGTTGTCTGAGAAACGTGCTGATTCAGTAAAAGCTTACTTAGTGAATCAAAAAGTGAAAGGTGGACGAATCAGTACCAGCGGCCTTGGTGAACGTTACCCTATTTGTGACAATGCAACCGAAGACGGAAGAGCCTGCAATCGCCGTGTCGAGATCAGTATCCAAGCCATCTAGCGAGGTGATGCAATCTTTCTCATCCGCAAGTAGAGAAAGATTGCGGATGTTCTATTTTATTCTAATGACTTGAGGTATTGCTTTGGTGTCATGCCTCGATGTTTCTTAAACATATGTGTAAAACTGTCTAGGTGGCTATATCCCAATTTGTGGGCAACTTCGTCGACAGGCATTGATTGGCTTAGCATCTTGACGGCTTTATTACTCAAGACAAAACCACACATTTCGGTGAAGTTATGGCCATACTTGTGGAATCTGCGTTGAAATGTTTGTGTAGATAGACCAAATAATTTCGATACTCTTTCGAGCGTCGGTAATCCAAAGTGACATGAGTAATTGATGGCCTCATAAACCAATTTAGTATCATCGCTTGGATCGGGCATATCTAAGCATCGATCCAAGTCCTCAAAATTTAAAGAAAAGGTTTGTTTGGTATCTTGATTTTCAGCCAGATTTGCCAAGCGTAAGTTGGAATGAAACCAGATCTCTGTTTGATGATGATTCCATGTTACGTCACAGCCAAAATAGTCTCGATATAGGTTCTCATCCGCACGCTCCCCAGAAAGTAATACGCGCATCGGAGCGAAATCTACCCCAAGGTATTTCTTCAATATCTTTAACATCAAAACAGCGACTCTAATACTGTCATGAACGTCTAAGTGTTCTGCGTCATACTGATTGTTGTAAGTCCACTTGATGATAGACCCCGCAGGTGCAGCAACCCAAAAAGCACCGGATTGAATACACCCCATGCCGTAATTTACCTTTCTTATCGTCGACATTAAGTCATGACCAGAGAACATCCATTGGCCTAATCCGCCCAAGTCTTCGACCCGGAAATGGCGCACAGCCTCGAGCATAAAGTTTGGATTTTTTGTATAGCATTCGAGTTCTTCATAAAGCTGAAATACCTCAGAAATGGGCAACAGGTTCATTGTGTGATTAAACGCGGATTGGGGAATTGTCTGTGGGGAGATTGGATCTGAATAATATTGATTACATACGTTGTAATACAAATTCATCAGGCTATTTACCCTTATAAAGTAAGTTGTGTTGATAGTCATTGATCCATCCAAACCTCTGCGAATTAGGTCATAAACATAGCATATATGACGTAATTTAACGAATTTTAACAGACCCCAACGATGTTAGTTAACATCTAATATATCGGTAAAGTAGTGGCGATAATATTAGTAATAATGGTGTTAACTACAATTGTTGATAGCTGTAAATACTGAGTTGAGTAAACCCCAATACTATTTTTTGAGAACCATAAATAAATTGGATGGAAATTTTTAATCATGGTTTCAGCGTCTTTTAACTTCAGAGAATTAAATAGAGATTAATTAATGACACATACTCCTAAGATAGAAAAAATTAGCGTGTTTGATCGTATTAACGCATCGGCACTGATGTTATTGACTTCTGAATATAAAAGCTTGGAGCAGTTGCGAAGAAAAAACGACTATCCAATGTTCCCAACATTTGAAACGACACCATCCATGCCAATAAAGCGAACCAAGATAAATGGTGTCGATATTCGATACGCACATTCTGAAGCGATTGGTAAACCGACTCTTGTGATGCTTTCCCCTTTTCCTCAAAGCATTCTTGCGTATGCCCCTATTTGGACAGGGTTGGCTGAACACTACAACCTATATGCCTACGATATGCCAGGATTCGGCGGCAGTACTGGCGGGTTTGAATATATGTCTTTCAAGGCCCAAGGTGACTTTTTAAAAGATTTCTTGAATCATTTTGATATTCAATCACCACACTTATTAGGGCCTGATGTTGGTATGCCGGCGATCGTTTATTACACAGGCACTTATGACAACGATGTAAAAAGCCTATTGATAGGTGATGGCCCAGCGATTGACCCTTCGTCAAATGCAAGTGCCATTCGCAAAATGGTCGGCTCATCATTTTGGCGCACTGTCTTTAAAGTGACAGGATCTGGGTCTTTAATTCAAGGCTGTATCAAGGTTTGTTATACAAACTATCGCCCTAATGAAGAAGAGGTTTCGGACTATATCGCATCGTATCGCAATCGAATGCCCGCCGTAATGCAATGGTTCAAAGATTACCCAAAAAGTTTAACAACGGTTGATCCACTTCTCGAGAGAATTGAGTTACCTACTCAAATATTTTGGGGAGAAAACGACGCCATTCTCTATGTCGAGAATGGGGAACGTCTCGCTGAACGCATGCCGAATGCTGAATTAACAGTGTTTAAAGACAGTGGTCATTTTTGTTATCAAGACAGTTATAAAGAATTCGAAAACATGGTAATTGATTGGATTACTAAGCAAGAGGAAAAATAAGTGGTTATTGAGACCAGTAAACAGAAATTGAATAAGAGGCTCAGGTTATTTTGATATGAACAAAGAAAGAAAATATCGGGTGTTCAGTAGCTTACTGATGAGTTTCACTTTGATGTACGCTCATTCCTCGTTGGCACAAGAAAAACAGCCGAACGTTTTAATCATCACCGCTGATGACATGGGCTTTTCAGATGTTGGTGCATTTGGTAGTGAAATTCAAACGCCAACAATTGATTCTATCGCGAACGAAGGGCTACGTTTTAACAACTATTACACCAATCCTTTATGTACCCCAACCCGAACTTCGCTAATGTCTGGCGTTGATCATCACCGTGCGGGCGCCGGTACTATGGGTCTATTCACTGCACCAAACCAAAAGGACAAACCTGGGTATGAGGGTTTCCTTCGAGAAGAATTTGTCACCCTAGGTGATCTTATGAAGGGAGCGGGTTATACGACGTTTGTTAGTGGCAAATGGGATCTGGGGCGTTTTCCTAATTTGATTCCAAGAGCGAGAGGTTTTGATCGTGATTTCGTTATGCTGGATGATCATGGTAGCCACTACAGTATGTTAGCGATGTGGGAAGAGGCACCAAAGCTACAATTTACTGAAGACGGAAAGTACCTTAAAGAGCTGCCAGATAACTATTACTCGAGTAAGACTTACACCGATAAAATGCTGTCTTTCATGAAAGATAATAAAGCAAAGGATGACAAGCCTTTCTTTGCTTTCCTCTCTTACCAAGCGCCTCATGATCCTTTGCATGTCGATGAACCGTGGAGAAGCATGTATCAAGGGCAGTATGACAAAGGTTGGTCTGCAGTACGATTAGCTCGTTATAACAAGCAAAAAGAGCTGGGTATTATTCCTGAGTTTACTGAACTTGCGGAGCGATATTGGTTCGTGCCGGATAGTGAGATGCTCGCACCAATTGTCAGAGCGGCACTAGGAAGAGAAATGGAGCTTTATGCTGGCTTGATGACCAACATGGATCATCATCTTAACCGTGTAATACAGTACTTGAAGGACAGTGGCGAATATGACAATACCATGATTTTGTTCTTTGGAGACAACGGCCCTGAGGGCAACGGCACTTTTGACAGAATCACGACGTTTGGAACGAAAAATTACATTTTCAAAGCAAGAAACTGGTCTGATCAAGGTGATATTCGTTTGCAAGGCACAGAGAATAACTATACCGAGCTCGATCCCGGTTGGGCGCAAGTTTCGGCTGCACCATTCTTTGGACATAAAGACTTTGCCTTGGAAGGTGGAATTCGTAATGCACTGATTGTTAAACCGGCGAAAGATAGCCCGCATAAGCCCGGAAGTATTCGTAATGATTTTATGCATGTTCAAGACATTTTCTTGACCTTAGCTGAAATGACCAATCAAGATTTCCCCAATGGATACACTCAGGCTAAATCTTGGCTTGAGATGTTAAATGATCCTGAGGCAACGGTTCGAACGGGAGAGGATTGGTTTGGTTGGGAGAGTGGTAACTCACGAGCATTACGTCGCGGCGAGTGGAAAATCTCTAATAATATTAAGCCTTGGGGTAATGAGCAGTGGCAACTGTATAACATTGAGAAAGATCTCTCTGAACGTTACGACCTAGCTGATAAGCATCCAGAGATATTGAATGAACTCGTCTCAATTTATGAAAACGAATATGTGCCAAAGAACAATGTCATTCTTGGCAGCCGAAATTTCCATGAAAGTGATTGGTGGGATGGGCCTCTTCGTTTTGAAGAGGGCAATGATGAAGGCTCAGAGTATCCGCCTGGTTTGTACAAAAAAGGATGGACGCCACCTCAAGATATGATGGCAGAACCTAAGCAAGTGGAGGAGGAATAATGATGAAAGGATTCAGCATAAATTTAGATTCAGTTAATCAAATGACTAAATACCTCGTGGGTGCCGGGCTCATTGTTTCTACCAGTGCTAGTGCTTTGACATTACCTCCAAGGTTTTATGAACGTACGTTACTAGGAGTAGAAGCGATACCTATATTAGGGATCAGCTTTGACGGAAATATTAACCCATTTGACCCTACATTAGGTGACAACGGTAATGCTCATTTACCACAACCCGGTATTGATGACATTCATTTAGAAGGAACAATGGCGTTAGCGGGCTATTCGATTAGCTTCCCCATTAGTGACAGGTCAGCTCGTATTTCCTACTTACAACCTGTTGGCAACATGAATGTGACAGCGACGGGGCAAGTAACTAGTGGTGGGCAAACAGTATCCAATGTGCCTATTCAGTATTATTCAACTAATGGTATCGGTGACCCATTTTTTGAATTTACGATTGGGCTAATCGGTTCTCCAGCATTAGATGAGCTACCTAAAGCGATTCGTTATCAACCGGGCTTTCAAATGGACTTATTGGTCGACTTAAGCGTACCGCTTGGTGAATATGACTCGGATCAAGCGATTAACATGGGCACGAACAGATTGTGGGGAAGAGTGGGTTTCCCGATGATGTATCAGTTAGGAGATGTGTGGGCGCCAAGTAAACGTGCTTCGCTAGAACTCCTACCTGCTGTCACTTGGTATGGCGATAATGACGACATGTATGGAGGCGGCTCTCAAAGCACTGATTTAGGTTACAGCCTCGGTGCTCATTTGACTTACGATTTAAGCCAACATGTGTGGGTTTCTTTGGACTACTCCTACGTGAAATCAGGTGATTATACCAACAGCGGTAATGTTCAAGTTTCCAACAATGGAAGCTTTGAGGGTCAGGACTTTTCAAGCGTTGGCTTTACGGTTGCTACGGATCTTACGCGTAATTTGAATGCCTCATTGGGTTATCAGACGACCATTAATGATGGTGGTGCTGGCGAAGCGCAAATGAGCACCTTCAGTTTCAACTTGGTCTATTACTGGGCAGATATTCTTGATGGGTTAGACCGGACAGGTTTTAAGTTCTAAATATGAATTTTTAAACTCAGCTTCCTACTTCCTACTTCCAGAGTGATGGGGGAAGCTGAACTATAGTTTGAGAGGTTTCAATGTATTTTGTAAAAGTGCGTGTTGAACATGCGGGGTTAACAGAGAAAGAGCTGTGGGACCTTTGGGAAAAAGAAGCCGAAGCGGCGTTAAAAGCTAAGTCAGCAGGTAAGATTAAGTTTCTATATAAAATTACAGGACAACGCGGCGTGATAATGGTTGTTGATATGGAGCACCATGAAATAGAGCAAATTGTTCATGGCGATATGCCAATGAGAAATATCATGGTTCTAGAAGAGGTTATCCCGGTTCGTGACTATGAAGAGTTTGCTGAAGATGTAAAGCGCAGGTGGAAAAAGTAATATTTATAGACTGAGGGGAATGATTTTACTTGGTCTATTTAATTATTCATTTTTATTACTATCTCCATCCCCCTATTTAAAAATTATTCAGGGCATTGTAAATGCGAAAGTTAATTTTTTTAGCGTTAAGCTGTACTCTATTGGTAGGTTGTTCCTTTAATAAGATATTTGAAGGAAAATACCAACTCGTTGATGATTATATCGAAATTATTGATAGCAATATTAAAGACCTACCTCAACTGTCAAATGTTATCGCGATTGATCATTCTAGACTTGCCAATCAAGCTGAAGAGCCGCTTTTACCCTCGAAGGTAATTATGTTTCATGATCCAGTTTTGGAGTCGAGTCTGATAGAAAAAGAACGTTTAATTGCGTTAGATATGCCTTTGAAAATATTGGTATATATGGACGAAAATGGAGACTCCAACGTGATTTGGAATCAAACTCGTTATTTTGAGGAGCGTTATAACGTTAGCTTCACGGTTGAGGAAAAGCAACAATATGATGAGGCTATGAGTGATGTTTTGAATGGAGTGCCCGAGAGCGCTTTGAATTCATTCACTAGTGATAAAATGGCGAAAAACGACGTGATAACCATCGAAAGTGAATTGTCTTTAGAAGAAACCATCAGAAAAGCACTTGAGGTTATTAGCCGTAATGATGACGTAGCGATCTTTAAAGAGATCGATTATCAAAAACTGGCAGCTCAAAATGACGTCAAGTTACCGCCAACATATCTCATTATGTATGGTGCACCATCGCCAGGAGGTAAAGCCATGAAGCAAGCACAAACGTTAGGCCTTGATGCATTTCCACAAAAATTATTGGTTTGGCAGAATGAGATGGGATAGGTACGTGTAAGCTTCAACAATTTATTTCTTTTAGCCGATAGGCAAGACGTTCATAAATCTTTTTCATTATGGATGATACAGAAGAGGCTTTTAATAAAATATAAAACTAGCTATATATTTACCTACTACTATAAAACTTAATGAAACGTTCCCAGTGTTTCTTTTTATTTATAGTGACGGTGTGTTTTTCATCTAATTGACATTGTGCTAAATATCACTCTACCGTGTTCGATATAACTCAGTCCACTGCTCCTAACTCTTTTTGGTGACACGTGACTTGTAAGTGTATTTATATGTTAAGGCTTTAATGGAAATATAATAAGTGATTTTTTTAAAAGTTGGCGGCCTAATTAACCCCTTTGAAAATAACATAGTAGGTGTTGTTATGGTGTGTGTGATTAGCTTAGTGAGTTTCTCTTCTATGGCGGCTACGCCAGTTTCAAGTAAGTATGTTCTTGAGCGTATCAATGAAATTAAATTAAATAAAAACAATCTGATAATTCCTTTCGCATTTAATACTGAGTCCATGGGTTTTAATATGGGTGTAGGTGGTGTCTTTCAAGGTCTTGGACAAGAACAACTGAAAGTTGGTGCAGCTGCGTATTCGGGAGGCGCTGATAGTTATGCATTGGGAGGAGGAGTCTGGAACTACCAAGTAGAGAGTATAGAAAGGCTATTCATCTCTGTATATGGAATGTATGCGTATTACCCTGAAAATACGGCTTATACAGGGGCTGAATATTATCCATATCCTAATGGGGTTCCGATACCAGGAAGCTCCAGCTCTTCCAGTGAGCAAAACATTCAAGCGAGCGGGTTTTCTAATTGGTTAGACATTAAACTAGAGTACATATTACCGATTGGTACCGGTAAAAGTGAGATTATCAAGAGTTATCGAGTATCCAACGGTTTGCTAGTCGATCTTCCCGTCAGGCACCAATGGAATCCATTCGAGTATGGATCAACAACCATCATCATGAACCAGTTCAATCGATATCAGTCTTTCGAAAATGAAGACCAAATCAGTGGAGATCTTCATGCCATAGAATTCGGTGTTCAGTACGATAATACGGACTTCTATCCAAATCCTAGTATGGGAAGTCGACAGTATCTGAGTTTTTCTAGCGATGGCAATTTGATTGACTCTGATGGCGATTGGAATTTTATTCAGTTAGACGTCAGCAAATACTTTTCAATGGGACAGAGCCAATTTGCATCGCAACGAATCTTAGCTTTTAACCTGTGGACTGGTTATTCGCCGAGCTGGAGTGTAAATAATGACTCCGACAGCGGACGGCTTGTTGAGAATTCCCCCCCTTATAACGAAGGAGCAACGTTAGGAGGTTGGAACCGAATGCGTGGCTATGATTCCTATCGTTTCCATGACAAGGCGAGCCTATATTTGTCTGGTGAGTATCGTTATACCCTTAAATATAACCCGATAACAAACGTTAATTGGTTGAGCTTTTTAAATGTCGATTGGTTCCAACTGGTTGGGTTCGTTGAGGTGGGAGAGGTGGCAAGCGACTATAACCTGAAAGAGCTAACATCAGATATGAAAATGGACGTTGGGGTGTCTTTACGAGCATTTGCTGGAGGTATAGTTGTGCGTACGGACCTCGCTGTTTCTAATGAAGGAGCCAACCTCTGGTTTATGGTGAATCAACCCTTTTGATTGAGAAATCGAGGTATTATTTATCAAGCTTTGGTCTACTGATGCTTCTCTTACATTGGTGACTAAGGTGCCTTCTTCCTTGAAGGCCTGGGCTATTCCTCTCTCTAAACTGAATGACCAAAATTTAGAGAAGTAATAGCCTAGAAGTTTTCATTCATTTATACGAAGGGTACTGTTGGAACATTTCAGCGACTTCCTCGGAAATCAGTTCTCCACGTTCCTCAGAACTCATTGAGCGAGTTAATTTTCGGCTTGAATTCGCTGTCCATACAACGATGTTTGTTCGGTCATCGACCAACTCTACAACTAATTGTCCATACGTCTGTTCGTGATAATTTTGTGGGGTGGACATTACCCCGCGGAAATTGTTCCGACCATAGCCAATACCAAAGGAAGAGCCGGAAGAAACAAGTTCTGATTCTTGCTGAAGTTGGTAGCGAACATATAGGCTGCCTCCGTCTTCTACAAACTCTACCTCAGTACGATCCATTTCTTTGATGATCGCACTTTCAATCCTGATTGAATCGATGCTGATCGGCACTTTATTCATTGTTTCTGTCGCTGTTTCAAGCGAGCCGAAATCATAGGTTTTATACATTGAGAAATCGGTTTGCTTATCAAAGTCAGTATTTATTGTAGAGCAGGCCGCTAGAGGAAGCGTTAATAATATTGTTGTTAAGCGAAGCATGTTTTATGTCCTATGACGGTGGTTTGAAATGAATCTCTCTTTCTATGGTGATTATACTTTTCTGGTATTCGAAGATTTCTGTTCGATATATCCAATCAATCAGATGACTAAATTGATGTTATTAACCGAACTTTGGTTTTATTGCTCAAGGGGAAATTATAGTGAACTGGATAAAGGGAGTATTGACTTCAATGATTAGCACGGTTGTTGTGCTTCACTTGGTTGTATTTTTTGCATCAGTCACTGGTGTTTAGTTATATAGGTAAATAATGCATGATTGATATTTATGGCACCCCAAATAGCCGCTCTACTCGCGTACTTTGGTGTGCAGAAGAGCTCGGTATTGAATATAACTTTAAAAAAGTTGATTTCTCATCGGGTGAAAATAAGTCCGATGCGTATTTGGCAATTAACCCAGCAGGTAAAACGCCAGCGATCGTCGACGGAGATTTTGTCTTGTCTGAATCAACAGCGATTTTAGAGTTTTTAGCGCAGGAGTACGGTAAGGGGCAAATCAAACCAAGCGACAAGAGTGACAATCGAGAAAAGGCACTTTGTGCTAAATGGTGCTCTTTTGCGGTTTGTGAGCTTGAGCAACCTTTGTGGACGATGGCTAAACACAGCTTTATTTACCCCGAAGATATGCGTCAGGATGGCATTTTACCTGTCTGTCAAAAGGAGTTCCAAAACGCTTTATCAGTTTTGAGCCAACAACTTGATAGTAACGAATACCTATTGGGTGAGGTGTTTTCTATTGCTGATATTTTAATTTCACACACCTTAGCGTGGGCGCTAAGTTTTCAGCAAGAGATCCCACAATCTAATTTGATGAGTTATGTGCAACGTTGTACATCTCGTCCCGCATTTAAAATGGCTCAGCAGAGAGAGCTTTGAACTTTATTTTGATTAAGTAAAAACAGCCATGATAACTTTCGTCATCATGGCTGTTTTCTTGTATAGCTATAACAGAATGTTTGTTAGTGCTGTATTGTATTAATGATGATCGTGATTCATCTTCTTCATGCCGCTCATCACTTTCTTAACCGGCGCATCGAAGGTCTGCGTTTCACCATTGGCGAAAGTCAGTGTCATCTCGATTTGCTCACCTTCTTTTAGGCTGCTTGCTAGGTCGAACAACATGATGTGTAGGCTGCCAGGTTTAAGTACCGCTTCACCATTCGCTGGGATTGTGATCTCTTGAACTTGGCGCATCTTCATAACATCGCCATCCATGATTACATCATGAAGTTCTACTTTACCTGCTGCAGGTGTTGTTGCAGAAACAATAGCGCGATCTTTATCGCTGTGGTTCATCAGAGTCGTGAACACCGC
>PJEL010003576.1_pt1 | contig 13194 bp, 13 predicted proteins | sample 1853271 | NCBI WGS metagenome assembly PJEL01 (sample SAMN08108733, study PRJNA415343) | Invertebrate metagenome, whole genome shotgun sequencing project. | host: Globobulimina | place: Sweden: Gullmar Fjord | collected 2015-08 | reverse complement strand
TTATTATGGGATTAATTACTGCCGCTTACGGTGTTGGACAAGTGATCGCACCACTATATTGTGTCGCGTTAATTGAGCGATTTAATAATTATAATGCCGCACTTTATGTTACTGCAGCTATTGTTGTTACCGGCATATTATTGTTGAGATACGCTAAAGCTAATTTAATGGCTTATAATCAAATAGCGAATAGTCTATAACAAATTTCATCCACGACGGTACATCATTGAAATATTAATAACCATTATCCAACATTCGTTGTAATGCTGAAATGCACTGTATAAAGCCTTATCAGCTGTAATACCAGCATCCGCAAAGCAGAAAACGCTTAGCATCCCCACATCAGCTCCTTTACTGCTAGATTTTGAGTTATTAGCGACAGTTTCGGCTCCATAACTGAAGACAGACTTAACATTGCTTTGTTTCACTTTGGACCGTTTAGTTACTCACTAATAGGAGAAATTAGCCTGTTCATTTTCAGTGATTGTTTTCAGTACCTGACATGGCATTGACTAACTGGTCGTACCACAATATAGTGAGATTATATTGAAAAAACCAAACAGGGACGAAAATGTCATACACACCACACAAGGATTCTATTATCAACGAAACGAAAGAAGAACAAGTAATAATTGATGATGTCACCATTACTTGTAGTGATAATATTGTCATTAAGGGTACTTTGTTTAAACCCAATAAAAATGTCAAAGACGCTGTTTTAATTGGACCTGCAACAGGCATAAAACGTCAGTTTTATGCCTGTTTTTCTCTATACTTAGCAGAGCTCGGCTATGGCGTACTTACCTTTGACAATCGCGGTATTGGCGACTCTTTAGCTGGAAAAATTAAACATTCTCAAGCATCGCTTCAATGCTGGGGGGAAAAGGATATGCCAGCCGCTTTTGATTTCTTAATGGCCAGTTTTCCAAAAAAACATTACCATGTGGTCGGTCATAGTGCTGGTGGTCAATTAATTGGGCTAATGAATAATGCTAAGCATATTAGCTCGGTATTCAACGTTGCCTGCTCTTCTGGTTGTCTAAAAAATATGACATTCCCCTTTGCGGTTACCGCACACTTTTTTATGAATATGGTGATACCACTCAGTAACTTATTTTTTGGCCATACTAAAGCACAGTGGTTTGGTATGGGAGAGCCGCTACCTAAACGAGTGGCAAGACAATGGCAAAAATGGTGCAATGGTCAAGGTTATGTAAAAACAGCTTTTGGTAAAACCATTCACCAGCATTTGTATAATGACCTTGATATGCCTGCCATGTGGGTAAATGCCATGGATGATCATATTGCCAATGATACTAACGTCGCTGATATGATTTCTGTATTCCCAAAAATGCAAGCACAAACGTTAAGGCTAAGGAAAGAGGATTATGCGTTAAATGAAATCGGTCACATGAAGTTTTTTAGTCGTAAATCTCAGGTATTATGGAAAACCACCACTGACTGGTTAGCTCTTCATGGCTAAAAGCATATAAATAGTATAACAAATAAGATATGCCAGTTTTTATATAATTAACACTCATAAATGAAAGCAAGCGTACACAACAGTTTAATGACTCAGTTTAATAGGTGGGATAAATGAAAAATATAAATTTTCAGATGATTTCAATATTAGCTTTTACGCCTTTTTGTGCTCTAGCATTTTCGTTTACAACAGCCGCTACTCAGCCAGTATTAAAAAAAACAGAAACAACTAATAGCTCAATGCCAAAGCGAGAAATTGTGCTTGAAAATAAACAAGTGCAAGTTGTTCGCCTTACATACCCTGTAGGCACAGAATCAGGCATGCATAAACATGTATTCGCCAATAGAGTTGTTTACTTTGTCAAAGGCGGCACGTTAACTTTAGTGCCTAACGATACCAGTAAAGAGAGTAAAACCTTAACCGCTATTGACGGGCAAACTCTGTTTCTACCAGCGAGCACGCACAATGTTAAAAATATCGGTAATACTGAAATTGTCATCGTTGAAACTGAACTTAAATAACGGTGTTATCGAACGAGTCAAAAATCAACTATTAATCTGATAACTTCAAGGTTTTACCTAAAAGGTCACTTCTTCACCTTCGTTCAATATGTGTAAAGGTATTTTAGCATTCATTTTCTTATGCATGTTTAATAATCGTAGCAAAGCGGAATGTGAACTATGATCGCCCATTTTCCAACTTGCATTGCCGTAACCCCAAGGGATCATCACTTTACAATTCAGTTCTTGCGCTGCAACTAAAGCATCTTCTGGCGTGGTATGAACATAGCGATACCACGAAGCGTTTTCTTTATGGTAATACGAAGCGATAGGCATCAAGCACACATCCATATCACCATAACGCTGTTGAATATCTTTAAAGTGTTTTGAATACCCCGTATCGCCGGCAAAAAATATGCGCTTGCCTTCGTGCTCTATTACCCAGCCACCCCAAAGCGTAGCATCATTATCTTCGTAGAGGTAAGGTACTAAAATTCTACTACTAAAGTGATGTGCCGGTACAAAATTGAAGGTAAGATTTGATAATTTTTTTGTCGAAAACCATGTCATTTCATTAATGCGGTAACCATCACTGGGGAAGTGTTCAGCAAAACCTAAAGGCACAAAATAATCGGCATTCCGCCCTATTCTGTCAATATCATCTTTGTTGAAGTGATCATAATGAATATGCGAATAAAGCACCGCATCAACATCAGCAATTTCATTGGCTGACGGCCAAACGGGTTCATTGCGAAAAAAACCAGCACTTAGCTTAAACGCCCAATTTACTGGCCAGTCAAATTGCTCGCTGACAGGGTCAAGTAATACGGTACTTCCTGCTGGACTTTTGAGATAAAAGCTAGCGTGCCCGAGCCAGCGAATAGTAAAGCCCATATTAACCGCAGGAGTTGATCGTTCACCAATATAGCGACAGTTTTCAGCCGCTGATTCACATTCAAGCACCGGTGAGGATTGGTAACAATTATCTTCACAGGTAATCGGATAGCTTTTCTTTTCAGGATATAAATTGGAGTAGCGTGACGGGGAAGTTGATTTACCTTTGTACTTTATAATTGAATCAACTTGTTCGACATGTGTCACTAAGTTAGGAGTTGAACAGCCCATAAGCAAGCTGAAAAAAACACTGATAACTATACTGGTAGCTACATTGATAATAACGCTAATTTTTCGCAAGCTGTTCATTCCCAATAGTGGTGGCTTAACTAAACCTAAGAAGACTCTGATTAAGATTAAGACTAAAAGTTATAATTTTTACGGCCAGATAATGCATGCGATAAAGTATTACCATCAACGTATTCTAATTCACCGCCAACCGGCACACCGTGGGCAATACGAGATATTTCAACCTCATGGGCTTGGGTAAGTTCAGCAATAAAGTGCGCCGTAGCTTCACCTTCTACGGTCGGATTAGTGGCTAAAATCACTTCACTAAATTGCCCTGTTGCCAATTGTTTTTCTAGTACATCTAAACCTAAATCATCAGGCCCAATGCCATCAAGTGGCGATAAATGCCCCATCAGTACAAAATAACGTCCTTGAAACTCGCCAGTTTGCTCAATGGCAATCACATCAGCGGGTGTTTCAACAATACATAACTGCGTCGCTATTTTTCGCTTAGGGCTTTGGCAAATATCACACAGTGCTTCTTCAGTAAAATTACGACATTGCTGACAATGGCCAATATGCTCCATTGCTTGCCCTAAAGTTTGAGAAAGCTTATTACCACCTTTGCGATTTCGTTCGAGTAAGTGAAATGCCATACGTTGCGCTGATTTTGCACCGACACCAGGTAAACATTTTAGTGAATCAATAAGTTCTTGAACTAAAGGACTAAATTTCATTGTGACTCTTTTAAATTTTAATAGACTAAACCAACCGCTATACACCAACAAGCATTTTCAAGCTGCTATGGCAGTTGCTATGCTAAACGGTAAATACCAAGGATTGGCAGTTTAGCACTCGACTAAAAAATTTATAATCATTTATTAAAAAGATTTTCCTTATCATTCTGCTCGGTAATTTTACCTAATCACTGAAAATTTCAGTATGATAGTTTTCAACTTGAAAAAGTAATAACTATGTTCTCTCAAAACTTTCAAATTAAGGGCAATTAATGCTATCTAACATCCTTATAACGCTAGCGGTATTGTTTATAACTTTCCTTAGTTTACAACGAATGTTTGTGCTACCAAAAAATGTTTGGCTATTATTTCTAGTACAACCTTTGGTGATGGCTGCATCACCCGTTATTGTTTTTATTGGTGGCATACTAGCCACCAGCATGAACGCAGACCCAGCACTCGTCACCCTACCCGTTACGGTAATGATTTTAGGTGTAGCAAGTGCGGCAATTCCGGCCGCATTATTAGCGAAAAAGCAAGGTCGACGCTTTGCTACTTATACAGGTTTTAGCATAGGGTTATTTGGCACTTTATTAGCGATGGTAGCGGCATTAAATGCCAGCTTCGAACTATTTGTGCTAGCAAGTTTATTGTTTGGCGCAAGCACGGCTTTTATTCAACAATTACGCTTTGCTGCGATTGAAAGCATATCAGACTGTAAAGACGTACCGACGGTTTTATCAATATTAATGTTAAGTGGTATTTTTTCCGCGTTTTTAGGGCCTGAAATTGCGGTAACGGCTAAAGATTGGTTAAGCTCGCCACACGGCTATGCAGGCTCATTTTTGTTCCTAGCTGGCTTATTCGTTGTTGCTATGGTGTTAATGCTGAAGTTTAAAAATCCAGAAATTATACAAAGTGAAAATCAGGGCGAAGTTCGGCCGTTAAGCGAAATAATTAAACAACCTATTTTTATTATCGCGATATTATCTGCCGCCATTGGTTTTGCGCTGATGAGCTATCTAATGACAGCAACCCCCTTGAGTATGCATCACTTACATGGTCATAGTTTACATGACACAAAATGGGTGATTCAAAGCCATATCGCCGCCATGTTTATCCCTTCATTATTCACCGCATTACTGGTAAAACGCATAGGCTTAAAAAACTTAATGCTTACTGGCACCATCATTTATGCACTAGTCACAGTGGTCGCTTTGTAAGGTGAGCAAGTTATGCATTATTGGTGGGCGTTAATTTTACTTGGCATTGGTTGGAATTTTCTTTTTCTTACTGGCACATCGTTATTACCGCAAAGTTATCGCGACAGTGAGCGTCATAAACTACAGGCAATTAATGATTTTATCATTTTTGGTTTTCAAGCAACGGCGTCATTAATGGCAGGATGGATATTATTTAAAGACGGTTGGCATGTTGTGGTATTAACCAGCTTACCGTTTATTATCATTTTGTTTATTGTTAGCTGGTTCTACTTTAAAAAAGAGCGTAAAGATGCCAAACAAGCTCCTATAAAGACCGAGAGCCAAGAAAGTCATCAGAAAAAAGAAGCCTAAAAATGCGTAATAGAAAAAATAGCTTAACCATTTTACAACGCGGCGAGCCTGTTTTAGCACAAGTAGCCCCCCCAGTTAATGACATCAATTGCGATAAGATTAAGCAGCTTATCGCTGATTTAAAACTGGCTGTTGCCGAAGCGAAAGGCGTAGGCATTGCAGCGCCTCAGGTGGGTGAAAGTTTACGTTTATTCCTGATGTGTTCAGCGCCAAGTGAACGCTATCCTGACGCACCTTTATTACCCATTAGCGTGATTATTAATCCTGAGATACTCAAGACTAGTGAGCAACAAGAAGTAGGTAGGGAAGGCTGTTTAAGTGTTAAAGGCAAACGAGCACTTGTTGCTCGTTATACGAGTATTGAGGTCAGCTACCTTGATGAGGTTGGCACTAAATATAGTAAAACTTTAACAGACTTTCTAGCTCGTATTTTCCAACATGAGTTAGATCATCTTGATGGCATCACCTTTATTGAACGACTCAACAATGAAAGTGACGCCATTGACGAACAGCAATGGCGAGAAACCTACTTAACCTGATTCTAGCTTAATTATAACATCAGCTCTTTTACCTGTGGTTGACTCAAAAACAGCTGTGGACTTGCCGTTGGACCATAAGCCCCTGATTGCAGAACAGCAATAACATCGCCGATTTTAGCTGGCGCCAAATCAACCTGGTTTGCTAATATATCTAACGGCGTACATAAAGGCCCTACCACATTAACTTTTTCAGGTGCGTTATGCGCCATCTCTTGTGGCATAACGACAGGATAATTCTTACGGATCACCTGACCAAAATTACCCGAATTTGCCAAATGATGGTGCATACCGCCATCAACAACGAGAAAGGTTTTACCCCGTGAATCTTTTTTATCAACAACTCGAGATAAATATATGCCCGCTTCACCAACCAAGTAACGTCCTAACTCCAAATGAATTTCTTTAAAGCCAATCAATGGTTGATATTCCTCAAGCAATTTAGCCAAGTTATCAACAACAGGTGTAAGGTTAAGTGCTTTTTCATTGGCAAAATATGGAATACCAAAGCCACCACCAATATTAAGATGAGTTATTTCGATACCAGTTTCTTTTAGTAGCTGATAAGCAAGTTCAAAAGTATTGGTTTGCGCTTGCATTAAGGCTTCAGCATTTAAGTTCTGTGAGCCTGTAAATATATGTAAACCTTTAATATTCACCTTATCAAACTCTAACTCTTGCAACATTTCTGTGATATTTTCAGCATCAATACCGAAAGGCTTTGAGCCACCGGCCATCGACATACCGGAATTTTTCAGTTCAAAACTTGCATTGACCCTTAAAGCGATATTCGCATGGCAGCGCTGTTGTTGAGCTATCGCGTAAATGCTCTCAAGTTCATGCTGTGACTCAACATTAATGATGACACCACTAGCGATAGCTGCTGACAAATCCTGAAATGATTTTCCAGGACCAGCAAAGCTAATATTTGCTGCTGACATACCACTTGCTAACGCTAAAATTAATTCTTGATGCGAAGCGACATCAAAACCATCAACATGACTCACCATTTGCCCCACTAAAGACGCATAAGGATTAGCTTTAATGGCATAATGAATTTTAACTTGCTTAGGTAGCATTGCTCTCAGCGTTTTAACTCTATTAGCAATCAGGGCTTTATCATAAACATAACAAGGTGTGCCGCCGGCAATAGCGATAATTTCTTCTGCTGTTTTTCCAGCAAATATTAGCTGGTTATTGTCTACATCAAGACGATGATGAATGTCATGCGTTTTCATTTTTTCTACCTACTTCTGCTGATACGATTAAGTCATTCGCTGGTATATTTTCAGCGCTTAAACTGGCAAATAAGTTTTTGTATTCTGCTTTCCAATGATTTCTTTCAAACTTGTTATTAGCATTTCTTGGTAAAGAATTTACAAACGCAATATGTTTTGGCAACATATAGTTCGGTAATGAGGCTAAGCAGTGTCTTAATACTCGTTTTTCGGTTAGCTCTGCTGATTTAGCAACAATAATCGCAACCAGTGCTTGCCCTAAAACAGGATGAGGAACGCCAATCACGATCACCTCACTGATGTCATCAAGTAGATAAAGCGTATTTTCCACTTCATCTGGACTTAAGCGATAGCCTGAGGTTTTGATCAAATCATCTTTTCTGCCAATAAAATATAAAAAACCTTGTTCATCTTTTTTCACCACATCGCCGGACCAAACCGCCATTTCAGTTAGAGGTACTTGTGGTAGAAGGTTGGCTGCTGGTTTAAAGCGTTGCTTAGTTTTCTCAACATCGTTCCAATAACCTTGGCTAACGAGCACTCCTCTGTGAACTAGTTCGCCAGGCTCATGGGGCAGACATTCATCGCCTTGCTCATTAATAACCGTAATTTCTGCATTGGGAATAGCTTTGCCAAATGACTCTGGTCGAATATCAAGTTGTTCTGGTGCTAAATAACAAGAACGAAAAGCCTCAGTCAGTCCGTACATTAAATACGGCTTGGCATTAGGCATATAGTTTCTTAATTTTGAAAGTGTCGACGTTGGCATTGCGCCGCCGGTATTACAAAAGTAGCGGATGTTGTTACCAATTTCTGACGGCCAACTAGCTTGTGCCAATTTTATCCAAAGTGGCGGCACCAGTGCTAAGGTAGTAATTTTTTGTCTTTTTATGGTCTTAAGTAAATCTTTTTCAAACAAATATTCATCCATATAGCAACTAGCGCCAATTAAGAAGCAAATGGTCAGTTGGCTAAAACCATAGTCAAAACTAAAAGGTTGAATGGCCGCCATAACATCTGAGCTTTTACAAGGTAAGTATTGCGCAACACTCTTTGCTCCCATCACTAAATTACGGTGACTTAATACCACGCCTTTTGCATTACCGGTACTACCCGAGGTATAGAAAATAGCGGCGATATCACTATCAATAACCTCACTAACTTCATTGTCGATATAGCCTGAGCTAATAGTTTCATATGAGCTGTTTGAAATTAACGCTTTAGCACCAAGTGTCATAAAACTAGGCCAACTGATGATATTTACTGATTTACCATGGATTTTATTGATAGAAAACTCATCTACAGAGAAATTATCTTTCTCTGTAGCATCGATAAGAATAATCTGTTCAAGCGACGCTAAACTTTTTGCCTTAGCCTGCTCAGTCAACGGCTGAGTTATCATTTGCCTTAAACGCGCCACATTGGTAACCAGTACTTTTGCGCTGCTATCATTTAAAATATGGCCAACTTGTCGCGCTTTTAGTGCCGAGTTAACTGGGATGAAAATTCCGCCAATTTTACTGACTGAAAAATAGCTTATAACCGCCTCTTCCACTTTGGGCAGATATATTGCCACCCTATCGCCTTTACAAATATTCAATTGTTGTAGGGCTTTAGCTGCAGTTTCACAAGCTAATCGCAACGCTTGATACGTCATCCATTGGTTTTCTCGGCCTAAAGCATTTTTATTCGGCTGATACGCCGCAGGTTTTTCTAATAATTCATGTAATAACATAACGGCTCTAGTTTTCTTCTTGAGTAAATTGTTGTTGATGCATTTGATAATAATGACTGCGATTTGACAGTAAGGTGCTGTGATGTCCCTGCTCAACAATCTGACCTTTATCTAAGACGATAATTTGGTCAGCATTTTCTATGGTCGATAATCGATGTGCGATGATCAACATGGTTTTATTTTCACCTAAACGTGTGAATGCTTGCTGTATTAAAAACTCAGATTTATTATCCAGTGCCGAGGTTGCTTCATCTAAAATAACAATGGGCGCGTCTTTTAGCATGGCACGAGCAATGGCAATACGTTGGCGTTGTCCCCCCGACAGTAAGCAGCCATTTTCGCCAATGGCGGAATCTAGTCCTAGCGGCAATAACGATGCAAATGACATAACATTGGCTTTTTCTGCAATATTTTCTAATTCAGCACGACTAACATTTCGCTTACAGCCAAATAGAATATTGTTCGCTAAACTGTCATCAAACAGCACAATTTGTTGTGAAACCAAGGCGATATTCGACCGTAATGAGGCTAACGTATATTGCTCTATTGGTGTATTATCAATATAAACTGAAGACTTAGGGGCGTCATAAAGTCTGAGCAGTAAATTGGCCAAAGTAGATTTGCCACTGCCAGTTTCACCAACAAGCGCAACTGAACTTTTTGCTGGAATAAATGCTGAAATGTTATTTAAAACAATCGAGCTACTTTTGCGGTATAAGAAATTCAGCTGCTCAAATTTAATACTGAAGCTATCCCCGCTTAATAATTTGCTGCCATCATCAATCTCTTCTTGTTTATCTAGTAACTCAAAAACACTGCTTGCAGCTGCAATACCACTTTGCAGCTGCTGATTAACCGTGGTTAATTGTTTCAGAGGGCGTAGCATTGAGCCAATAGCAAACAACACCATGGTAAATGTACCTGGTGTCAGTTCTTTGATAATATTGTCATTACTTGCAAGTAACAACACTGCAGAAATTGAGCATGATGCAATTAGCTGTATTGTTGGATTACTCAGCGCACTAGCAGTTGCTAACTTCATTATTTGTCGCCGATTTTGATTATTCGCTTGAGAAAACTGCTGCGACAATTTCGCTGACATATTGTACGCCAGCACCTCTTGATGATTACTTAACGACTGTTCCGCCACTTTAGTTATATCACCCATACTGTTTTGCAGCGCAACACTAACCTGCTTAAAACGTTTAGTCACTTTGGCAATAATAATGGCAATTAACGGCCCAATGATGACGAAAATCAATGACAATTGCCAACTTTGATAAAACATCATCCCCAGTAAAATCAATACAATAAGTGTTTCTCTAAATACCGTAACTAACGCAGTAGAAGTGGCCTTAGATATTTGTTCAGTATCATAAATAAGTTTTGAAATTAATGTCCCACGATTACATTCATCAAAATAGTACATAGGTAAGCGTTGCAGTTTTTCAAAGGCTTGTTGACGAATATCATGGGTAATATAGCTACTGACATAGGCCAATACGTAGTTATAAACAAAGCCCGCGATACCTCGAAAAAAGAAAATAAACACCACAACCAAGGCCCCCGTTTTAAGGGTTTTGGCATTAGACTGGGCTAAACCATCATCAATTAACGGCTTAACAAAGTAGATCATGCCCGCATCAACAATACTAAAAAGGCATAATGCTAGCAGCGCCACCATAAGTTTCAGTTTATGAGCAGCAAAGTAACCAAATAACCGTGACCAAGGTTTTCTAGCCGAAAGTTGCATTTTTTCAGCATTCACTATCGCAAGTGCATTCATTTTTAGTTCCATAATATTAACTACGCCAACGGTTATATGACCAATACCATTGCTTTGGATGGGTGTTAATTATCTCTTCAAAACGCTGATATACCGAGCCTATAGCCTGCGTAATAGCGAGCTCATTATTCTCAATCGGAATTTTAGTTATGGTTTCTAAAACCGCTTTATATCGACCATTGGCTTGCAATGTCGCATAACATATCAGTAAAGGCACTTTTTGATAGGCCGACACCATGGCAATACCACTTGGGGCACTGGTTTCTCGGCCAAAAAATGTTACTGGTACATTGGTTGAAAAATGATCCGTGTGCAGGCAAATAACATTATTTTCTTTCGTTGCACGCAATAGCTCGATAAAGGGGTTCGGCGCATTAGAATTAATCACGTTGATATTCGACTTTTTATAAATATCACTCGCTGATGTTATAAAAGCCGGTATTTTAGACATAGTGGTGGCATTCCCCACTAATCGCTCAATAATAATTGGCGCAATTTCGTAGCAGCTCATATGCATAGTAGCGACTGCTGCGCCTTTTTCGCTATGAAGTAATTCCAACGTCGCTTCATCACATTCAATATCAACTTCTACTTCATCAAGCCAAAAGCACTCAAAAATACCGCAAACAATATTTTCATAAGACTCAAGCGCTAATGCTTCAACCTCAGTAACGGATAAATTTGGCAAAGCTAATGAGATATTGCTCATTGCACGGCTTTTAGTTTTTTTTGCATAACGCAAAATTTTTCTAGCAATAAACTTAGCCATTTTTTGTCGCTGATTACGACTAAATAATTTAAAAAAAGAAATAATTAAATAAATCAGCATATTGACGAGTGAATTTTTCATGGTCACTATGCTGTCAACGGCAGGTTGATAGCAGACTCCACTGAACGTTGCAGGCTATCAAAGCTTGCAAAGGTTTCCATCGATAAATCTATATCATTTATATCGACCGAAAACTCTTGCTCTATTTCCATCAGTAAGGTCATAATTCCCATCGAGTCTAACTCGGCATATTCACCTATAAGTCGCATTTGGGAGGAAATAGAATCAGAGGGAATATTGATCACCTGACTTAATATATTTTGTAATTTTTCTACCGTATTCATGGTTTAATCCATTAATAAAATTTAAAAGTATTTTATTGATAAACATCATTTGAATCTGCGGTTTTAGTTTGTAAAAACTGTTATTTTTTTACTGAGGAATGTTAGATTTTGTAAGAAGTATCAAGCGAAAATTATCCCTTTTACATTTTGATAGCACGTTTATTCTCAAAACTTTGTATTAGCGACTACAGTAATAAAATTACAGTATTATAAGCACTTATCAACCGCTGTAGCGATCATCGCTTCACTATCGGCCTACACTTACAGCATATTCAAATAAACACTTGTGGTGAATACGTATGCAATCAATATAGATATCGCTTGGCTATTGCTAATATGCATAAAGTTAACGCTATACAAACGGCTACTTGGTGTGACTTTATTTAGCTTTTATTAATCAAGCTATATATATTTTGCCACTTAGCGCAAGAAAAAATAAGGCTTTGAAAAAGTCATCTCCCTATTTAAGTATTTAAAAACAACAATAAGAGTTCGTTTATGACCGCAAAACCACAGCTGAGTTTTTGGCAAATTTGGACATTAAGTTTTGGCTTTTTAGGAGTGCAATTTGGTTTTGCATTGCAAAATGCTAACGTGAGTAGAATTCTCTCTGATTTAGGAGCTGATCTACATTCTCTTTCTCTTTTTTGGCTAGTGGCACCTATCATGGGGCTTATTATTCAGCCTTTAGTTGGCTCAGCCTCTGATCGTACATGGAATCGTTTAGGAAGACGTAGTCCATATATTTTAGCTGGTGCTGTTGCTGCTGCATTTGGCATGTCATTAATGCCCAATGCACCATTATTCGTCGAATTAATTGCTCCTATGTTATTTGGTGGCTTAATGCTAGCTTTGATGGATGCGGCATTTAATGTCGCGTTTCAACCGTTTCGCGCCATTGTTTCAGACATGGTTCCATCCAACCAACGAAACCTCGGTTATTCAATTCAAGCTTTTTTGATTAATGTTGGCGCCGTTATAGGTTCTATTTTACCTTTTGTGCTGACCAATGTGGTTGGGCTTGAAAATACAGCTAAAGCCGGTCAAGTTGCACCGTCAGTTACGTGGGCATTCTATATTGGTGCTTCGGTATTAATATTATGCGTACTTTGGACCGTTTTCAGAACCAAAGAACACCCACCTGAAGAATATTATGCTTATAAGGGCATGGACGCAGAAGCCGTTGCTAAAGAACAAGCACAGGTAAAAACAATAGCTGATAAGTTATGCGCATTTTGGCAATTGATGATCACCATGCCTGATGCGATGAAAAGGCTTGCTATTGTGCAATTTTTTTCATGGTTTACTTTATTTATTATGTGGGTTTATACCATGCCAGCCATTGCTCAACACATTTGGGGAATTGA
>PJEL010003574.1_pt1 | contig 13203 bp, 10 predicted proteins | sample 1853271 | NCBI WGS metagenome assembly PJEL01 (sample SAMN08108733, study PRJNA415343) | Invertebrate metagenome, whole genome shotgun sequencing project. | host: Globobulimina | place: Sweden: Gullmar Fjord | collected 2015-08 | reverse complement strand
GGTATTAACGATTGGCAGTAATGACGACAAACCGATAAAACGAATTGTCGCCGCTATAGACGTTTATGCACCGACAGAAGTAGGACATAAACTTAACGAAAGCATTTTGCAACGCGCAGCTAGTTTAGCAAAACTAGAAAATGCCGAATTACATATTATACATGCATGGCAACTCCCTGGTGATGATTACTTAAAGGGTTGGGGCTATACCTCTGACATTGATCGTCTTGAAATTGTGATGAAAAAACAACACGACCGACAAAAGCATATGGATAAAATAATCGAAAAGTTATTGTTTATTGAAAAGCCACCAATCACTAAACTTTTGGAGGGAGCAGCGCAAGAAGAAATACCACAGTACGTTAAAGAAAACGATATTGACCTGCTTGTTATGGGCACTGTTTGTCGTACCGGTATTCCTGGCTACTTCATCGGTAATACAGCGGAGTCAATTTTAAGTGAAGTATCATGCTCAGTACTAACACTGAAACCCGATGATTTTGTTTCTCCTGTTGGCTAGTAGCCAAACGAACTGAGCTACTTTAATTTCCAAACATTACCTTCAGTTGTCGCAGAAATTATCTGTTTTATCTTGAGTTGCAACTAGGTATTTATGTCTGACCACTCAATTTTCAGTCAAATTTTATATCACTACATTTAAACAGGAGACATGCGATGGAAAAGTTTAACAATATATTATGTGTGGTTGAGCCGAATGATAATTCAGAAGCTGCTTTGATTCAGGCATTAAAGATTGCAAAAGATCACCAAGCAAATATTACTTTTATTTCTGTTTTAAGCAAAGTTGGAGGCTGGAGAAAGCTATTAAAACCAGAAAGTGAAATGAATCACAGTATTGAAAACTATTCCACTGACAAGATTACAGCGCTTAAAAGATGGCTAGCAAAATACGACATTGTTCAAAATGCAGAAGTAAGGCTATACAAAGGAATAGGCTTTATTGAAACAATAAAAGATGTCGTTAAAGGAAACTATGATTTAGTGATAAAGTGTGCTGAAAATGTTGACTGGTTAGATCATTTATTTGGAAGTGATGACATGCATTTACTAAGAAAATGCCCGTGTCCTATTCTAATGCTAAATCCTGCTCAAAAAAATGTTTTTAGAAACATTATGACCACTGTAGATGTAAATGACGACCATAATGAAGAACCTAATACCCCATCAAATGATTTAAATGAAAAGCGTGTGCAAGAGGCACTTAATAAGTCAGTATTAAACTATGGCGCAACTTTTTCTCTTCAGACTTAACCGAATTACATGTTTGCAGTGTCTGGGATGCCTTTGGCGAAAGTCATTTACGTCACAGCGCCTTTTCTCATACCTCTAAAAAAGAAGTCGATACTTATGTTGAAGAAGCGAGACTAGAATGTTTAACAAAATTAACACATTTAATTAACGATTCTAACGATGCCTTGGGTAAAGATATTTCAGACTATTTAAGACCACAGATCCATCTAGTTAAAGGCAATCCCTGTAAAGAAATTTCTTTATTAGCGAGCAAGGACAATGTCGATTTAATCGTTATGGGCTCAGTGGCACGAACAGGAATTCCAGGGTTCATTATTGGTAACACTGCGGAATCAATTTTAGGACAGGTAAAATGTTCTGTTTTAGTGGTGAAGCCAGATGGTTTTGTAAGTCCGGTAGTTGAAAAACTAACACAAAGTTAAAATAAGATTCTTAAATTTTATAGGTTAGTTGATTAATGTGTTGGGTAAACTTTATCAGAGGCCTCCACTTATACCTATAACCTTCAATCTTAAGCTAGTTCCCTACAAATACAACTTCTTCGCCACAGTCTAGCCAAAGGGAATGTTTTGCCATGACCTTGGTAAACATTGGGCTTTGCAGGTAGCTATTTAACCAGCGCTTCAGGTTGGGATATGGTGACTGCAAGTACCACTGGCGCTCTATGCGAGCAAATTGGCGAATGAATGGTAGTAAAGCAATGTCGGCTAAACTTTCTTGTGCTGAGAATAAAAACTTATGCTCTGTTAAACGCATTTCTAAACGCTGAATATATTCTTCACAAGCTATTCGACAGTCAGTTAGCGTAATTTCATGATAACGCTTCGCACATTTGTAAGCTTCTAAACGTACTTTGAATTCCACATCAAAGTCATTAACCAGCGCTAACATTTCATTTAATTTCTCGTTCGGTCTATCATCAGGGTTATCACTCTGTAGAAGGTTTTTCGGATCAGAGTTTTTTAGCGCCCAAAGCATAATATCTAAACTTTCATCTATGACTATAGCGTTAGTCCCTGCCGCGCTTTCACCATTAGAAGAGGTGACTTCTTCTAATACTAAAATAGGCACGGTTGCTTTTGGTGATGCTAAAATCATTTCGGTGGGTTTATTGGTTAATACCACGTCACGCAACGCCACAGGCTGCTGTGATTTGAAAATAGCCAACCGTGCTCGCATGGCATATGGACAGTTTCTTAATGAGTAAAGGATAGGTAATGCCATGATTTTCTTCTTTTTGATGTAAAACTCTTAATATTCGCTAACTTTAACGGTATTCATTCGGGAAATATACGGGTAAAATCCCTGCTCTTAAATTTAGCGAACAAGTAAGTAGTACAAATGGATCATAAAATTGAATTATTAGCCCCAGGCGGCGATGTCGATGCAATTAAAGCGGCAATTATTGCAGGTGCTGACGCGGTATATTGTGGCTTAGATACCCTAAATGCTCGCAACCGTGCTGCTAATATTTCCTTTGAACAACTTATTGGTATCATTCGTTTAGCGCACCAATACGACTGTCAAATATTTCTGACTTTAAATGTTATTGTTTTAGAACGTGAATTTAAGTCAATTGCCAAGTTGTTAAGTAAATTGGTTAACACCACATTAGACGGCGTTATTGTGCAAGATATTGGCATGTTTAACTTGATTACCAAGTATTTCCCGACGTTAGACATTCATGCTTCAACTCAGTTAACCACACATAATGTTGGTCAAATTCCCTTCTTGAAAAAGTTAGGTGCTTCACGAGTTAATTTATCTCGCGAATTAAACTTACGTGAAATTACTGCAATAACAAAAGTGTGTGAAGAACAAAATGTATTAACGGAAGTATTCGTTCATGGTTCGCTTTGTGTTGCCTTTTCAGGCTTGTGCTATTCAACCTCTGCCAGTGTTGGTAATTCAGGTAACCGTGGCCGCTGCAGCCAAGCGTGTCGTGAAGAATATGAAACGACTCCATCAGGGCATAACTTCCCGTTAAACATTAAAGACAACTCGGCCTTTTTTGACTTACCCGCGTTAATCGACGCAGGTGTACACTCATTTAAAATTGAAGGCCGTATTAAAGGCGCTAACTATGTGCATACCGTGGTCGATAGCTTCCGTAAACAAATAGACGGCTTCCTTAATACCGGCGAGCTAACCGAAGACGGTGAACGCCTGTATAAGGTATTTAACCGCGACTTTTCAAATGCCTTTTTACGTGGTGACTTAAACCAATCAATGTTTATTGATAATCCGCGTGATAACTCAAAAGTTCACGCGGTAAATAAGTTTAAAGCAGATGAAAGCCAAGCTATTTCGGTGGTACAAATTCAAGATGTAGAACAAAACCTGCAAACCGACAAAAATGATATTGAAGCAGAAGTGGTTGAGAAAATTAAACACTTAAGCATTGAAAAAGTACCGCTTACTTTAAGCTTCGCTGGTGAACTTGAGCAACCATTAACGGTTACCGTTACCACTGAAGGGTTTTCAGTTGAGCAAAATACTTTTACGGTGCAGTCAACCAGTTTAATGAGAGCTAGCGATCAAGCTTGCATTGACGTTGCAACAATAAACAAGCGCTTTAAAAGCTTTAATAATGCCGAGTTTTTACTTAACGAGTTAAACTGCGACAACTTAACGCATGGCTTGAGTATTCCGTTTAAAGAACTTACCGTGCTTAAGAACGAAATTGCTAAAGTACTAAATAATTCAGTCAACGTTTTACCAGAAGTGACCTTACCGCCATTGGTTAATCACCCAAAAACAGAAAGCACAACTAAATTATCACTGCTAATTTGCGATGAAACCGATGTTGAATTGGCTAATGTTACAGATGCCGATATTTATTTTAAATTACCTGATGCCTACAAACGTGAATGTACTAAATATATTGGCTTTTTACAGGCTAACCCGCGTTTAATTCCCTGGTTTCCGGCCGTGCTTATCGGTAAAGATTACGACGTAGCGGTTAATATTTTAGAGCAAGTTAAGCCGACATTAATTGTCACTAATAATACCGGTATTGCTTGTCGCGCGAATGAATTAGGCATTAAGTGGATTGCTGGACCATTTTTAAACACCACCAATTCATATGCATTATTAGCGATGAAAGAAAGCTTTGATTGTAGTGGCGCCTTTATTTCTAACGAGATAAACGCTATGCAGATGAAAAATATTGCTCGCCCAGAAAACTTCAAATTATTCTACAGCATTTACCACCCTATTTTGTTAATGACCAGCCGTCAGTGTTTCTTCCAACAAAGTGTTGGTTGTGAAAAACCGCGTATCGACAACGGTTGTATGCTTTCATGTGGTAAATCGACCAGTATCACTAACCTTAAAGGCGTGTCATTTGCTATCGATAAACAAAAAGCTGGTTACCCAAGTATTTATAACCAAGATCAGTTTTTAAATATGGAAATTATCGAAGACTTATCACACTTATTCGATGGTTTTATGATTGATTTAACCAACATTGGCGCTGGTGACAAAGAATCTCCTGATAAAGCTTTGTTAATCAGTCAATTTGAAGAATTGTTGTCTAATCAAACGCTAAATAGTCAATTGGCCGCGAAACAGCAGTTAAATAACTTGGTGCCTGAATCAACCAACATTCAATACCATAATGGTTTGTAGTTTACACAACCGATTATAGTATCTGCTCGCTATTTTCATGTCAGCCACTCAAGAAGTTTGAGTGGCTTTTTTGACCGCATTTATCAAAAGTACTTTATCTTCACAACGTAAAATCGAATTGAGTCATAATACCGGACAACGGCTTATCCAACTTCGCATACTTCCATTGTAAAAGTGCCGTTATTGAGGCTTGCTCGAACATGCCTTTTGGTGTTGACTCAGTGACCTTTATATTATCTACGGAGCCATCGATATTGATAGAAAATGACATAATAACGCGACCTTCTATTTTCTTATCTATGGCCTTTTCCGGCCAAATTGGCTCGACATGAGTTAATAGCTCTCTGCCTCTTGTTTGTATTCTATCTTTCAATGCGACGACTTGATTTTGCTCCGTTCTAATTAACTGTCGTCGTCCATGAAAGTCATCCATAACAATTTGCTTAACTCGACCATTTTCTGCCAACTGCATACTGAAGACTCTATTAAGTTTAGGCGTAAACCAACGCTTTTCTGTGGTCTTGTAAATAGTAATTTGATCGCTTGAATTCCCCCAGCGATAGCAAACCTCACCAGCACAATTTTCAATGAAAAACTCAGTACCATCAGCCAACTCGTAACGCCCTATTAGCGCATCGGTTTCATTCGTTGTCGCCTTCACAGTTGAATAAGCAGTTCGATTAAGTGCAACCTTGGCTAGTTCACCATCTTGCATAGCCATGATATCGGCTATCCATTGTTGATGAGCGCTGGTGCGAGTGTAATATTCATCTACTCCATAGAAACCTTCACCGCTAGCGTTATTACGTTGATGTGAACTTACACCGGCCACCTTTAATCCTGAAGGTGTATTGATAAAGGCAGGCCCGCCACTGTCGCCAGGACCACTAATGCCCTCTAATGGTAGTGCGTTATTTTCTGGCGCGTCAAAGTCAAATGTTATCCATAAACCTTCTGCACTTTCAATAATGTTCTCAGCATGATGTAAGTTTTCTGATGTTCCTGTGATCCCCACTTGCCCATTGCCCAAATCTCCTCGTCCAACAAACCAAACATGTTGAGATTTTTCATCCGCCAACGTATAGATACCAGTGCTAGGTATAGTTAAAACGGGCCGTTCAAGTTTTAACAGTGCCATATCGTGGCTTAAATTATTTTTGTTATATTCTGGGTGTTGAATAATAGCCATCACAGTATATTTTTGTTGATCTATGATGACAGCTTGTTTACCAGGCATATAAGGCGTGCCATGCGCAGCCGTTAAAACCCATTGCGGCGCGATGAGTGTGCCGGTTAAAAAATCAAGATCGACAACACTTTCATATTGTGCTTGTTTTACATGATACTTTTCAGGTGTAATATCATGGCGCATAACAATGGCCTGACTGTAAAATGAACATGAAATGGATAAAATAATTGCTCGTGATATGAACTTCATATTTGCCTTAACGCTATATTTATTGATGAACAGGCTTTATCATTGAAAATAAGCGTAAAAGCTAGCCGCTAGTACTTAACAAGTTATAACTTTTGACTATCCAAATTATATCATCCATTAACTCAATGAAATATATGACAATTACAAACGAAACCGATTCAGCTATAAAATTAGCATTTGCACAATTAATACAAGTCCCCTTTATCACTGGGCCACTTATTGTCGATTTTAGTCAGAATCAGCTGACCTTACATGGCGAGACTTTGGTTTTACAGCCTAAGGTATTAGAGCTACTTATTATACTTTGTGCCGCAGATGGCAAGACCTTGAGCAAGCAAGAACTCACCGATATGTTATGGCCTGAAACGGTTGTTGGTCCCGATTCGTTAGCAAACACCATGACACGGCTGCGAAAAATACTTAGAGATGATGCAAAAAATCCGGTATTTATTAAAACCGTGCAGCGAAAAGGTTATTTATGGCTACCAAATGTTGAACATGTAGAGAAAAAGAGCAAAATCTTCAACCGTCAATATCTACTGGCCGCGGTAAGTATTTGTGCTTTAACTATCTGGCTTTATTTTCTCGTAAAACCTAAAGCAGAAAAATTTCCTTTTCCTGATTTATCTATTCAAAAATTACAAGATGGTGGCTTTGAGATTCAGGTTGGTATTGAAGGTGAACTCACTGAAGAAAAAAAAGCCGCCATGCTTGAAGAGCTCAAGCGTATCACGGGTGAGGAAGGTTCAGATATGAAATTTACTGTTGATGATTTATCACCTGATTGCGAGTTGAAAGTAATTGATGACAATCAAAAGCAACATTGTGAAGATAACAAACCAAAAAGTAAGTAAAACACACAGCTGTATATCAGTGTGTGTTTCAGCAGGCATTTTATGCACTTTTTATATCAGTAACCTTAGTCCATGCAATCGCAGAAATAGCCAGTGAAATTGCGCTAATTTGAAACACTAAACCTTTGTCTGCAATTTTGTTTACAAACAGTCCGACGCCTAAACTGACCAATAGTTGAGGTAGAACAACTAACTAAGACACCCACTGTTAATTATCAAAGATAATTTCAAGTAAAATTAAATATACCTAGGTAACTAACAACTAACTAACAACTAACTAAGACACCCACTGTTAATTATTAAAACTAACAAAACTAACTAAACTAACTAAGACACCCACTGTTAATTATCAAAGATAATATCAAGTAAAATTAAATATACCTAGGAGCTTATTATTTGAATCCGAGTCCGAATTCAAGGCTGGAATGAAGAACTACTGTGTCTATGCTTTTAAAAATTCGCTACAAGCGTATTTTTCTCGAATTTAAAATGTGATGGAGTATTAGCCATTCGCTAATATTGAAATGGTGAGGGTTAGTTACTTCAATTTAAGCCTTAACTCAAGCAGCTTTAATTAACGTCTAAATATAAGTAAATAAAGGCTAGGCGAGTAATTTATTACAAGCCGAGAGTGTCGTTCGCCTACTAAGTGCTTGATGCTGACAAAACTCATTCAGCACATCAGCATGACCTACCGCGCCATGAAAGCTTTTGGTAAATTGTGTGGTCAATATCAGCCAGTTTTCAGCACTGATATTCAATCGTGTCAATATCTCTGGTTGAGCATCCTCTATATATCCACACTTATCTGCACGAATACACCGACCGGTGGCTTCAATAAGTTCGATATAATCATTCAGGTTAAAGATAAGTCCTTTTGTTTTATCTTGATGCGTATTACCTACAAAATGTAAGAGGTCATACGGCTGTGTCCCTTGTATCGCTGCTTTAATACGTCGTTGAATACTGGTATAGGCTGATTTTTCTGGGGTCGGGGCTATTTTAGCTCTAACGGGGTTCAAATCAACATAGGCCATACAAGCAATAATTGCGGCGTCATCGAGTAAGGCTTGTGATTTAAAGCGCCCTTCCCAAAAGCGCCCCGTGCAATTGTCTTCCACATTGGCTTTTCGTGCGATACCTTCGTTAAGTAGGCGCATAAACCAACTGATATCCGTTAATCGCTTGCGATACACTTCGGCTGTTTGTTCAACCATCGCTTTTAATGGCTCGATAAGTTCATCACCGCGCACATATTGCTGGGTTAACAAGGTGCCTTTGAACAACTGATGCCAACGACTAATCACCTCAAACGTAGACCAAGACTGTCCTTTATCTTCATCCACATAAAGCACCAAGTGACTGTGATTGCTCATCACCGCATAAGCGCACACATCAATGGCGAACACTGAGCCTAAGAATAACACCTTATCCTCAACCCAAGCCCGTCTGTGTTCAAAACTTTGACCCGTCGCTTTATCTTTACCACATAAAAAAGCCCGACGAACACAGCGTGAAATGCAGTGATAATACGGCGTATCGATTAAACTAACTTGTCTTTTTCTTGCAACAGCCATACGAACCTCAAATGAACTAAAGGGTGATTATTCAACCATAGTTCAGCAGAGGACAGTTTTCCATTAGAGTGGGTGTCTTGCTAATTCTTTGCTAATTCTCCACTAGATAGTATCTATTTTTAGTTACTAGAGTTATTTGAAATATCTTGAACAAAAGATATTTTGTTTCCCTCTGGATCAATAATTTCAGCCATTTTGATTATTTCAGGGTACTCCACTATTTCACTAAGAGGCAAGTTAGAGGCTGAACAAGTTTTACACTGTGTTTCCAAATCATTCACACAGATGACTAGCGTAGTGTTTCCTGCACGATCTGGGTCAGTTGCAACTTGAATCCACGCATTTCCCACAACCTGCCATTCTACGATGCCTTCCATAGGGACAATATCTGGCACGCGCCCAATAAGTCGTTTATACCATGTAAGTGACTCTTGAAAATTCTTTACAGGGATAACAGAAATCACGCTATTTATATTTTCATCTGACATTTTAATGTTCCTTTTAAAATAACCTTCGTAATTTAAATCACCATAATAAATGCTATTTACTACTGAATATTGCCATTGATAGAAATCTACAAAATACCGATATCTTCCAATAATCAATTCATAAACGTTTTAACCCCTTTTTAGCATACCCCTGATTATTATCCAACCTAGCTATGCCATTACTATGGTGATCGAAGTATGTTTTGTAGAAGCTAAACTTGCCTTCGAGTTTTTTATCTATCGAAATGCCAATAGAGCGTCAAATGGATGCTCATTTGCTAGGGCAATTATGAGAGTTCCATAACTTCCCTCATTCTACCAGCATTTATTTAAGGTCAAGTTTAAGTGTCGTCGTGATAGGCTTATTCGGTGAAATACTTAATGATCATTTCTTTAACTTTATCATCGTATTCACTCTCCGCTAATACATTGGCACTGACTCCTGAGTGCTCAGCCTTGAATACTTCACTGTAAGCATCAAGCTTAAAACCTTTTTCTAGCATGACATTTGTTGAGCGCAAAGCTCCTTCTACCCAACCTTGGTAATCAGAATACGCTTCGTTACAGGTAAAGATAGTTTGTTCATCACCAAAAGGTTGTGCCAAACGTGCAATAACTTCTCTGTCGTCTGCACCAATGCCCCATTGGTGAACACCATAGCCAAATTGTTCACTGTCTTTAACATCAAATGTCGTACTACCTTGCCAAATTCTTGCAGAAGTAAATACTGGCTCAGGGATATAACTGGTGTTGAATACCTCTTTAAAAAAGGTGGTGGCTTGGTTGACAACCGCTTGAGACGCCGCATAAACAGTTTTCGGTTGGCTCTCATTCGATTCTTTCTGCATGTCAGAGTTAAACTCTAGGCCAGTATTTTGTAAGGCACTCCAAAAGTTAATATTGAGATGGTCACAATAAATCGTCAATGCCGCGGGCTTATCGTATTTACCGTTATTAATTGTGTTAATTTTTTTCTGTTGCTGCGTGCTGAATTTGATATCGTATTTTTTAGCTAGGCGCTGTGCTTCTAGTGCCGCAGTCAATTCGTTATCCAAACTATAAAATGGATAAATAGAACCTGTTGGCAGATCGGAAAAACTAGGACCAAACTCAACCGTTGGGAAAGCAGTTTTGTCTTTATCCCACCACGCCTTATCATAATATAAGTTTATTTTAAGCAAAGGTTGATTGGTCGACGTAGAGAGAGTATCCCATAAGGAACAACTTTCGTCTTCTTCAAGGCGATTAAAAATATTGGCTTTTACAAAGAGTTTTTCTAATGCCAACCGCGGCATAGCTAGGATGATTTTATTAGCTTCAATCACACTATCAGTCGTTTTTCCTTGATGGTCGGTTTGACGATAAAATAGCTTATACTTTTTGCCGGCATTAACATCATCGTTAATTTCGATATTTTCCAGTCGCGTTTTAAGGAATATCTTCTCTCGGCCTATCTGATCAACCAAAGCATTCGGAAGTGTACTAAAACCCTCTTTTAAGGTTTTAAATTGTGGGTCAGCGGGAAAGTCTTTTAATAACTGGAAAGCTTCGCCCGCGTTCATACGGGATAAAAAAGTGCCATTAAAACCAGTAAGACGGTATAGCAAAGTCACACTTTCATTGCTATAACCCATGTCCATAAATATGTTCCATAACGACCATTGGTTTAGCCCTGTGCCTTGCCAATAACAATCTAAACGCAGTGCTTGCCAATATTCTGGAGTAAGTTTATTAATATCCCACTTTTTGGTAAATTCCGGGTTAGCGGCCAGAATACGGTTATACACAGTATCGATCATGGCACTGGGATTAATACCTTTTTCTGAGGTTTTCAGATTATACAGCTCAGACCAAATAGCATGATTATCGGCTTCAGAATCACTAACATTAAAGCTTTCACCGCGAAAGTAGCGACGATTATTGCCACCACTATTCATTGGAAAAGGGACTATGTCTTTGGCGATCCCAAGTTTGCAAAACAAGGCCATTAAATTATCCATATATTCAAAGGTAAAGCGCATACCACCTTCTTCTTCTTTGACCGTATTTCCATTGGCGAAATGCACTAAATCTGAATCTAACCGACCGCCGGTACGATTAGCACCATCAATAATGACCAAATTTTGACAATTGGTCTCATTAAGAAGACGCCAGCTGGCAAATAATCCAGCCATACCTGCACCGACGACAACGACATCGGCACTTACTGGAATCGCGGTTTTGTATGTTGCGTTGTGACTAAAATGTGGCATATATAAATCCAATTACGTTTAAATTACAAAAATATTTTTTTGACCAAATAGGTTTCTTTATAGGCCCAATAACACTCTATTTGGATATTATTGAGCCAGTAACTTTTGGCGAAACTATAATGTTGTGTAGCTTCTGGCTGTCGAAAAACAGGCTTAGTTAGAATGAATTTATAGTGTTAACGATAATTCTTGCTAATTAAACACGTCTGCCTGCGCTACTTTGTCATTGCTTTAAGCACGCTTGTGCCTCATCGGACAAACGACGGGCTCTGGCCCATCGACTGCATCTTCAGGAGTCTCCGTTGGTAGCTTAATCCGCGGGAGGCGTTTGTCTTTTGGAATGTCTTTCTCGCGTCGTAACGTGTTGACTTGGATGTGGGGCCACAATGTTGTCCCGCCATTTGAGCCAAACATAAACTCGAAATCCACTATCTGCTCATACTGTAGCTGGTCCACAACCTTTTCCCATTCTTTATCGTAGACCTCTTCTATCCACATACGGTAACGCATGCGAACGACCTTGCAATAGCGTTCAATCATCACATTATTGATGGTGCCGCCTTGAACACCGGTTTCGTGAAACGAGTCCAACTCGATCATATCGTACCTATTGAATGTCAAGTTCTCGTTAGCATCTGTTAATTTGAGATTCGGCTGAACCGTGAATGGAAACTTGGCACCGAACTTATCGTAATTGAATATTTTCTGGAAGTAGGCCCGCCCACTGTTGAGGCCGCCAGGTACTTGCTCTTCACGAGGGAGTTCTGTCCATTTAGGTTTATCACGCGACCCTTTTTTGAGATCTGTTTTCGGGTTGATACCCATGGTTGGCGATACAGCCAGAAACTGCTGTTCCCAGAGATCGGCAATGTGGGGCGCCTGTCCTTCTTCCGATTTCACTATATTGCCAGTCAAGTGAATGGTTGTGCCATGGGGAATTACACCAGAACGTGAGATTTGATAAGGTGGCACGAACTGGGAGCCGAGCTCTCCTGAGCCCATCACAGGCTGAGCGCCGTCAGTCTTTACTGATTCTGCATCAGAAGTGTGTTTGAACATGGTCTGCGGATTTTGAAACGGACCGTCTTGCTGCCAAGGCATCGCATGGTCGCCCAGCCACAGGTACATGCCGTCCTCGAAGTGCTGGAGGCTACCATCGTTGTCGATGATCATTGTTTCATATTTAACTGGACCATTGAACTGCTCGTTGGAGCCTCCACGATTGCGAACGGGTGCGTTGACTTGAGTGAACTTGAGCTGTTCCCTGTACTCCTGCGACTTAAAGTGGAAGACACCAAATACCGTCTCCGAAGATGTGCCGGGAGATGGCATCGGAGTCGTGTGCAGCCCTGTCGGGCCATTCTTCCAGTTGACCCAAGTGCCATTAAGCTTAGACAAGATGCCGAACTGCGCTTTTTCGGATAGCTCTTCCTGCCACTCTTTGTAGGGTTTCACAGAAGACTGTTGTGGATTTTTCAATTTAGACATTACTTTTCTCTCATTTGTTGTTGGAGCTGAAGTTATCCCTGGCTCTTTTGCATCTTATTTAGCTATTAAATAAGCATTGCTTTTGTAAGTCTTAAATAAGCCATTTATAAATATCTCGGCCGCAAGCGACCGAGTTTTAATACAACCAAAGCTTTATCGTTTACGATAAAGCTAACGAAAACCTTGAAAACACAAGTACAGGAA
>PJEL010003573.1_pt1 | contig 13204 bp, 11 predicted proteins | sample 1853271 | NCBI WGS metagenome assembly PJEL01 (sample SAMN08108733, study PRJNA415343) | Invertebrate metagenome, whole genome shotgun sequencing project. | host: Globobulimina | place: Sweden: Gullmar Fjord | collected 2015-08 | reverse complement strand
TTTAACCAAGCCCCCCACCAACTGAATGTACTGTTTGCAATAATACTGTGCTTACAGTGACTCATTAGCACCAAATCATCAATTGCTGATGTAGTATTATCAACAAAATTAACCTCTGCCAGAGAAGATAGGTTTGATTTACACCATTCAATATCATCCGAGAATACAAAAAAAACTGGTTTATGAATTTCTGAACGGATTTTCTCTATCGCGTGCTGATAATACTCAAGCGAACAGGTACCATGAATATTGTTTGTATGCGCATTTTCAACATAATCTCCACGGCGGACATGCAAGCTAACACTGCTTGATGATTGGGAAATTTGCTCTTTCCAAGTTAAAGCAGACTGAGAAAGTGGTGCTCTAGGTAAAAACTCACGGGTTAGTTCAGCTTTATTATGAGAGAAATAAAGTGGATTTTGCCAATAACCATCTAAATAAGTGCCAGATTTACATAAATCAACTTTTTCAACATACTTAATTGATTCGAGCTCTTTCACGTATTTAGGAAAAAGAACAGGTGTCAAGCCTAACTTTTTAAGCGTTTTAGAAAAAAAATCGTTACCACCACCTGCTAGAAAAATCTCTTTATCGGTAGCAATACGTGCATTGATATTAAATTTATCTAACTCATATCTACGCAAAGTTTGAGTGGGATAGAAAGAGAGATCCAACACCAACTCGCACGACAGTTTATTTGCTAGAGCTTTACCTGTGGCATATTGAAATAATTGATTGCCAAGGCCACCTGTTATTTTTACGATCACCATATTTTAACCCAATTTATTTTTAATTTTACCAACAACAGATTTAATACCACCTTGGTGGTAAAGATGCTTAGCTTTATTAATCATATCTGAATAATAGTTCAACTTTTCGCCAAGCTTTTCTTTCATCGTCTTTTCCCTATACTCTACTTTGGGAAAGGCAGTATAGAAATGCAGCTTATTCAACGCCATATTCTTATCAAGATCACTCATACAATTTTCAATATATTCGATGTGTTTAATCTTATCTGGCCTCTGCGCATAATACTCATGATATTCAACATATCTAAGAATAAAGTCATCAGTATTTGAAGGAACTTTTATAAATGTTTGGCCAATATCATTTAGATACTCCTTAATTTTCGCAGATTCAATGACAGAAGAGAAAAATGATTCTTTTAGTAAAATATTTTTATATATTGGTAATTTTTTATAGATATCAAATCGAAGATTTATTTTACTATCAACAATAAAGTCAACATGAGCTTTATCTTCACTATCTACAATCCTGATATTGCTGTTATGATCTACGTACTTTGATAAAAAAGAAGTGATCGCTTCAATCATTCTCGAAGGGTTGTAACAAAAAATATCGATATCGCTCCCCGATGTATAACTCGGTAATTGTTCCGAAGGCTTGATAACAACATATTGTTCACCCTTGATTCCATTAAAAAACGAAACAAGGTTTACTTTTACTTTATTAGGCATACTTTTATCTTAGAATTTTTCTGGTAGTAATGTATAGACGCACGATGTAGTCCGTCAACAACTACATATTGACCCTCATCGTTTCTCCTAACTGTTACAAAGTTGGTCTCATAGCCATCTGATAGATAGGAAAATCTCTTAGAAAGCTCGATATATTTGTCTAAATCGTAGTCAGCTTTAAAAGCTGTCCCTCTAAATTTTTTTATGTAGTCCCGGTAGTTTTTTTTCCCAACGTCTGACAACAATGCCTGATATTGGAAAGAATCCCAAATTGGAACATTCACGCTGGAGTACTTAAACTCCTCACCAATAATTTGAGCACAAACAAGTTGTTCTATATCTAACTCAATTACTTGGTAACTATCTATGTTCCCAAGAAAAAAAGGCACTGAAAATAGGTTACTACGATCGTAATCTGTCATACTCTCTGCACCAACAGCGTTAAGAATATGATAGGTTTGCTCTTCATTATCAGTAGCATGGATGACATGATCATGAGTCATGTGGCCATCAGAGTAGGGGTTATACTTTTCTCTTATTCGTGTTTTCAGGTCCTTAAGTCTCAGAGACTCACTATGCCTAAACTTGCCTTCACCAAGAATATCTAAGTTCGGGAGTTTGTTCCTAATTACGATACACATTAAACATGGTTCAACTTTACGCAAATATTTAATTTTAGATTTTAGGTGAGCGAGAGGAGCGTAGTCATACGAGTAAACTTGATTAACAAACTTCTTCATATTCTTAGGTCTATGCTTAATAAGCCTAATTATCTCTAACTGCTCAGTCTCACGGATCATTTTCAGAATATTATCTAGTTCCTGTAAGCCATGCCCCCAAATAATAATAGTATCTAACCTAGCTCTTTCATTCGTAATCATCATGATGCAATACTTCTTATTACATCCTTTTTAAATAAATTAAAAAGGAATATGGCTTTAATTTGCTGGTAAAAAATAAATCGAGTATCTTTTCTAAAACAATAACTTATCAAAACTAGAATTTCTGAAGTTATAGTACTATACGCAGCACCTTTAATGCCAAATCTTGGGATTAAAATAATATTCAGGATAGCATTCACAATCAAAGCAAACGTCGCTCTCTTAAAGATTACTGACTGTAAGTTATTTAAGATAAGAACTTTATTATTAAGTGATTGGAAGAAAGAAACGACTAATAATAATGAATAAATTTTCATAATCGATGTTGAATCCTTAAATTCATCACCAAACAATTTAATAATAATTAAATCTGAAAGAATATATAGAAAGAAATACAAGATTAATCCAAGTATAAAAAACAGTAAATACATAGCTTGCAGTTGATCATCATACTCTTTCTGCTTTCCTGCATGATATTTAGACACTAGGCTTGGATAAAAAACATTGGAAATTAGAGTAGGTAACACGATTAATATCAGAACAAGTTTTATACCAACCGCATAGAGCCCTAGTTCATACTCACTTAAGAAATACTTAATAAAATACTGGTCTTGCAAGCTGTAGAGTAGCCCAATAGAGGCAGCCAACATCATAGGGTACGATGCTTTAACTAAGTTCAATGAGAGCGTTTTTCTCCAACGCGGGTATATCACTCGCCTTTGGGTTTTATAAAACAAAATAAACAAAACTATCGATTGTATCGCCTTTGCTATTACATAGCTCCAAGCAAAGTAATCTATACTCGCACTATCACCTACTAATTGATATACAATAACCAGCTGTATAACCGAAGAAACTAACGTTGAATATGTATAAAATTTATTTTGTAGGTTAGCCAAAAAATAGTCTTTAAAAGCCAAAAATGAATCAAAAACAAACCCCAAAACCAATATATTTAGAACATAAAGATATGGCTCGTTAGTTAAAATATTAACGATGGTACAGATTACAATAACAAAAACTGCGATGACTAACCTTAAAAAGCAACTAACTTGAAGTAAGCTAGTACTATCATCCTCCTGACTGATAAATTTTTTAAACAGAATCGAATCAAACCCTAGCCCAACTAGTGGCCCAAGCGTGGTTAAGATAGCCAAAGCTAGACTGAATGAACCAAACTGTTCAGCTCCAAGATGTTTAACGATAATAACCGTAATGAGAAGTGAACTAAGAACTCTTCCTCCTTGCTCTAAGCACAACCAAAAGAGGTTAATGATCTTCTTCTTCATATTACAATTCCGAATTAAGCTCTTTTCTTCTAATCATTTCAAAATCGCTCCAACGAAACATCGTGTAATTAATGTTTTCCGTGAATGAATTTACATGTTGATAAGCAGAGCGGTGAGGACAAACATGATATTTATCTATATTCTCATAAAGCTCTGCAAATATATCCATATTTTTGCTATTAGAAAAGAACCAAAAGTCCAAAAAACCCTTGCCTATATTATGGTTTTCTTTATTTGTTTGATAATGGTTTGTTGCTGTAGGATAGTCATTCCAATTTGAAGCATGGAAAAAATTCATATCATATTCAGAAAAATTAAGCTTGGAGTAAAAACCCACATCCAACCTAAGTACCATTACACAATCATATTCAAAGTTATGATTCTTTTCATATTCGGACTTAAGTTCAATTACTTTCTTATTACTATACCATCGGCTATATGCTCTAAAAGCTTCCTTCCTATTTTCCGAAAGTAGATTTTTGATCATTACCGGGTTTTTTATAGCAGTAACGAACATATGAATTTTTTCACGAAAATCTCTATTATTAGCAATTATTGTCGAATCAGGAAAATCTTTTTGTTTTTCAATAATGAACGATCTAGGTGAATAGAGCTCTACGAGCTTATCTTTAAACTCATGTGACCAGCTATGTATAAAAACATCCACATTATTACCAGAGATCAAATTATCAAAATTATGTTTATAGGCAATAGATGGGTCAAGCGGTGAGCCTTGACCATTTTTATCAGTTTTACTACCTACCAAACCATAGAAACAGAGTGCAATTCTCATTTATCAACCTTAGTAATCAATTCCATCTAAATATTCGTGGTAATCCATCTGTAAAATTTTTTTTACATCTCTCTTCAGTAGGATTTTTGTTTTAGCGCTGATCAACTTTTTATTCGTTACATTTTTACCATTTATAATGGCATAATCAGCTCCACTTAAATCATCGGATTTTGTTATTGTTCCTGAGTCGATAGATTTTGAGTTATATATCACTCCACCAGAAGCTTCAATTTTAAAATTTCTATAATTATCTACTGCTGTGCAGTTAATGTATGCTACACCATCGGGGTTAGGCCAAGATAGATCAAAGCCACTTTTTCCAATTCGGAATCCATTATTGATACTCGTTACCCCAATAACTACGTTGCTGCTACTTGGCATTATTGGCCTTGGGCTACCAAAATGAATACCTGAATCCCCATTATCCCTAACTGTGACATCCGATATCTGAATATTATGTACTGCATCTAGATCTATTCCATCACCATTCGCTGAGTGGACTACACCACTACCACTAATTGTTGAGTTCTCGACCCATTTCCAGTCTATACCTTCGACCCCGCCTTTTTCATATACATGTACATCTTTATTACCATCAACCTCACCGTTGATAATAATGTGCACATTGGAAACAAGTTGGTCTGGTTTTCCAATACTCGCAATAACAAAATTTGCATCACCACCAAATGCCTCTCCATTCAATATGGCGTCATCAGCTAGTTTTAAAATGCTATTCTCAGGAACGATAAAGGTTTGATTACTTGAAATGAAAATACCGCTCGTTTCATGGATACCTGGAGATAAACTAATAATATTAGTTTCTGCGCTATCAATACACTGTTGAAGAACGTCGCTTTGTGTACAGACGGTACTCTCATCTTCCGCAGTCGCTGCAAAAGTCACGTGTGCAGAAAAAACAAGTGTAATGAAAGAAAAAAACCTTAAATATTCCATTAATAATCCTCACTCAAAAATTCTAAATATTCACTAGGAATACCACAAAATATCACTTCGTTATTGTCAATTAATTGATAGTGAATTTTTTTTCCATTTTGGATTAAGTAGTTGTATAACGGTGCAACGTACAACTCACCGCACTCCCATTCTACTGCAGGCTTAGTCAGGTAGTGTTCATATGCATTCATGTAATCACGTACGTCACTAAAGTGGTAGAGCCCAGTACAACATAAATCTGATATAGGTCTTTTTTCTGCCGTCTCAACAACTCGAGTCGAGTCAGTATTAACAGCTTTTACGAATGACCAATTTTCACCTGTTCCTTGAAAGACCTCCAGATAACCATCGTCTAATTCATTAAGGTTAGGATAAGTAAAACCAGGTCGAAAAGTATCAATATTGAATATTGTTATTGATCCTTGATAATTTACAGACTTCAAACCCAGATAAACAGTTTCAGCTTGCCCTTTTGTTTCTAAATCTAACTTAACAATATGGAATTTTTTAATCCCTAAATTTTTTGCTCTTTCTTTTACAAATTCAACAGTTTCAAATACATCTCTGACAATAAATAAGAAATCTTCTTTTGAAAAATATTTTTCAAAGCTATTTACGCTATGTTCGAATAGCGTTTTTTCATGTGCAGTAAGCATATATTTTGGCTTGTCGTACCCAGCTTTGAAAAAGCGAGAACTCATCCCTGCCATTGGTATTACAATCATTGTTCTAATCTCGTTAAAGTTTCGTGTAATCTAAAGGCATTAGCAAATAAAGCCTTTTGCCGTTCTTGATCATCAGCATGTAACGGCAACATTGATAAAAAAAGCTGTACTTGCATCGCATAGAGGTTTTGGGCTGTTAATCCAAACTCCACTTCGACCATTTTTATAAATGATTGTTGAGTTTCTTTATATTGATTATCTTCTGAAATATCAAAGCTAATAATATTGTTATTGATATCTACTTCATAGTAACCAGCAATTATCCAGTCATACATACCTAAAATAGAGTGACTCAGTTTAGCTAAGTCGTACCTTAAATCACCATAAATAGTTTGTTCACCATTTGGTGTCATTCCCCGAGGGTCTATAGTTTTAACTTTACCAGCACGAAAATCATAGAGGATATTACTAAAACAGAAATCCCCATGTAAAATAGTGTCTTGTTCTATACTTTTAGGGAGATGTTTCTGACTGTACCCTAGCATCGATTTAAGACTGATCCCATCAGCTTGGTTAAAATACCATTTTTCATCTAGAGAAATAGTATGCTCTTGACAGTATTCAGTTAAACGCTGCTTTGTTTTTTCATTAAACAATATATTTAGTGAATTTTCCGATCCAGTTGTCGGTGATTTATGCTCTTTACAAGCTAGCAAGAACTCAATGCAACTTGATAGAATTTGAGTCCAAATGCGACTAGGTAATTTGGAAAAAACAAATAGCTCATTAAGCGCCGTCAAGTGTAGGTATTCTAATCGGTAAGATGTTTTTCCATTATTAAAATTCGAACCAAGGTATTGTGGAATATTACCCCTTAGGCTTGCAGGTAAATTTTCAAACCAATTTGCTTCTGCAGCGATTTTATTGTCTTTAGAACTGGATTTTTCAATCCATTTTGATGTAATGATGAGTTCATTAAAGGCCCTTTGGGTCGTAAAATCAGCCTTTGAACGATAATAAGTATTCACATGCCCGAAGTCCAACCAACTATTAGACTCAATAGGGGTTATACCTACTAGGTTATGATATCGATTTAGTCCTTCAAGAAAACTCCATTTACTTTGAGTTATTGCTTTTATTAACTCTCTTGGGTTACTAAATTTAAAGTAGCCATCAATAATTTTGGGGGACTCTGAAGATAATTGGCAATGTCCTGATTTCAGCCAATGTGCATCATCATCCGTCAATACGGCCCAGTTATAGCTATCTTTGGCATAAGAAATGCTTGCTATATCATCACCCATTGGTAGTTCGCGATACAGAGTATCGCCATATAAAATGTGTAATGGTTTGTTTAAGCAATTACCCGAAAGATTTAGTGCTGCAACCAAGGACGCACCTAAATCCAAGCTATCAGGAGTTTTTAAAATTTGAACATTGTTACTTTCAATCCATTTCTGATCAATCAATGACGGGGAGTAAGACTCAGGGATCGATAGGTAGACATCCACCCCCGTTGGTGCGAGTGCGATCTGATGCTGAAATAACCGCTTGTTACCCAATGGTAAAAAACTCGGTGGGATTTTGCCAAACTCAGATTCTAACTCTTGACCAACAAAAGCCCCTGACATAATTAAGAACATTATTTTTCTTTCTCAAATAGTTGGTTAATTTCATCGAAGCTCAGTGATGCGAATTCAGAAGGACGAACAGCACGATCGTCGATATAAAAACCTTCATGACCACACCACGGTTTACCAACAATAATTTCATCGTAGGGTACATTATGCTTATTTAGCCATTCGGTTATTATTGGTAAAGTATGAATATTAATTTTCCCAATATTTCCTTCATATGTACGCATATTCCTAGCTGTAGCTATAACAATCAAAAAGCCTTGCTCTTTATATTTTTTGACCTGTTCAATAACATCTTGTCTCGGCAAGACCTTCTGATAATCACTAGTATTAGCTTGAGTCAATGTTCCATCTAAATCTACGACTAGCTTTTTCATTTTTAGTCCTCAATTATTTATTAAATTTGGAGTTATAAGCAATCAAATATCATAACTTGCATTTCAAAGCCTGTTCATTCTCTACAGATCATTATATTATTTTGAGATATTTCTGCTGTAATTACAGTTCAATTTAGACATTGCTAGGTTCAAAGGCTTTTACATAAATATTCTTGCTATTTTTTGTCACTAGAGTAAGCATAGTTATAATAACCATAACCATAAGAACTGGATGCTTTCTTTTCAATAGCGTTAAAAATTATACCTTTCACTTCAATACCAGATTGTTCGAAACGGTTACGAGCAACGTCGATCTCTTTTACGGTGTTTTGGCCGTAACGAGCAACCATCAAGGTTGTGCCTGCAAATGCCCCAACAATACTCGGATCAGTAACAGCTAAAACTGGTGGTGTGTCTACAATCACTAAATCATATTCTTTGGATGCCCAGTCCATCAAATCAGCAAAGCGAGGGTGCATGAGTAATTCAGATGGGTTGGGCGGTACTTGGCCACGAGTAATAATGTCTAGATTTTCAACTGGAGTAGACTTTACCGACTGATTAAAATCGTCTTTATTACTTAATATATCTGAAAGTCCGTTATCCCAGCTCACACCAAAGCTTTGTTGTAGGTAACCTTTACGCATATCGGCATCAATCAACAGTACTTTTTGGCCCGTTTTGGCGGCGACTGCGGCAAAGTTAGTCGAAATGAATGATTTACCAATGCCCGGAGCAGGGCCAGAGATCATCAATACGTTGTTTTTCGCTTCTAACATCGCAAAATGCAAACTGGTACGAAGGCCACGTAGGGCTTCAACTGAAAGATCTGAAGGGTTAGATTCTGCAAGCAATGCTTGGGTGCCTTGACTTCTCTTCTTCGATTTGAAACGGTTGGTTAGCTCAATTTGTAAATCAGATTTGGGGACCGCTGCGTAAACAGGCAGACCGATTTGTTCAATTTGATCTGGGCTTTCAACACCACGGTGGAACGCAGCTTTCACTAATACAAACGCCACACTTAGCATGCCTCCCAATAGCGTCGCGAATACCACAATCAGTGACTTCTTCGGTTTTACAGCGCGAGCATACGCTTGAGCATCGTCTAAGATACGAACGTTACCGACGGTACCCGCTTTAATTATACTTAGCTCTTGAACCTTGTTTAATAGCTGGATGTAGATTTGTTGGTTTACTTCTACATCTCGAGTCATACGCAGTACTTCGCGTTGCGTTTTAGGTAGTTTTTGAATTTGCTTGTTCAACCGTTCTTTTTCTTGAAGCAAGATGTCTCTTTTTTCCAATAAAGCACGATATGTTGGATGGTCTTTTGTGAATTTTTGGCTAACCTCACTTTCTTTAAACGTCAATTCATTTAACTGAGCTTCTAAGCCTACCATCACTTTTAAAGTTGACTGGGCCTCTAATCCTAAATCGATCGATTCATTTTCTTGACGGTATTTATTTAGTACGTCTTCATACCCAGTTAATTCAGACTTGATGCCTGGAAGGTGGCTTTCTAAGAAGGAGAGACTCTTTTCTGCCTCCGCTGAATTACGCTTTACGTTCTGCAAAAAGTATATTTGACTAATATGATTGAGTATTTCAGAAATTTGCTGTTTGTTTTCACCTTCAAAGCTCAGCTTCAGAATACCGGTTTGCTTGCCTTGTTCAGAAAGAGACAACGAAGATTTAAGCCATTCAATTGCTTCTAAACGACTCCGTTTACTTATAGCGAACGTAAAATTATTATGAGATTTAAAACCAGCGACAAATATACTGTACTCGCTTTCTGTCGCGAGCTCACCGACTCTCCCCTCCAAAATCACCCGATCATCGTCACGAAGTAACTGGTAAGTACCTTGCTCAGTATTCAAAATCCTGATCGAGTAAGTGTAACCAATTGCATAATTAGGCAGAACAAAGCGACTCACTTCTATACTATTGCTATCACCTGTTAAACGTGCAAAACCTTTACCGACTATTTTCGTATAGACAGGTGTAACTACTGTCGTTAGGTTAAACTTGTCTACGGTTTCACCTAAAATCATACGAGATTTGATTATCTCGATTTCGGTCGAGCTTGTGGATACTTGGGAGAACAGATCTCCCATATCACCGACCATCGATGAAACACCGCCAGAGCTCTTTTCTTCAATTTGAATCAGTGCATCCGCTTTGTATATTGGCGTTGAAAGTAGAGCAAACGCAATACCAAACACAGTAAAAGCGAATGTGGTAAGCATGATTAACCACTTTGCATCCAGCAAAGTGCCAAGCAATTTACCTAAATCTATCTCATCAGAATTATCTGTGTATGGTTGCTGAGATGGTTGTGTTGTCATCAGATTACTACTTCCTAAAATATTTCTATCTAAGAGACGTTGAATACGCTCCGCGTACTTCTCTTTTAACTAATTTTGTGGGTTCTCACCGTAACTACGTTGAAACTGTTATTAAATTCAAAACAGAACGTTCGAGCTATTGTAGCTTCTAAAGCATTTCTGCGTCTAAAGCGTACATTACGTTTAAAGTATTATTGTACTTAAAGCATGATGTTAAAAGCATTGCATTTAAAAACAATAGGCTTAAGCGATTACGATTGAAAATCTAAAACCTACAGCTTTTTCGCCCAAGCCAGTGCGGCTTCGTCAATCAGCTTGTAAGCATATTCGAACGCTTCACGGCTTTGACGATGCGGGTCTGGAATGTCTTTTTGGCCAATCCACTGACCAAATAGCATGGTTTTACCTCGTGCTTCCGGTGATATTTGAGTGAGCGCCTCCATGTGCCCCTTCTCCATCACCAAGATCAAATCATACTGGGCACAAAGCTGGGGGGTAACTTGTTGAGACTGATGATTTTCAACATCGACCCCATTTTCAGCGGCAATTAAAATCGCCGTGTCGTCTGCTGGCTTACCAATTAAACGACTTTTTTCGGCTGCAATACCTGCAGAAGCCACTTCTCTGTTGGGAAGCAGCTTTTGAAGCACGCGCTCTCCTGTCGGGGAACGGCAAATATTACCCACGCAGACGACTAAAATTTTATTAAACATACTTTGCTTTCAACCATAATAAGTTGATGAATATCCTAAACATCTAAACATCTAAACATGAAAAATCAGGTTACATGCTAAATGTAACCTGACTGACAATCTTAGTTTGCTAGCTGTTAACCTATCCGCCTGCTAACCATTACTCTTGTTAAGCGCCGCGCTTATTACCAATTCCGAACGCGCAACATGCCTTCGGTTAGCTCATTGAAGCCAGAAATGGTTGGTACAAGCTGACCAATTACGCGGTTCCAACGGCTAATTGGAGCAGCGGTGACATAGACAACATCATAAGGTTCTAAATCGAATTCAGTACCAATAACTAATGCTGAGGCATCTTCCATATTCAGTTGGTAGATATCTGCCATACGCTCTGTTTTATCATCAGAAGTTCGAATCACAAACACACCCGTTGCATCTGCAGACAATTGATTAATGCCTCCGACACTACTCAATGCTTCCGTCAGGCTCATCCCTACTCTATCGATCTTCAACAGCTTTGGTTCATTGACTTCACCCATCACGAAGACCTTCTGGTTATCGTTACGGGGCACATGAACAATATCACCTGGTTGTAGTAAGCGGTTTTGAGTTAAGTCACCGCGTTGCATCAAACCATAAAGCGAGATGTTTTCTTCTACGCCATTACGCGTTAGTGAAACATTACGCCAATCAGCATCCTCAGAGAGCCCTCCTGAGCGATTAACAGCATCAAGTAACGTCAATGGAATATTGGTCAATGCCTGCTGGCCAGGTTCTTCTATCTCACCTGTTACATACGCTTTCTTAGAACGAAAAGCAGCGACATTCACATCCACTTGAGGGCTTTCAATGTACTTTGCTAGTCTGATGGCAATATCAGAACGAATTTCACGAACTGTTTTTCCCGCCACCTCGACTGTACCAATGTAAGGATAGAAAATAGTTCCATCAGCATGAACCCAGTTACCAGCTTCTTCAGCACTACGATAAGAGCCTGCTGGAATCGTTAACTCCGGATGATCCCAGATCGTAATATTTAAAATATCTCCCACACCAATTTTATATTCATACTTTGCAATATCGATATCAAGTTTTGGGTTAGCCTGGGACATCGTTGGAGTTTTGGTGCGGTAGCTAGATACCGTTTGAGCAGTTAACGGGTACAAGTTCACCAAATTTGATATATCTGACTCTTGCTGCTCTTCCGAAGGTTGAATAACATTTTTACCATCTGTTGGCAGATGAGAGCCTGGAGTTGTGCATCCAGCTAATAGTACAGAAAAGAGTACTAGCTGGAGGTGATTTTTATTAATCTTCATGTTATCCAAGTCATAGAAGCAGGTGCATATTTACACCCAAAAGAACGAAAGGCACTTGACTCTATCAGGTACGAGGTATTGGCAAGGGAAAAAGGATAAACAACGAGATATTGCTCCCATTTCCACAAATAACAGACATGCTACCGCCCGTTGATATCCGCGACATCACACTGCGTAATTCTATTACTGCTGTATATACCCAAGAAAGAGGAGGCCTAAGGTATTATTTTCTGACTACACGCTATTCGACAACAGTCTAGCGTATACATCAATTATAATCCGTATGCATTATCCACAATTTATGCATCTTATCAACCTAGTTGAATGCTTTTAGGGTTGGAGAGGGTTAAGTACAGATGCGAGTGAGCGAGATGCGAAAAGGTAAGAGCAGACGAGAATAGCGTGATACGAGTGAACGAAGAGCTAAGTAAGAACTGTTCGAGTTTCGATTACTTGAAACCGCTCTTTCCTACTCTTCGTAACCCATTTACTCGTTACCCGAATCTGCTTTTCATTCTACTTAACGCTACTTGGTCTTTGGAACCAAGGCGAGCGAGCGTCGGTTTGATCGAACAAGTTGTATTGCTTATTCAAGACTTGTCCACCATCACGAGTTAGTGGTTGCCAAGTAAACTGAGATCGACTTGAGCTCGGTTTAACCGTGATTAGATCGAATGGGATCGATACGTAAAAGCCTTTGGTGTAACTGCCTTCACCGTATTCTTCGGTGGTCATGTCGGTTAAGCTAACAAACGCACCAGCGATAACACCGCT
>PJEL010003572.1_pt1 | contig 13205 bp, 11 predicted proteins | sample 1853271 | NCBI WGS metagenome assembly PJEL01 (sample SAMN08108733, study PRJNA415343) | Invertebrate metagenome, whole genome shotgun sequencing project. | host: Globobulimina | place: Sweden: Gullmar Fjord | collected 2015-08 | reverse complement strand
ACAAGAGCGACTTAAGTCATTACTGAAAATATATGATAACAATGTGATTTTTTCCAAGACAGATCTCAAAGGGAAGATTACTCATGTGAGTAGTGCTTTTTGTGAGATATCAGGTTACTCAAAAGAAGAACTTATTGGGCAACCTCATAACTGTGTAAGACATCCAGATATGCCAAAAAATACATTTAAAACAATGTGGAAAACAATTCAATCAGGTGAAGTGTGGAATGGAGAGGTAAAGAATCTAAAAAAAGATGGAAGCTTTTATTGGGTTGATGCAGAGGTAGAACCATTATATGATAACAACAATAAAGTAAAAGGATATAGTGCTGTAAGACAAAATATAACAGATGCAAAAGAGATTGAAGAGATACAAAAAGAGATTATTTTTGCTATGGGTTCTATTGGTGAAAGCAGATCGAAAGAGACTGGAAATCACGTTAAAAGAGTTGCTGAATATTCAAAAATACTAGCATTAAAATATGGATTAAGCAAAGAGGAATCTGAAATGTTAAAACAAGCCAGTCCTATGCACGATATAGGAAAAGTAGGTATTCCTGATTCTATTTTAAAAAAACCTAGTATTCTAGACGATGATGAGCGTGAAATAATGAAGACACATGCAAAAATTGGTTTTAATATGCTTAACTCTTCAATCCGTCCACTTTTAAAAACAGCGGCAATTGTAGCATTAGAACACCATGAAAAATGGGATGGTTCAGGATATCCAAAAGGGCTACAAGGTGAGGAAATTCATATTTATGGAAGGATTACTGCTATAGCTGATGTTTTTGATGCTTTGGGTAGTCATAGATGTTATAAAGAAGCGTGGGATGATGAAAAAATATTTAAACTTTTCAAAGAAGAGTCAGGTAAATATTTTGATCCAAAACTAATCGAAATCTTTTTTAAACATTTAGATCTATTTTTAGATGTAAGAGATAGATTTAAAGATTCATAATTAGGATTCAAGAATAGTATTATAATTTTATACTAAAAATTTTATAAATAGAAAAGGATACAAATGTCAGAAATAATAGATTTTGGAGTATATAATAATATCAAGTGGGATGATCTTTCAACAGAGTATCTTCATGGTTTAGCAGACATGGGCAATACTCAAGCGGAACAAAAACTTGAAGAGATATATAGTTTACCTATCGAAACCCAAAAAGTTGGTTTTGGAAAATTTGCAGGTAAGATATGGATTGAATTAGATAGTGATTATTTATATTGGATTTTAAATAATGTTGAGAGTAGCAATATGAAATTTACACTTGCAAAAAAAGCATTAAATTATATAGAAAAACATACTCATACTGAAGACTTTGAAGATATTATTTACGTGGATTAAAAATATTTAAAATCGTACTTTACCTATGAGTATATCATGTCGGTCAACAAAACGTTCACATGTTGTACCACCAATCTCATAACAAATCTGTTGCCATTTTTTTGTATGTCCAGAATTAACCTTTGTTGTATTACCAAAATAAAACATCATAGCATGAGCATATTCATGGGTTAGTACAGCATACATATAGTTTTCACTCTCTTTAAAACGTTTCTTATTTAGATATATCACAATTTGTTTTTGATTATTCATCGTAGCCATACCATAAAGATTGTTAGGTAATTTATCTGATATTTCAATCGGGAAATTTACATTTACACCATATCTTTTCATTATTAGTTTTCTTATTTTTAAAACTTCTTGATTGATTTTTTCCGTAGTATTTGTTGCAAGTGGATTATTTTTGAAACTGATTTTATCATATTGGATATAGATTACGCCTATAATAGACAATAGTGTAATTATTAAAAATATATTATAAATTTTTTTCATCTTTTTCTCATTTTATTTTTATCTCTCTTTGTTATAATACGCAAAAAAACATTAAGGCTTTTTATGGAAATAGAAATTTCAACACCAGCACTATTATTCCCAGCTATTTCATTACTACTTTTGGCATATACAAATAGATTTTTAACTACTGGTCAATTGATTCGTTCATTGAGTAGGCAAGCGCGTGAAGTGAAAAGTCAAGAACTTTCCGGTCAAATAGAAAACTTGAAAAAAAGACTAGAACTTACAAAATGGATGCAATTTTTTGGAGTGGTTTCTATGCTCATGTGTACTATCTCTATGTTTTCACTTTTTTTAGATTTTCATATTTTTGGTAAAAATATCTTTGGGTTAAGTTTACTAACGATGTGTTTATCTTTACTTATCTCTTTATGGGAAGTATATATCTCTTCAAATGCGCTCAATTTAGAGTTAAAAGATTTATACGATAAGTGTACATAAAGGCTTTTGTAAATTTATATTACAAAAGCATAATTTTTATATCGTTATATGATACTTCACCATTTAACTCTTCAAATATTGGTTTTAATTTTATTATACCTTGTTCACTAAAATCATCTTTATCATTTTTAGCTTTTATCTTTTCAATAGCTTCTGTAATGATTTCAGATGTTTTAGTGTTTGGAATATATTTTTTTAAATCTAAATCAATATCTACTTGTTTTAATATTCCTAGATGTTTTATGATTGTATCAAACCCGAGTTCTCTTTTTTTGGATAGCTCTTCAATAGTATCACAACTGTCGATTAACTCTTTAGTTTTGAGATGAATATCTGCTAAATCTCTTGATACTTTTGGTTTTTCTTTTAGCTCTTTTTTTTGTTTTTCTATCTCTTGAGTATTTGTTATTCCACCAAGTCTTTTTACATGTGCTATATTGAGCTTTTCTAACTCTTCACTTGTTAAAGATGATATTTTATTTTGTGCTTTTTGTGAGGCTTGTTTTATTCTATCATCGATACTTAAAATTAAAGGATCAACCATCAATGCTGTATCATTAAAGCCAATAAGTTGCAAACCTTCTATATTTTTTATACGAGAAAGTGCCACATATCCTTGCCCAACTTCAAATGTTTTAGAAAGATCAATTTGTGCAGAATCTAGTGTCATACCTTGTGATTTATGGATAGTGATAGCCCATGCAAGTTTTAGTGGTAGTTGAGAAACTTTGGCTGTTATTGAGCCTTTGTCATTTTCAATTGACCAATCTTCAAGTGGAACTTTCACTGTATATCCATTGGATAGTTTTACTATAGGTAAATTTCCATCTTTAGCAAAGTCGATTACAATTCCTGTAGTACCATTGATATACCCTTTTTCAGGATTATTTTTGATAAACATCACCACAGCATCTTTTTTAAGAATCATATTTTCTTGTACCATAGAAGATTTAAATATTTTTTCTATATTGCTTTTTGCACCTTGCGAAGTGTAGGTGAAATTATGTGCAGTAGATGGAAGTTTATTTAACTCATCATTGTTTATTTTATCTACATCTAAATTGTGAGTATATAATTTTGTTGGTTTAAAAGCTGTATCTAATGAGATGCCGATTCTTGAGTTTAAAGCATCATGAGTATTTGAAGATATATTTCCACTTCTTATCTCATCAAGTATAGCTATTAAAACATCGTCATTTTGTCTAAACTTCTTTTCTAAATAACATGTTTGAAGATCAAGTTCTTTCCAAGCTGGTGATTGCCAAGCAAATCTTTTACCATCTTTTGATCTTGAAATTGGAGGTAACTGAAAAAAGTCTCCTGAAAGTATCACTTGGATTCCTCCAAATGGTTTATTATTCTTTTTAAATGCTTTGAGTATTGTATCCATAGCACTAAAAATAAATGGACTTACCATTGAGGTCTCATCTATAATTAAAACTTTTAGTTTTGAAAATCTCATTTGCAGATATTTTTTCTCTAGTAAGTTTTGTATAAAAGATTCATCTATCTCATCTCTTATTCCTAAAGAAAAAAATGAGTGTATTGTTTGTCCACCCAAATGTGAAGCTGCAATTCCCGTAGGTGCAACAATAGTGGGATGTATTTTTCTTGATTTTAAATATAAAATATATTCATTTAATATATATGTTTTACCAGTTCCTGCAGAACCTGTAAGAAAGACATTTTGACCGGTTTTAAGTATATTGAGGGCTGTATTTTGCATCTGGAATTATACTATTTAATTGTTAGAGGAATATTTTAGAATAGATAATAATCGTATATTTTTCTTCCATTAATTCTTTTAAAGATATTTATTATAATTTCTTGTGAATTAATGGAAAAAAGATATTTACTTTTTATGTTTTTTTTAGTGTGCTAAGTTTTTTCTAGCGTAGCTTCTAACTATTTGATCTTTATCATCAATTAGTAATTTTAATGTATCTGATGATGTTTGAGAATCTTTTGCGATAACTCTTTTTACTTCTATAGATACTGTACTATTTTTACCATATAAATATTCTTTTGTAAGATTATTGAATCTGTCACCTGCATTTGCTGTAGATGCTACTGTAATTGTTAATAAAATTGATGCAATTAATTGTTTCATTTTATATCCTTTTTGTTAAATTTCAAGGGAAGTATACTCAAATAGGATATAAATTGTCTTGATTGATGTCAAGATTAGGACTATTTTAGTCTTATTAAAAACAAATGGCTTAAATAAAGGGTATTTAACGTTAAAAATTTAATCTTTTTTAATTAAATTGTGATTTTTACATTGTTTTTAATTAGTTTCAATATAATTTCAGTATAAAACAATTTTGAAACTAAAGATAGGGATGTAAATGTTTTTTAAAAGTAATAAAAAATACAGCTTAAATGATATTCAGAAATTATTTTCTCAAATACCAATCATATTTATTACTTTACTTGCTATTTTATCTTTAGTAATTTCATTTTTCATTATAGATTCAAAAGAGAATAGAAAAATAGATTTATTAAAACAAAAAGCTCTATTGAGTTATGAATTTGATAAAAAAGAAGAGTTACAACGTTTTAAAAACCACGTAAAAGAGAATTTACAAGATGCTTTTTTTGAAGAAGAGATATTAATCAAAAAAATCACCTATAAAGTTACTGGATACGTAGAATCAAACTCACTAAATAATATTGATTTAGTTACAAATTATGTAAAAAATTTAGAAAAAAACTATAATGTAAAACTGGTAATATTCTCACAAAATGATTTAGAGATCTTGTATGGTGAAGATACTATAAATTATCTTCAAAACCTTATCTTTAATACAAAAATACTCGAAAAAAATAAAAAGATAACTTTACAGTATTTGTATTCTCAAGGTAAAGACAATTTACAGTATTGGAAAGATGATTTAAAAAATACTGTAAGATTAAGTTTTTTTGATAGTATAATTATTAACAAAAAGGAATATTTTATAGGTTCTTTTTCAACAATTAATTCAATTAAAGAAATTACAAAAGAATCAATTATAAACACAATAAATAATAATTCATATAATATATGGTTTTATGATATTATTTCTCAAAATACATATAATTTTTATAATAGTAAAAACTTCAGAGATTCAACTTCTTTATTATATGAAAATGAAAAGAATTTTACTTATGAGATATTAGCGCACTATTTTAGTGATTACGAATATAATGAAAAGTTCAAAAAATCAACTTATATGTATGAAAAATATAATTTTTTAATTAGTTCTTTTTATGATGAAAATATAATTGATTATGGGATAAAAGATTTAATATTTAGCATACAACGGGAAACAGGAAATCAGTTTTTTCAGATTTTTCTTTATATTTTTGTAATAACAATAGCATTAGTTGTATTTACGTATATTTTTTCAAATTTTATTAAAACTATATTTAATGAATACAATAATGAATTACAAACAAAAAAAATATCTTTAGAGCATTGGAAAAAAAGATTTGAACTTGCCATTATTGCTTCAAATGATGGTTTATGGGATATTGATTTTAAAACTAAAAAGATTTATTTTTCTGATAAATGGCTTGATATGTTTGGTTATAAAAAAGGAGAAGTAGAGACTTTTTCTGATTGGTTTAATTTAATACACAATGAAGATAAAGCTAACGTAGAAAAATTGTTTGATCGAATTTTTGCTAAAGATGGAGATACATTTATTTGTGAATATAGATTACAAACAAAAAATGAAGGTTTTAGATGGGTATTAGCTCGTGGTAAATCATTTTTAAATGAGAAAAATGAACTTGATAGAATGTTGATGATGTCTATGGATATAGATAAAAATAAAAGAATGAAAAAAGAGCTATTAGATGTAGAGCTTTTAGTTGAAGATGGGAAAATAGTAATTTTTAAATTACTCAATGATACAAATTTATCGGTGAAATATATCTCAAATAGTATTCAAACTTTTGGATATACAAAACAAGTATTTGAATCAAATGAGATGTCATTGATGAATTTGATTTATGAAGAAGACATAGATAAAGTACAAGTAGCTATTAATGCAGCTTTGAAAAAAGATCTACAAAACTTTACGATTGTTTGTAGAGTCATAAATGCAGCCAATGAGATCAGATGGATATCAAGCCGAGTTATATTGATTAAAAATCATTCAGGAGATGTGAGTCATTTCTATGGTTATATTAATGATATAACAAAAATTAAAGTAAGCCAAGAAGAATTAAAATTAAAAGTAGAAGATGAAGTAAAAAAGAATAGAGCAAAAGATAGAATTTTAATACAACAAAGTAAACTAGCTTCCATGGGTGAAATGATAGGAAATATTGCACACCAATGGAGACAACCTTTAAATAATGTATCATTAATATTACAATTTTTAAGAGATAACTATAAAAATGAAGCAGTTAGTTCTGAAAAACTTGAAAAATTTATGAATAGAGCCAATACACATATAGAGTATATGAGTGAGACTATTGATGATTTTAGAAACTTTTACAAGCCCTCTAAGGTACAAAATGAATTTGCAGTAAAAGAGTGTATAGATACATTATTGCATATGGTGAAAAATCAGTATGATACTGAAAATATAAAAATTGAATTTACCTCAGATGATATAGTCATTACTAATTATGAAAATGAATTAAAACAATCAATTTTAAATATTTTAAATAATGCAAAAGATGCTTTAGTTTCAAAAAAAGAGAATGTTGATTTTGATGCACTTATACATATATCAGTAAAACAATCTAATAACGATGTAAAAATAGAGATTATCAATAATGGAGATACTATAAAAGATGATATAATCGATAGGATTTTTGAGCCATATTTTACTACAAAGTTCGAACATCAAGGGACAGGTATAGGTTTGTATATGACAAAATCCATTATTGAAACAAATATGAAAGGAAGAATAGAAGTTGAAAATACTAAAGATGGGGTGAAGTTTATCATCACTTTAAGTATTTAAATATTTCTGATTACACTATGAGCGATTTAATTACAAGAGTATTATTAGTAGAAGATGAAGAGGATGCAAGAGAGATATTGAGTTTTTATCTTGATACTATTTTTGATGAGATAGAGATTGCAAAAGATGGACAAGAGGGTTTTGATTATTATGAAAAGTCTTTTAACGAGAATAAAACTTTTGATTTGGTTCTTACTGATATAAAGATGCCAAATAAAGATGGTCTAGCGATGATTGAAGAGATAACCGCATTAAATGATGATCAAAAATTTATCATTGTATCTGCATTTAAAGATGAAGAATATCTTTTTCGTTCAATTGGACTAAATGTAATCTCTTATTTTGTAAAACCTTTAGAAGTAAAAAATATGATGGAGATACTTAAAAAAGTAAAAACAAAAGTATTAGAAGATAAATCGTCACAAGAGGTAGAAGAAGAGGTTATATCTTTTAATGATACCTATTGCTTTAATACAAAAACAAATATATTATTCACAAAAGATGAAACGGTTAATTTATCAAAAAAAGAAATTTTACTTATTCAAGCCTTAGTATCAAATATAAAAGAGATAAAAACGAAAGAGTTTTTAAAAGAATTTATATGGAATGATAGTAAAACTTCTGATGCAACAATGCGTACAGTTATCAAAAGAGTCAAGGATAAAATTGTAGATAATGACTTTATTGTTTCAAAAAAAGGTCTTGGATATATCATTTTGTAACATTTCTACCCTTTATTTAAGGGTTTTATAAAGGAATTTGTAAATATGAAACAATTTTGAAACAATATTGTTTCAAAATGTGATATACTTCTCTTAGTAAAAAAACTAAGGAGAAATAAAATGTCAAAAATATCAATTTTAAAAAAGATGTTACTTACATCAGTAATTACAGCAGGTATGATCACAGGTGCTAATGCAGCAAAAAAAGAAACTAAGTATGTTATTGCAACAGCAAGTACTGGTGGAACATATTATCCAGTAGGTGTAGGAATTGCAACTATTGCTTCATTAAAATTAGCTAAAAAAGAAAAAATCACTTTTTCTGCAATTACAAGTGCAGGTAGTAATGAGAATGTTGATATGCTTGATAAAGGTGAAGTAAACTTTGCTATTGTTCAAGGTTTATTTGGTTCTATGGCTTGGCAAGGTAAAGATAAATACGAAGGTGCTGCGAAGAAAAACCTAAGATCTATTACTATGTTATGGCAAAATGTTGAACAATTTACAGTTAGAAATTCATATGCAAAAACTGGTAATATCATGGATTTGAAAAATCTTTATGGTGAAAGATTTGCAATTGGTGGAAGAAGTTCAGGTTCAAGAGTTTCTGCTGAAACAATTATGTCTTCACTTAATATTGATTATAGCAAAATGAATGTTCAATATTTAGGATATACACCAAGTTCTACAGCACTTCAAGATGGAAAAGTACAAGGGATGAATACACCATCTGGTCCTCCTACATCAGCAGTTACAAATGTATTTGCTTCTATGGGTAATGATAAAATTAAAGTTTTAGATTTTAATGCAGATGATTTGAAAAAAATAAATGATAATTATCCTGTTTGGACTCCATTTACTATTAAAGTGGGAACTTATCCTGGACAAGTAAAAGATATCAATACAATAGCACAACCAAACTTTTTAGTTGTAACAAAAGATACACCGGCTAATACTGTATATTTATTAACAAAAACTATTTATGAAAACTTACCATTTTTAAATGTTGTACATAAAGCTACAAAAGCAATGGCTATAGAAAAAGCAATTGCTGGTTTACCAATGCCTCTTCACCCAGGTGCTGCTAAATACTACAGAGAACAAGGTATTACTATACCATCTAGTTTAATTATAAAATAACAATACCCAATGCAAGAGGAGTTTTAAACTTCTCTTGTACTACTCGATTTATATACTATTTAAATGATTTATTATTGTTTATGTAGGTTATAAGTTTTTTAATCAACAATTTCAAGGACTATACTATGATTTCAATAAAATATTTTAAAGAGATTACTTTTGCATATGCAATTTTTATCTCACTGTTCCATTTTGGTATAAATATATGGGGAGGGATAAGTGATTTATGGTTTAATTCTGCTCACTTCGCACTTCTTGCATCTTTAGGTTTTTTAACATATGAAGCATCAAAAGATGGAAATAAAGTAAGTGTTTTAAATCTTATTTTTGCATTTTTATCTTTATTTACATTTGTTTATATGGTACTTTTTGAAGAGAGTTTATATGAAGTTGCAAATTCTCAAATGAGGATAAGTGATTTACTTGTTGCTGGTCTTACTATTACTCTTGCAACAATTATGGTGAAAAAATCTACTGGATATATTATCCCTGGTATTATAGTTTTTTGTATCGCTTATTTATTATTCCTAGGACAACATATAGATGGAATTTTTGCATTTGCTGGTATGAATTATGAACGATTTTTATATAGAATGTTTTATACAAGTGAAGGTTTATTTGGACCAATTGCTACTATTTCATCTACATACGTATTTATGTTTATTTTATTTGCAGCATTTTTACTTAAATCAGGTGCAGGAGACTTTATCGTAGATCTTTCTGACGCTGTTGCTGGAAAATTTACTGGTGGTACTGGACATGTTGCAGTATTTTCTTCAGCTTTAATGGGAACTATTTCTGGTTCAGCAGTTGCAAATACAGTATCAACGGGATCTATTACTATTCCTATGATGAAAAAAGCAGGTTTTAAACCTACATTTGCAGCAGCAGTTGAAGCAGCAGCAAGTACTGGTGGACAAATTATGCCTCCTATTATGGGTGCTGGGGCATTTATTATGGCTCAAATGACAGGGATAGATTTTGTAACTATTATTGCTGTTTCAGTTTTACCTGCAATTTTATATTTTGCATCTATTTCTATTTATATCCATATTCATGCAAAAGAAAACAATGTAAAAGGAACTGATAATAATATCAAGATTCTTCCACTGTTACGTGAAGGTTTTCATTTTATTATTCCATTATCAACATTAGTGGGACTTCTAGTGTATGGATTTACTCCTACCTATGCCGCTGGTATTGCAATTGTTGCAATTATTGCTTCATCGTATTTAACAAAAAATAAAAGAATGGGATTAAAAGAGATTTTAGAAGCCTTGGCTTTAGGAAGTCAAAATATGGTTGTAACAGGAGTATTACTTATCGCAGTTGGTGTTTTAGTTGGTATTATAAATATCTCTGGAGTTGGTATTACTTTTTCTCAACTTATTATGGAATGGTCAGGAAACTCACTTTTAATTGCTATTATTCTTATTGCACTTGCTTCACTTATTCTAGGAATGGGACTACCTGTAACTGCATCTTATGTTGTTTTATCAGTTTTATCTGCACCTGCTTTAGTAGGTCTTATGTTAAGCCCAGAGATGGCTTCACTTGTTAATGCCGGAGTAACATTACCAGAAGTTACGATGTATTTATTATCAGCTCACTTAATAATATTTTGGTTATCGCAAGATTCAAATCTTACTCCACCAGTTTGTTTAGCAGCATTCGCAGCAGCTGCAATAGCAAAAACTCCTCCAATGAAAACTGGACTAGTTGCTTGGAAAGTAGGAAAAGGTATGTATATTATTCCATTATTATTTGCTTTTACACCTCTTATAACAGGAACATGGTTGGAAAGATTTGAGATATTTACATTTGCAATCTTTGGAATAGCAGCATTTGCTATCGTGATGGAAGGTTACTGGGATAAAAAAATGCCTGTCTTAGAAAGAATGGTATTCGCTGTAAGTGTATTTTTACTATTAACTCCTGACAGTGTATTTGATATGGAGAGTTATTTCGGAATAGTTAATAACACACATATTGTAGGAATGATTATTTTTGTTGTATCGATGGGATTACATAAAATGATGGCAAAAGAAGGAAAAGAATATGCAAGCGCTAATTAAAACACTTGAAAGTTGTGGATATATAGTACATTTAGTTGAAAATAAAGAAGAAGCTCTTGAATTGTCTAGTTCAATTGTAGAAAGTGGCATGAGTGTAGGACTAGGTGGTTCTACAACAGTAAAAGAGATTGGGCTTTTAGATTCTTTAATTTCAAGAGATGATATAACACTTTTTAATCAATATGAAAAAGGTATTCCAATGGAAGAGAATACCAATAGAAGAAGACAAGGAATGTTAACAGATATTTATGTAACAGGTACAAATGCGATTACAAGAGATGGAAAACTAGTAAATGCAGATGGGAGTGGAAATAGAGTAGCTGCAATGATCTTTGGACCCAAAAAAGTTTTGGTAGTTGCTGGTGTTAATAAAATAGTAGATACTTTAGAAGATGGATTTGAACGATTGATGGACATAGCTGCTGTAAAAAATATAGATAGAATGAATAATCTTGCAATTGCAAATGGAAGAGAACCCCGACATAATCTTGATAATATTGCAAATAAATTTACATATATTAAAGCAGATGAACAGAACCGAATTACAATAATATTAGTAAATGAAAAGTTAGGATATTAAAAATGTATGATTACGTAATAATCGGAGCTGGAATTATAGGGTTAAATATTGCTAAGAATTTAAAAGAGAGATTTCCAGATTCTAAAATAGTTGTTTTAGAAAAAGAAGAAGAAGTAGCAATGCATAGTAGTGGTAGAAATTCTGGTGTTTTACATGCTGGATTTTATTACACGGCAAACTCTTTAAAAGCTAAGTTTACAAAAGAGGGGAATGCCGCATTAAAAGAATTTTGTAAATCACGAGATTTAAAAGTAAATCCATGTCAAAAAGTTGTAGTAGCACAAAATGCAGAAGAGGTTGAAGGTTTAGAAGAGCTTAAAAGAAGAGGTGATGCAAATGGTGTTGAGTTGCAATGGTTAGATGAAGTAAAACTAGAAGAGTTATATCCAAATGTTAAAACACATAAAAAAGCTCTGCTATGTCCAAGTACTGCAACAGTAAATCCAAAAGAAGTAACAAAAGAGTTTGCAAAAGTGATCAAAGAATTGGGTGTTGAGATAGAATTATCTTGTAAATATATTTCGAGTGATTGTAATATAGTAAAAACTTCAAGTGGTGAATTTTCTGCCAAAAAAGTTATAAATTGTGCTGGTTTATATGCTGATAATATCGCTAGAGACTTTGGTTTCTCAAAAGATTTTGTGATTATTCCATTTAAAGGTATCTATTTAAAAGACAAGAATAATATTTCACAATTGAAAACAAATATTTATCCAGTTCCAAATCTCGCAAATCCATTTTTGGGAGTTCATTTTACACTTACAGTTGATAATGAAAGTAAAATAGGCCCAACTGCAATTCCTGCTTTTTGGAGAGAAAACTATAAAGGTCTTGATAACTTTTCTTTAAAAGAATTTTTACAAATTATATATTATGAGGCAAAATTATTTTTGACTAATGCTTTTGGATTTAGAGAATTAGCTTGGTCAGAAGTGAAAAAATATTCTTTTAAATATCTTAAAGGTTTAGCAAAAGGACTGACAAAAAATATGAATGATTCAGGTTTTGATTCTTGGAGTACACCAGGAATTCGAGCGCAACTTTTAAATAAAAAGACATTAGAACTTGTACAAGATTTTGTAGTTGAATCTGATAAAGATTCAGTTCATGTATTAAATGCAGTGAGTCCTGCATTTACCTCTTCAATACCATTTGCAAACTGGGTTGTAGAGGAACACGTTTTAAAAGAAAACTAAAAAAGACTCTCTTATTCTTCGATAAGAGAGTCTACTCAAAATAGTCTAATCATACTTTTTATCATTAGACTATTCTAACCCCAATAAAAGAGATATCTAATCTATTTTATTATAAATCAAACAAGGAATACAAATGGAATGCGATGTTGCAGATACATGTGATGATAATCAAGATAAAATGATACAAGTTTTATCATCAGATTATAAAAATTATGGTGGATTA
>PJEL010003570.1_pt1 | contig 13210 bp, 9 predicted proteins | sample 1853271 | NCBI WGS metagenome assembly PJEL01 (sample SAMN08108733, study PRJNA415343) | Invertebrate metagenome, whole genome shotgun sequencing project. | host: Globobulimina | place: Sweden: Gullmar Fjord | collected 2015-08 | reverse complement strand
ATCACTCATGTTGATTTCCTTTAGCGAGCAATCCCGATGGTTTGATAAAGAGGAAGGCAAAGAAAATTATATGTCCCGCAAAGGCTCCCCATCCTGCATGAATTTTAAATCCGATGATTTGTGAAATCCCCAGTGCCATACCGCCAAGCATTGTTCCCCAGATCGAGCCCATCCCCCCTATGATCACGGCTTCAAAAGCAAACAAAAGCTGGTCACCTCCGGTCATGGGACTAAAGGAGGATTTGATACCGTATAGAGCACCGGCAATACCGATAACCGCCATGGAAAGCCCCATACCCAAACTGTATATTTTTTTTGTATCGACACCCATTAAAGATGCCACTTCAGGGTCGTCAACCGTGGCCCGTACGATACGGCCAAACTTCGTCCCATTCATGATCCTGTGAAGACCGCCATAAACCAGAAAAGCCACAATGAGAATGGATAATGGAAGCCAACCAATACGAATTTCTCCGATGGCCAGACTGGCAACCTCAATAGGGCCAGCATCCAGGCTTTTGAAATCGGCTGAAAATATCTCTTGCAGAACATTATGTAGAATGATGGATATGCCGAAAGTGATTAGCAAAGGTGTTAATTCACTGCCATCCACCGACCTGTTTAGCAAAGAACGTTGCAACCCATAACCCGCTACATACATGATAGGAGCAATGACAACGATGGCGAGGATGGGGTTGATACCCACCAAACCAACCACAACAACCCCCAGATATGCCGCAACAACCAGAAAATCGCCATGGGCGATATTGACAATGCGCATGATACCAAAACTTAATGACAATCCCAGGCCTGATAAGGCGAAAAAACCACCCAAGAGGATGCCTTGAATGAGTGTGTCTATCCATTCAATCATTTTTGCTAACTTCCAAAATAAGCGTGAGCGATCTCGGTCCGGTTCGCACTTTCCCGAGTTCCTTTGAGAACAATCTCGCCTTCCCGCATACACAGAAAACTATCACTCGATTTAATCGCCTGATTAATATCCTGTTCAACGACAATCAAGCTAACCCCTGTTGCAGAAACAGACTCGAGCGTTTTGTAAATATCCTGAACGATAATGGGCGCCAGCCCCAAAGAAAGTTCATCACAGAGCAATAGGCGAGGATTGGACATCAGCGCCCGGCTGACGGCAACCATCTGTTGCTGACCTCCGGACAACATCGTGCCAAGGTGGGTACGGCGTTCTTTCAAAATTGGAAAGAGATCATAGATTTTGTTTATATTCCAGGGCCCCTTGCGTTCAGAACAAGTTCCCATGAGGATATTCTCTTCAACCGTGAGAGAAGGAAAAAGACGCCGCCCTTCAGGAACCATAGCGATACCACGCGACGCAATTACATGAGCCTCAAGCCCCCCGATGGACTGTCCCTCAAAATCGATCACCCCTTCATTTGGTACAATTAGTCCGGTAATGGTGCGAAGCAACGTCGTTTTCCCCGCGCCATTTGCACCGATTAAAGCGAGTGTCTCCCCTTCTTCGATCTCAAGGCTCACTCCGAATAAAGCAGTTATCGGACCGTATCCGGCGTGAAGTTCCTGAACTTTAAGCAGCGTCATCAACATCAAGCCCCATATAAATTTCGTGAACTTCAGGCAACGCCATTACTTCTTTGGGGTCACCGTCTGCAATTTTCACCCCAAAATTAATCACCATCAGGCGTTCAACGAATGACGTCAGGGCATGGACAATATGTTCAATCCAGATGATGGATATTCCTCGAAGACGAATGACCTGGAGGATATCAATCAGGTCGTGGATTTCGTGATCTGTGAGACCACCTCCAATTTCATCCAACAATAATAAGGATGGGTTCGTGGCCAAGGCTCTGGTCAGTTCCAAGCGTTTTCGATCAAGCAAAGTCAATTCGGCGCAAGCTGTATTAATGCTGCCTAACAATCCCGTACACTCTACCGCTGAAATAGCGAAATCGTCAGCCTCGCGCGCCCTCATACCGGCACCAAAATTGGCTGCAACTCTAGCACTCTCGAAAACAGTCATGCCTTGAAAAGGGCGTGGCACCTGAAAAGTTCGCCCCATTCCAGCAACGCAGCGTTTATAAGGGGGCATTTTGGTTACGTCTTGACCATTGAATATTATCTTGCCGCTGTTAATTTCAACTTGTCCGGCAATGGCTGAAAATAACGAAGTTTTACCAGCACCATTTGGGCCGATTACGCCAAGAACCTCGCCTCTGCTTACATCCAGAGAAAGCTCATCAACAACCTTCAAACTGCCGTAACTCTTATTGACGTTTTCAAGCTTCAGCATATCAAACTACCTTTGTAAAAATCACGGTATCCCGCTGGAAAGCAGAGATACCGTGAGAGCTAGGAATTAGTTGAGTTCGTTCATCAATTTAACGCTAGCTTGAACAGGTATGTTCGGCGCTGACTTGTTGTTCGTGATGAGAAGTTGATATTTGTGTTTGCCACCCAAGCGCCATTGACCGCCAACAACTTTTGTTTTTGCAACATTTTTGATAGGGGTATCCGCCCAGTTGATATTGCCGACGATGGTGTCCATTTTCATGGTCTTCAACGCATCGCGAACGGCTTCCTTGTTATGCGGATCACCCGCTCTTTTCAGGGCTTCAACACCGATTTCCCAGATCGCGTGTGCATAACCCAATGGCTGGGTCCACTGCTTGCCGGTTTCCTTTTCATACTGCGCTGCCAAATCTGAAGAGGTTTGTTTAGTCAAGGTAGAGCTGTAGGGGAAACTCGGTGTCCACCATACTTCCGTTGTCAAACCATCTCCGCGATCACCTTGAGTTTCAAGACCGGACGGGAAAAGCAGAGCTGCGGCGATGGTTACCACTTTTGGCTGGAGTTTCTGTTGGGCGGCTTGAGCCCAGAAGGTGGTGAAATCTGGTACGTGAGCGTGACCTGCAATGATATCAACTTCTGCTGCCTTGAACCTGGCAATTTGCGGTGAGAAATCCGAACTGCCTTCCTGGAATTTACCGGTACTGACATCGCCAAAACCAAGGTTCTTCAAAGCAGCAGGAATACCAAAGTCCGGATTACTGAACGCTTCACCGCCGGGATCAGCTGAATAGATGCCGCCGACCTTTTTGTTGGTTGGAACTGAAGTCCAGATGTCTTGATAAGCCGCAATAACGTCTTCAAGCCCCCAGAAGAAGTGGTAACTCCACTCAAAACCGACTTTTGGGTCGCCCTTACGCGGAAACATCCAAGCCTGCCAAGGCATCATCGTTGAAATAGTTGGCACACCGTTTAACTCGCCCTGATCGGAAGCCGTGATGGAACTCAAGCTGTCTTGAACCAACAAGAGGTCCACTTCTTCCTTATGGATGAGCTGTGCTGCCAGGTTGCCAGCACGGTCCGTATTAGATTGGCTGTCTTTAGTGATTATTTCCACATCATATTTTTTGCCGTTTATCTCCAGCCCCTCACCCAACAATGCCTTCATTTTTTTCAGAACGAACGGATCTGTTTCGGAAAATTCCGCATGGGAACCGGTAAGGGGGCTGATATACCCGATTTTTATGGTGTCCGCATATGCAGCGCTTATGCCCAAAGCAGCCGCAAAGGTGACTGCCGATAAGGTCGCTGATCCCAATATACGTTTTAAGCGAATAGTCATGAAAACCTCCTGTTAGGTGTATCTTTTGTATTCTGAGAGAAAAGCTAACAATGAATTTTGTTGTGACTCTTGCCTGCTTGTGCCAGCTAATTGATCGTTTCTGCCTCAAACTTGACTATTTGCGCCATTTCGGCATTCGAATACCGATTTTTCTTTGTGCTCAAGTGATGAGCTACTATGTTTAACAATTGCCAAGCATAAGAACGCATAAAAAACAGCGCGCTTTAAAGTCGATAACGACGATCAGGGACGCCTATGCAAAGCACACACGCCCCTATACAAGGGGATGCAAAATTAGAGAAATGGCGCGAAGATATAAGTGCAATTTGTGGCCATTTTGAAACGAAAACGCGCGGGAATGCTGATAACTTCTTCGGCAATGTTGCGCTCAAGCAGATGATCGGCCTCGATTTTGCCGTCGTGGATACGAATGCGCTATCCTTGAGCAAAACACCCACCCATATAAATGCTGAAAGTGATGAAAATTTCTTCCTCATCTATCAGCAATCAGGAAGTTCCGTATTGTCGCAACATGGCAAAGAAGCCTTGCTTCATGCGGGTGACATGGCTCTTATCGACTCTCGTTTTGGAAGTGAATTTCACTATCTGGAAAACATCCGACATATTTCATTTCATCTGCCTTGTGAGGTTCTTGAAAGGCGCCTCATCAATTCTCGTCCTAAGGTCTGCGAGACAATGTCCAGTTCAGATCCGGTGGGCAACATCCTGTCTAATTTCATTCGCCAAATCACCTCTAAACATGAACTTTTTGATGGCAGTGAAAGCGCTGCTATGGAAGAAGCTTTGATTAGTATGGTCGCCCCATTGGCCGGTGACAGGGGAAGCAGAGGGAGCAATCTCTGTGAGTATACCAAGATCGTCGCCTATATTGACACTCGCTTGAAAGAGGATTTAACTCCGGAAACCATTGCCCGTAATGTTGGCGTATCAGTGCGATCTTTATACCGGTTATTTGAAGATCGTGACTTTAGCCTCAGCAAATATATACGCGAACAACGTTTGAAACGTTGCGCTCAACAACTTCATTCGGAAAACCACCGACACGAAAACCTTACAAATATCGCCTATCGGTGGGGCTTTAAAGATAGTGCACATTTCTCACGCACTTTTCGCAATAAATATGGCATGTCCCCTCGGGAATATCGTCGTCTTTTATAGATCACCAATTGGTCTTTGGCAGAAACCGTCAACTTTGCGGCAGAACAAATCAACTCCCTGGCAGCACGAGGCAAGAGAACGAACCTCTTCAGTGTTACTTTCCAATCCAACGGATAAACACAATTGGAATGATGGAGTTTTCACCATGAGCGATTTAAGTGAAAAAGTATGCATAATCACTGGTGGCTCCGGCAGCATCGGCTTAGCCGCCGCAAGACGTTTTCTTGAAGCCGGCGCTCGGGTCGTATTGGCAGATTTGGACAGGGATACTTTGTCCAAAGCTGTAGATAGTTTGAGTTCAGAAAATGTGTCCTCTATGGTCACTGACGTAACCGACGAACAATCGGTTCAGCTTCTCGCAAAAATGACTGTAGAGACTTACGGTAAGATTGATGTGCTGTTCAGTAACGCTGGAAACTTCGGAACGGTTGCACCGATTACAGAATACCCCACCGACACTTTTGAAGCCGTCTATAGTGTCCATGTCAAAGGGGCATTCTTAATGTGCAAATATGTTGTACCGAAGATGAATGATGGTGGGAGCATTATCATCACCTCCAGCGTTGCAGGAACCCGCGGTGATCCTGGAGTATATGGGTATATCACTGCGAAACATGCTCAAATTGGATTAATGCGATGCCTTTCAAAAGAACTAGCCCCGAGACGCATCCGAGTGAACACTATTCACCCAGGCCCCATCGACAACGATTTCCAGCACGCAGTGGAGGAAGACCTGGGCAAGGTAATAGGCCGCAGCGGTGAAGAATTTTTTGACGAACAAACCCCATTAGGCCGCCATGGCACCCCAGATGAAATCGCCCAATCTGTTCTCTACCTCGCCTCTGACCAATCCTCTTACACAACGGGTTCCACACTCATGATCGACGGCGGAATGAGTGCATAAAATTAGCAAATAGGCTTACTGTACAATCTGCAATCTATATGCCGGGTATGGTTCAAAAAGGAAGTGGCGGTGAGGGTGGGATTCCCCCTGATTACATGATTTCTTGACTTGAAAGTAAGGTAGGATCAGCCCTAGATTAGGCGATTGCAAAATCTCCAAAGTCATCCAGAACAAGCATTTCTGTGCCCAAAATGTCATTGAGATCTGCTGAGTTTCCATCATTCTGGTCGCGATCTAATTTAGTGAAAAGGTTGCGTTTCACAAAATTTGAATGATCATACGCTTCTGATACGACACAATCGTATTTAGTGTATCAGAAAATTATAGAACCACCTGTAGAGAGGCTAGTACCAATGCGCTGCACAGTTCCAATTTGTCGTTGCCTGCGATAAAATCATCAATTTAGTCAAATTCCGATTTTGTAGAGATAGCGAATATGTCCGCTCCTTCCATTCGAAACTGAATAGCTAAATGTCGTCTTTATCGGTTCTCCGAGTTCGAGATCGTCAAAAAAACCATCGATAGCATAGAAATCAAGTGTCTCGGTCACCACTGGCACACACCATAGGTTACGACAACGCGACCAAAATTGCTAAAACGGTGCACAAAAAAGGGACGTTTCTTCGAGAAGAAGCAGTCGGTCTTGGTTTAGTTTCTGAAGAAGAGCTTGAACAAATTGTGTGTCCTGAGAAGACGATTGCTTCCTCAGTGCACTGATATGATAAATCTCTACCCTTATTGTTTTATGGGCCAGAATACCGCGGCGGAGTACTTGCCGTGGCAAGTACTCCAATCGATAACAGCTCCTAAAATTGAACTAAAGATTTATCTGGGGACTTATCCTGCGGTGGGGCAAATTTCGTGAGATCAATCCCCTCGACAGCAGATTTATACTCTTCCAGATTTGGCGTCCGGCCCAAAATGGCGGAAAGCACAACAACCGGCGTTGAAGCGAGTAAAGATTCTCCCTTTTTATCTTTAGAATCCTCAACAACGCGTCCTTCAAAAAGGCGCGTGGAAGTGGCCAGAACGGTGTCCCCTTTTTCAGCTTTTTCCTGATTTCCCATACAGAGGCTGCAACCAGGTCTCTCAAGATACAAAATATTTTCGTATTCGACCCGGGCGGAAAGTTTCGGTACATCATCATCAAATTCAAAACCGGAATATTTCTGCAGAATGCCCCAATCACCTTCTTCTTTTAATTCGTCGACGATGTTGTAAGTAGGAGCAGCAACAACCAAAGGCGCCTTAAATTCGACTTTGTGATTTTTTTCTTCCAGATTTTTGAGCATCTGAGCAACGATCTTAATATCCCCTTTGTGAACCATACAAGATCCAACAAATCCCAAGTCTACATGTTTCTCGCCTTTGTAATAGGAAATAGACCTGATAGTGTCATGAGTATATCGCTTGGACACATCCACATTGTTCACGTCTGGATCAGCAATCATTGGTTCATCAATTTGGTCTAGATCCACAATGACTTCAGCGAAATATTTGGCATTTTCATCTGGCGTCAACGCTGGTTTCTCTCCAGACTTAATTTCTGAAATTCTCTTATCTGCTTTGTCAATCAACCCTTGAAGAACCTGGACGCCGTTGTCCATTCCTTTGTCGATCATGATCTGAATTCTGCTTTTGGCGATCTCAAGAGAGTCAACCAACGTATCATCTTCAGAAATACAGATCGACGCTTTTGCCTTCATTTCTGCAGTCCAGTCAGTAAAAGTAAAAGCCTGGTCAGCAAGTAAGGTTCCGATGTGAACCTCAATAATTCGTCCCTGAAATACGTTGTCCCCAAATTTTTTCAACATTTGAGCCTGCGTCGCGTGAACCACATCACGGAAATCCATATAGCTCTTCATGCTCCCTTTAAAGGTAACTTTAACAGACTCAGGGATTGGCATACTCGCTTCACCCGTTGCCAAGGCAAGGGCAACCGTTCCCGAATCCGCTCCGAAAGCAACACCTTTGGACATTCTTGTGTGAGAATCTCCACCAATAATAATCGCCCTGTCATCAATTGTGATGTCGTTCAAAACCTTATGGATCACATCCGTCATGGCATGGTAGACGCCCTTAGGATCTCGTGCGGTGATCAATCCAAATTTATTCATGAATTTCATAAGTCTGGGAATATTTGCCTGCGCCTTCATATCCCAAACCGAAGCTGTATGGCAGCCAGATTGATAAGCGCCATCAACGGTCGGCGAAATGACGGTTGCGGCCATGGCCTCCAACTCCTGCGATGTCATCAAGCCGGTCGTGTCCTGCGACCCGACAATGTTTACCGTTACTCTGACATCAGAACCTGCATGTAAAACAGCTCCTTCAGTTACTCCAACCGCGTTTGCGTTGAAGATTTTTTCGACAGCAGTGAGGCCTTGTCCTTCATGAGAAATTTCCTTTGCCGGAGCAAAGACAGGCTTTAATGCCTCCCCCAGTGTAGAGGCTGCGAAATTTTGCAACTTCTTACCAAAAACAATAGCATAAGAGCCCCCGGCTTTAATAAATTCGACCTTCTGTGCAGTTAAGGCTGAAGCAATATCAACGAGCTCTTTGTCCCCATTTTCGTTGTAGAGTTTTTTGCTTTTCGTGTTGATGGTGAGAACAGTTCCTGTTTCAACAGAGTATGTTTGTTCAAGTATGGGACTATCATCACTGTTCAGTATTGGTTTGCCGTCAGAATCCAGTTTTTTAACCCAGTTTTTCAGGTCAATTCCGATACCACCGGTAACGTCCACTGTTGTTAAAAAGATCGGAGAAATACCGTTTGTCCCGGCAACTATCGGGGCAATATTTACAAAAGGAACATAAGGGCTTGCCTGTTTTCCTGTCCATAAAGCAACGTTATTGACGCCTGACATCCTTGAGGACCCTACTCCCATAGTTCCTTTCTCGGCGATGAGCATCACGCGTTTATCTGGGTGCTGTTTTTGCAATCCCTGGATTTCGGCTTGAGCCTCTTCTGTGATCAAGCATTTCCCGTGCAATTCACGATCCGATCTGGAGTGTGCCTGGTTTCCGGGAGACAGCAAATCTGTAGAAATATCTCCCTCTGCTGCAACGTAGGTTACAACTTTTATTTCTTCTTCAATGTCCGGAAGTTTGGTAAAAAACTCAGCCTTTGCGTAACTTTCTAGAACGTCTTTAGCAATGTTATTGCCTTCTGAGAAAGCAGTTTTTAGTCGATCTGTATCAGCTTCATATAGGAAAACCTGCATTTTCAGGACATCAGCGGCTTCCTGCGCAATCGCCAATTCATCCCCTAAAGCCATATCGAGAAGAACGTTGACGGAAGGGCCGCCTTTCATGTGAGAGAGTAATTCAAAAGCAAAGGAAGGTTTGATTTCCTCGATGACAGACTCACCTAGAATGATTTCTTTTAAATACTGCGCCTTTTCTCCAGCGGCACTCGTTGTACCCGGCAGTGTGTTGTAAATAAAGAAATGCAGAGAGTCTTTTCTGTACTCACTATTGGAATCCTTAATTTGGGAGATGATCTCCTTTGTAAGGGCGGCATCGTCAATAGGTTTCGGGTTCAACCCTTGTATTTTTCTATTTTCAATTTCGGTTAGGTAGTCTGTGTACAAGCTCATGGGTATCCTGACGGTATAGTGTTATAAGTCGCTTTGAACGCCGGCTCTCAGATCGCCTGGCGGGCGAGGAAAACTAACTGAACGCTTTGGCGCCCAAAATATTTAAGAATAGAGTGTCTTGCAAGACGATTCCGAATTTAAATAACGCAACGATGCGTCTTCAGTACCTTTGCCGCGCTTCTACACTTATTATATCAGGGGTTCAGCATTGTGAAAAACACAAAGTTCCTGCGTTCGACAAATTTAACGATCCAAAGTGCATCCGATATTCCATGCTCTGGACAGAATTTTCTAGTCGAACAGATCGATCGAAAATCAGCGATTGTGCTGCAGTTATTATATCTGAAAAGATAAAAGACTTTTTTGGCGTATCGAAGAGTGTATTGCGGCAGCATCAATTTGAGCCAGGGAATATGTTCAAATCCCAATTTGAAGGAAACTGATCGCAGGATCGTTCCGGAAGGAGTATATAGCTGAAAATTGCCTTTTCGAGAGACGAAGCCGCTGAAATATAGCCGCACCTACAACAAATATGGAAAGAGCAATTTGGTGCCTGTCGCAATTCAGACCTCCAGTCACTCTGGCGAACTCACACAAATGCTACATGCCACGTCGAAAAAACCGTTTTCAAGCTGAGGGCACTTAATCAAAAAAATGACGAAGGAGAAATCACCGATCAGCGCCGGCCCTGTTTGGGCCAGACAATCCTCCGACAGATACAAATCCTGACCAGGGCAGTCTCTGCAACATCCATGTTAATATGATGGGTTTCTCAGCCGCTAGACAAAAAGGGTTTGTTCTTGTTCCAATCGCCATACTGGTCATCAGAACAGCAAACGACATTCAAACGCTTTTATTAGAGGACGGGCTGGTTCGGCCCAGGTGCATCATCCAAGCTCAACATCGAGCTCATAACTCTGTACGGTTTTTTGTACTGTTTGGGGCTGTAAGGAAATTTTCGTATCTTAATTTTTTGTTATTTATCAGATACCTAAACACTCTTCAGAAGAGTGGCGGTGAGGGTGGGATTCGAACCCACGATAGAGTTGCCCCTATTCATCCTTAGCAGGGATGCGCCTTAAGCCACTCGGCCACCTCACCAGAGCGCGCAATATGGCAGAATTTAATTTGAAGTCAAAGATTTTATTACATTCTAACCCCAAAAAATTTCTTCAGGATCACTCTCTATAGAAACCACAAAAACAGGTAATAGAAATGTGATGAAAATCAGTATCGACAACACATGATTTTATCACCGAAATCGTCTATCACATTCCATATATTAACGAACTATTAAGGGAAGCACCTTAACGTTTACCTTAACTTGCCGCGGTTTGTTATCCTGAAATTTCCGTCAGTATCATTGTATTCAGGATCGATTTCAAGCCGCACAGAAGGGCTATGAATGAAAAAATCGACGGAATTTGAGGGTATTCTTTTGGATGCTCTCGATAATATTTCTGAAGCTTTCGTTATATATAATAGCGATGGGTATCTTGTTACCTGTAATCAGAAATTTCGGGACTTATATCACTATACCGCTGAGGAAGCTTGCGAAGGTGTGCATTATCAAACCCTGGGTAAGCTGGATGTGGAGCGCGGCAATATAATTATTGGTGATGAATTTGGCTCTGGTGAAGATTATATTGCAGAAAAGAAGAAATATCGAAAAAAGCTTTCTGGCTCTTTCATCGTACAGCTTAAAGATGGCCGATGGATAAAAACAACAGATCGAGCGCTTTCCAATGGGGGTTTTGTCTCCATTCAAAGTGATATTACCGAAGAAAAAGCGAATGAATCCTTGTTGTTGGAATCCAAGCAGCTTGCAGAACTTGCAAATAGAGCAAAATCAGAATTTATGGCAAATATGAGCCATGAACTGCGCACGCCTTTAAATGCGATAATCGGCTTTTCTTCTTTGCTTGCTTGTGAAATTTATGGAACTCATACCGATCCTCGCTACAAAGAATATGCGCAGGATATTGAGGGAGCCGGTGATCATCTTCTGACCCTTATCAATGAAATATTGGATCTTGCGAAAATTGAAACAGGAAGCATCGTATTGAATGAACGGGCAACCGATATTTGGCAGCTCAGCAAAGCCTGTAAAACACTCATTCATTCTCGGGCGAATGAGAGAAATGTAAAAGTTGATATATCGGTCCAGCCAACCTCCCTCGCCTTAAACGCCGACCCCATTCGGTTGAAACAAATTCTCGTTAATCTGGCGTCTAATGCTGTAAAATTTTCTCACCCAAACAGCAATATCTCTATCGATTGGACGGAAGAAGAAAATCAAATTGCCCTGACCGTCAAAGATTTTGGTGTTGGAATTGAACCAGAATTCCTGCCGCATTTGTATGAGCCTTTCAGACGCAGTAAAATTGCGCGTGACCTGCAACGGGAGGGAACCGGCCTGGGACTGACATTAGTCAAGAAATTCAGTGACGCCCATGATGCCGAATTACAAGTCAGCAGCAGACCCGGCAATGGAACAACTTTCAAGCTGCTTTTTCCGGAATCAAGAACGCTTCATATTTGAAGGAAAATGGGCCTCTTCAAGGCAAACTTCGCAAAACAAGCATGCATATATGTATTGGAGAGTACTTACCACATGAGCCCAACAGGAATGTTGGCGATATTCAAGTCGCACAAAAGTTGTAGCGAAACTCAGAAGTTCTTTTATACATCACCATTGAAAGTGATGTCGTTCTACCTTTCGGGATTATTGAGCAAGATACCATTCGCGCGCCAGTTTTTGGGCGGTTGCAATTTCTTCTGGTGCCATATCTTGTGAAATTTCTGCCCGAATTTCCCTGGCTTCCACCACACCGTTCATTGCAGCAAGATTAAACCATTTATGAGCTGTCACCAGATCAGTAGGCACGCCGTCCCCTGTTGCATAGATCAAACCAACGCGGTATTGGTCCTCAGGAGCGCCATTTTCAGCGAGTTTTAATTGTCCTTCAATCGTATCTCTGTCTAATTGCCCCATGATATTCTCCTTTCCAATACCCTGTAGATTTACAAATATGCGTCTTTCAATAAGTGACGGGCTCTTCATTACCGTTCCATCATGAACGTCTAAATCTTAAAATTTTATTTCCAAATTCAGCTTTTTTGAGAAACAAATGTAACAATCTCTATCGGATTGGAATTGTTGAGAAATTCCCGGACTAAAAAAGAACAAATAAAAACCGGGATCTCAATAAGATCCCAGTTTTGCATTTTTTTAATAAGAATTTTTAATTAAGTGTCTTCTGTTTAAAAGAAACTCTCTATGATTCTTCCTCGCGGTATATTCTAAGGTCGAGACCTAGTCTTTTGGAAAATCCAGACCCATTTCACGGTACCGTTCTGGATCATCAATCCATTTTTCGCGTACTTTCACGAATAGAAACAGATGAACCCGCTGCCCCAGACTTTCTTCCAGCTCCTCGCGGGCCATAGCCCCGATCTTTTTAATGGTCTGTCCACCCTTGCCCAAGATCATTGGTTTATGATTTTCGCGCGATACAAAAATAACCTGATTGATTTTCACAGAGCCGTCTTTACGCTCTTCCCAGCTTTCAGTCTCCACCGTCAGAGAATAAGGCAGCTCCTGGTTCATTCTCAGAAAAAGCTTTTCGCGGGTGATTTCCGCAGCAAGGTGTCGCATCGGAGCCAACGCAAGTTGATCTTCCGGATAAAGCCAAGGGCCTTCTGGGAGTTCCTTTGCGAGTTCAGCCCGCAGTTCCGGAACCCCGTCACCTGTTAAGGCAGACACCATGAAAATCTTGTCAAACAATCCGCGATCTGTGAGCGCTTGCGTAAGCCCTAGTAATTTATCCCGTTTTATAGCATCGATTTTATTGAGAATAATATGAGCCCGCTGACCTGACTTTTGCAGCCCCTCAATAA